>Ga0105048_10001173_pt1 | contig 42428 bp, 33 predicted proteins | sample MAT05_FD_78382 | JGI IMG/M metagenome (GOLD analysis project Ga0105048, IMG submission 78382) | Freshwater microbial communities from Lake Fryxell liftoff mats and glacier meltwater in Antarctica - MAT-05 | ecosystem: Environmental > Aquatic > Freshwater > Ice > Liftoff microbial mat | place... | reverse complement strand
CGCTCGAGCGTCCGCGTCGACGCGGCGCCGGCGAGTCGCCGCAGGAGCGTCGGCAGTGGCGCGAGCAGCTCGGTCCGAACAGCGAGCGCGTCGCGACGCGATCGTATCGCGCGCTCGAGGTGATCGGCCGCGCCGAGACGGGGCCGACACCCGGGGTCGATGCGGTGCGTCGTACCGGACCGCAGGTGGTGATTGGATCGGGACGGCCCGCGCAGATCGGCGTCACGGCGAAGTACCGCGCGATCACGGGCTCGCTGCCTCCCGCTGTGACCGAGGCTCCTGCCGAGCGCAAGCGTCGGCGCCCGCATGCACCGAAGGTCCGCAGCAAGCCGGTCGCGGGCGCGCGTCCTGCTGCGGCCGAGGTCGAGGCTCGCCCCGTGACGACCGGCGACACCGTCGTCGCACCGCTGCCGGTCGCACCCGAGGTGACGAGCTCGGCGACGACGACTCAGATGGCGCCGGCCATCGCGATCGCACCGGCGCCGCCGCGTGCGATCGCGATGTCGCCGTCGCTCGGTGCAGACGCGCCGATCGTGGTTCGCGAGCGATCGCAGCTGCCGCTCGTGCTCGGTGGTCTCGGACTCGTCGCTGCGCTCGGTGCAGGGCTCTGGTTCAGCGGCCTCGCGAGTCGCCTGATGGGATCGCAAGGCGGCACCGCAATCGCGGACGCCACGACGGCCCGCACGGAGCCCGCCGCCGTGAAGCACACGACGCCGACCGCCGTCGTCGCAGTGCCGGCCGAGATCGCACCTGCGACACCGAAGATCGCCGCACCTGTCGCGACGCCTCCCGAGCCCACGCCGAGACCGGTCGACGCGAAGGTGTCGCCACCTTCCGAACCATTGCCGACGCAAGAGGCTCCGCCGCCCGAGCCCGTCGCTGCGCCTGCCGCTGACATCGATCCCGCATTCGCGGACGCGATCACTTCGCGACGCCTGCGTCTGACCAATCATCTCTATGTCACCGCATTCCAGGTGTCGTCCGGCTCGTGGCAATCGGCCCGCGACGCCTGCAACGACGTCGAGGTCGGCGGCAAGGGCGGCTTCCGGCTGCCACACCGCCGCGAGCTGCAGGGGCTCGAGGCGGCGGGCGGGCTCGAGCACGAGCCCCACTGGTCGCGCACGGTGCCGGACGACGACGAGGGCTCGGCGTACGTGATCCATCCGAGCACCGGGCAGCTCACCGTCTGGTCGAAAGCAGAGGCCGCCGCGGCCGTCTGCGTGCGCGCTCGCTGACGCGATCGATCGTGCGCGCTCGATATCGGCGCGCGAGCGGGCGTGAACGAAGCTCGGGAATGACGGTGATCCGGTCGGACGTCGATCCGGCAAGAACCCATGCTCTCCTCCATCCTGGCCGCGCTTGCACTGAAGCTCCTCACCAACCTCGGCGACGACAGCGTCGCTGCATCCCCGGTGTCCGCCGCGCTCGCCGAGCCGGTCGTGATCGACCACGACACCGACGAAGGCGAGACCATGCTCGGTGGCACTCGCACCGCGCTCGACGAGCAGCTCGGCAACGCCGATCGCCGTCGCCTCGGCAACAAGGTGCTCTCGGAGTCACGCGTGCGGATCATCCGCGGCGAGTTCCCCGGCGACGCCGACGCGGTCGTCACCGTGAACGTCGAGCTGCGCCGCAAGGATCCCGCGGATCCGGTGCGCTTCATCTCCGGTGTCTTCACGCTCGACGCGACCGGCACGCTCGCGCACGTGATCGTCGCGCCGAAGATGCAGGCCGAGCGCTTCGAGCTCGCCGCGATCGGCGACACGGACGACGACGCGAACGACGACCTGCTGCTCGTCGTCTCGGCGGGCAACACGGCCTCGCAGCGCATGATCACGTGGGCCGAGGGCGCCCCGGTCAGCAAAGCGCTCGCGCGCTGATCCGACGCGTCGCTCGAGAGAATGCGCGCCGATCCACGCCCGGATTCGTCGCGCGCGTCAGCCGCTCGAGGCTCACCATCGCCTCGCGCGTGCTCGCGCCGCACATCTCGACGGACGGCTGCAGCCCGCCACAGACCGCCGGCCGCAGCGGCGATCCCCACAGCCCGCACAACCCATCCGTACCGAGCTGTACGCAGCGCTCACCGGCCGGCTTGCTGCGCGCCACACCACCACGCGGATCCGGGATCGGTGTCGAGATCGAAGGCGCGATGCAGCAGGCCCCGCAGCCGGGGCGACACTGCATCGCGCTCATGCCGAGCTACTCCGCGGCGAGCTCGGACTCGGGCTGCGCGAGCGTGCCGCGGACGATGCCCTCGGCGGCCATGCGCTCGCACAGGTGCTTCGCGAGGCGAGCCGCGGTGCTGACGATGCCGTCGTAGTGCGGGACGTGATAGAGGCCGCGATTGCACTCGGGGTGCAGCGTCGCGTACGCGCGGACCTCTTCGATCGAGTACGGCAGCACCTCGAGCAGCGCAGCGAACTCGCGCTTGCACTTCGCCTTCGCCTCACCGAGTGCCATCTGCACGCGGCTGTGCGCGTTGATCTCGCCCTCGCCCGACGTCTCGATCGGCAGGTAGATCATGTCCTTGAAGTGGTTGATGACGGCCGACTGCGCGCCGTCCGACTGCGTCGACGGCATGCATCCGAACGGCTTGAGCGACAGCACCATGTGCGCGATGCCCTGCACCGTGTAGTAGATGTTCTTCGCGACCTCGAGGTGGCCTTCGCCGCCCTCGGATCGCGTGTGATAGAACTGGTGCGCGAGCTTCTCCATCTCGAACATGTCGACGATCTCGTGCGTCGTGCCACCGAGAGCGTCACGCATGCGGTCGTACTCGCGGCGGTAGATGCGGTCGGCGACCTCCATCGCGGCGCGCTTCTTCCAGAACTTGCTGTCGAGCGCGAATCGCTTGGTGACCTGCCACCACTTGAGATCCTGCTCGGTCTCGTCGATGAGACGACGATCGCGGGCCTTGGTCTTCTCCTGCCAGAGCATGTAGGTCAGCCAGGTCGCGATCGGCTCCGTGATGATCTCGGCGCCCTCGGTCTGGAGGAACCGGAACATGTTGAAGTTGCCGTCGCCCTCGGTGGTCTGGGCCCAGAACTCGCCGGTGACCTTGACGATCGGCTTGGGCTGCAGGCGATCGAGCTCGATCGCGTCCATGCGCCGTGCGACCTCGCGAAGCGGCCCGGTGTAGTCCTCGCTCGTCACCATGTCGACGAACTTCATCAGCGTGTCGACCTTCTCGACCGCGCCGCGCTTGGTCGCGATCTCGCGCAGCTTGCCCTGCAGCGCCGCAGGCTTCTTCTGCTTGATGGCCTCGCCGAGAAAGTGCAACGACTCGCCGAGTACGCGATCGACCTCGCCCGGGTTCTTCTCGAACGGGCGCAGCTGGTTGGCCAGCTCGTTGAGCAGGTCACCCATGTTGATCGCGCTGACCAGGCCCATGAAAAAGTCGGCGTTCATGTTCAGGCCGGCCTCGACGTCGGCCTGCTTGAGCCCGCCCTTTTGCTGGAACAGCAGCACGCGGAAGCCATCGAAGCCGGCGTTGCGCAGCGCGAGGCGGTACTCGGCCTCGTACATGCCGAAGCGACACGGACCACACGCACCGGCGGTGATGAAGAAGTAGCGATCGAGGATCTCGTCGGTCTTGAGGCCCACGTCATCGCGCAGGTACTGGAGGTACTGCACGAGGTTGCCGACCGTGAAGTACGTCGGGTTGCACTGCCCGTTGTTGCCGTACTCCTTGCCCGCCTGGAACGCGTCGGTGTTCGGCGTCGGCAGCACGCCGACCTTGTAGCCGAGGCTCTCGAACGCGCACTGGATCAGATATTCGTGGCGGTACGTGAAGCCACCGAAGAGCAGCGTCGTCGTGCCGCGCTGCTGCTCCGTGAAGTCGTGCTCGACGGGCCGCTGGAACTGGAGGTTCACCGAGCGGAAGCTGACGCCCTCTTCGGCAGAGATGCGACGCGATGCCTCGTCGAGGTACTGCTGAGCGGCGGGCTGCTGGATCACGCGGAGCAGGTCGGAGCGATGGTCGATGGAGGTGGCCATGGAGTCCTCGGGAGGGTGGGACGGAGAGTGACACGATCGTCAGTGACACGAGTGTCAGTCAAACCGTCCGCAGGTTCTCGCACGGCTAGGGGGTGATGGCAAGCCTTCGGCGCGCAGGCGGGCAGGCCGCGTGAGGGGCGCCGGGAGCGGGCGTCAGTCAGCCCAGGATCCCGCGCACCGCCGCGATCACCCGCTCGACCTCGCGGTCGGTCAGCTTCTGCGTCAGCGGGATCGACACCGTGCGCTCGCCGATCCAGTACGCGTTCGGGAACTGCTCGGGCACGTACCCGAACCGCTCGGCGTAGTACGGATGCACGTGCAGCGCCCGGTAGTGCACTCCGGTACCGACCTTGCGCTGGTGCATCGCCGCCATGAACTCGTCGCGGCTGACCTTCGCGTCGTCCGTGATCATCAGCGTGTACAGGTGTCGCGCATGCGTCGTGTTCGCCTCTTCGGGCGCCGGTCGCACGACCGGTAGATCCGCGAACGCCTCGTCGTACTGCGCCCAGATCTCGTTGCGCCGCTTCAGCCACGGCTCGATGCTCCGCATCTGGACCACACCGATGCTCGCGGCGAGATCGGTGAGGTTGTACTTGAAGCCCGGGAACACGACCGCGTAGTGCTTGTAGCCCTTGTCGGAGAAGCGGCTCCACGCGTCGGCCGACATCCCGTGCAGGCCGTACGTCTGGATCTTCTTCGCGAGCTCGGGGTTGTTCGTCGTGACCATGCCACCCTCGCCGGTGGTGATGTTCTTGGTCACGTAAAAGCTGAAGCACGTCAGATCGCTGATCGAGCCGACCTTTCGACCCTTGTAGGTCGTCTCGATCGCGTGCGCGGCGTCCTCGATGACGAGCAGGTCGTGCTTCTTCGCGATCGCACCGATCGCATCCATGTCGCACGGACGACCAGCGAAGTGCACCGGCACGATCGCCTTGGTGCGCGGCGTGATCGCGGCCTCGATCGCCTTGGGATCGATGTTCATCGAGTCGCGCTCGCAGTCGACGAACACCGGTGTCGCGCCGGTGTGCACGATCGAGTTCGCCGTCGCGCAGAACGTCATCGCCGTCGTCACGACCTCGTCGCCCGGGCCGACGCCGGACACGACCATCGACAGATGCAGCGCCGCAGTGCACGAGCCGACCGCAAGCGCATGCTTGCTGCCGGTGTACTCCGCCATCTTCGTCTGGAATTCCTGGACGCGCGGACCGGTGCCGATCCAGCACGTCTCCATCGTGCGCGTGACGGCGTCGATCTCCGCCTGGGAGACGACGGGGCTGCCGAAGATGATGTACGGCTCGTCGGTCATCGGTGCGGCAGATTGTGCCCCACCGCCGCGCGCCCCGCTACGGGAGTGCGTGGACCTCGAGCGCGTACGCAATTGCGCGGGCGCTCGTCTCCAGGGCATCGAGATCGACGTTGTCGATGTCGTCGCACGCGGCGTGATAGCAGCCGTCGAACGCGGCGCCGGCGCGGCCGCCGTGGGCCTCCGCCTGTGCGTCGGTCTTCACGCCTTCGGCGCCGGTGAACAGGCCGCCTGCAGCGATGTCGTGATCGACGAACGCGACGTAGTCGGAGCGACCGCCGAATGCGATTTCTTCGGTCGTGATCCCGATGCCGTCGAAGTAGTCGACGAACGCCTGCTCGAGCTCGCCGGATCCCGGCGGACCGCCCGGCGCGAACGCGGATCCGTCGCCGTCGAAGCGGAAGCGCGCCCAGTTCGGCGAGCCGACCATGTCGAAGTTGAGGTAGGCCCAGATCGCATCGCGCGCGGTGGGATCGAGCGACTCGACGTACTGCGTCGAGCCGACCAGGCCGACCTCTTCTGCCGTCCACCACGCGAATCGCACGCTGCGGGTCGTCTCGCAGCCGTGGATCGCCCGCGCGACCTCGAGCAGCGCAGCGACACCGCTGCCGTTGTCGTTGATGCCCGGTCCGGTCAGCACCGAGTCGAGGTGTGCGCCGAGCACGAGCACGTCGTCGGCGTCCGCGGTTTCGGCGATCACCGACGCGGTCGGGCGCAGCTCGTGGATCACGTCGACGTCCATCTCGATCACCACGGATCCCGACGGCGCCTGTACGAAGTCGAGACCGATATCGTACGTCGTGAGCAGGACCGGGACCTGGATGTCCGCGAGCGCACCGAGGCTCGTCCACCAGAGCCCGGTTCGATCCGCGCTGTCGCCTTGATTGAACACGACCGCACCGACCGCGCCGGCAGCCTGCGCCGCGAGGATCTTGTCGGTGACCTCGCACGTGCCGCGTTGCAAAACCGCGATGCACCTCGCCGGCATCGGTGTGCTGCGGCGCCTGGAAGTCCGTGAGGTAGTCGTACTCCGGCTGACCCTGCCAGGTGAGCCCCATCGGTCCGGTGATCTGGTAGTAATAGAATTCGAGCTCGTGCACCGAGCTCGCGTAGCCGAAGCTCTCGAGCTGCTCGCGCACGTAGTCGACGGATCGATCGTAGCCCTCGGTACCCGCCGCTCGATTGCCGCCGCTCGTCGCCGCGATCGCATCGAACGCCATGAGGTGGGCTTCGAGGCCACGAGCGGTGATGCCCTCGCGCAGATCGGGACAGGCAATCGAGCCCGATTCGCTACTACTCGACGCGTCGATGCTCGAGCGTACCCCATCGCACGCGTCCCTTGCTATCTTGCGCGCCCTTGTCGACCGGGTCCACGAACGCCGCGTCCTACGGCGTGTTGCTCCGCCTCGCATGGCCGATCGTGCTGTCGCGTGCGTCGCAGGCGGTCATCGGCTTCACCGATGCGGTCATGATCGCACCGCTCGGCGAGGACGCGGTCGCAGCGACGACGACCGGCGCCTCGAACACGCTGAACCTCTTCATCTTGCCGATGGGCATCGTGTTCATCGTGCAGAGTTTCGCGTCGCAGCTCGCCGGTTCAGGCGAGGCCGCGGGCGCGCGTCGCTATGCGTGGTACGGGCTCGCGATTGCGGCCGCGACTGCCGTGCTGTCCGGCTTTGCGACGCTCGGCGTCGCACCGACGCTCGGGATGCTCGGCTACACGGACACGGTCCGCGATCTGCTGACCGAGTACATGGTGATCCGTCTGTTGTCCGCCGGCGCGGTCGTCGGCATCGAGGCGATCGGCAGCTGGTACGGCGGCCTCGGCAACACGCGGCTACCGATGCTCGTGAGCTTCGGCGCAATGGTGATGAACATCGCGCTGAACTGGGTGTTCATCTACGGCAACCTCGGCGCGCCGCAGCTCGGTGTCGCCGGTGCTGCGCTCGCGAGCGCCCTGACGAGCTGGCTCGCGTTCGCGATCCTCGCGTTGATGTTCGCGCGGCGCGTCGGCGTCGCCGAGACCGGCCCACGCGGCCGACTGCGGCTCGACGAGCTGGTTCGCATGCTGCGATTCGGGCTCCCGAACGGGCTCAACTGGTTCCTCGAGTTCGCCGCGTTCACGTTCTTCATCAACGCCGTGGTGTCGACGCTCGGCACTACCGCGGTCGCCGCACTCATGGCGGTGATCCAGGTCAACTCAATCGCGTTCATGCCCGCGTTCGGCCTCGCATCGGCCGGGGCGATCCTCGTCGGCACGGCGATCGGTCGCGGAGCGCACGACGAGGTCCCGACGATCGTGCGGCGCACCGGCACGGTCGCTGCGGGTTGGCAGGGCTTCGTCGGGATCGTCTATGCGTCGATGCCCGCCGCGGTGATGGGGATGTTCGCATCCGACACCGTGTCGTCGGATGCGCTCGTCGCCCTCGGCACGTCGATGCTGCTCGTCAGCACTGCGTGGCAGCTCTTCGACGCGCTCGCGATCACGCTGTCCGAAGCCCTGCGTGCCGCCGGCGATACCGCGTGGTGCATGTGGGCACGCGTCGCGCTCGCGTGGGTGTTGTTCGTGCCGCTCGCGGCATGGGCGGTGCTCGTGGTGGATGTCGGCGCCCTCGGTGCGATCGCGACGTTCGTCGTGTATCTCGCCGCGCTCGCCGGACTGCTGTGGTGGCGCTTCGGCGGCGGCGCGTGGCGAAAGATCGATCTCACCGGGCGTGGGCCCGGACACTGACGGCGTACTACCGTCAGACGAGCTGCGGCGACGCGATCCGCTTGATCTGCGGAATCGCCTGCTTCAGCCGTCGTTCGATGCCCTGCTTCAGCGTCGCCTGCGAGCTCGGGCACCCGATGCAGTTGCCCGTGAGCGCGACGTGGACGACGTCGTCCTGCACATCGAGCAGCTCGATGTCGCCCCCATCTTGCTGGACCATCGGGCGACACTCGTCGAGGACCTCGCGCACACGGGCGACGAGGTCGGCACCTTCGAGCACTTCGGCGACCACACCCGCGTAGTCGCCGGCAGCCTCGAACGGCGAGCGCTCGGGATGCACGACCGGCAAGCGCACGCGCGTGCGTGGTGCCACTGCGCCGAGTCGCACGACCGGCGCACCTGCAGCGAGCCACGCTTCGATGCCACCCTTCAGGCTGACGACGTTGCGGAATCCCTGATCACGCAGCACCCGAGTCGCCTGACGGCTGCGCGTGCCCGACTTGCAGTAGGCGATCCACACCGCGCCCTGCTCGAGCTCGTTCGCGCGCGCCTCGAGCTCGTCGAGCGGAATCAATACCGCATGCTCGAGCATGCCCGTCTGGTCGGCCTCGACATGGCCGCGCACGTCGAGCGTGAGCACCTCGTGGCCGTCGGCGATCCGCGCGAGCAGATCCTCGACCAGGATCTCGTCGTCGAACGCCGGCTCGTTGGTCGCGCTCGCGGGCTTGGCGACCGTGCCGAGCATGCGCGCGAGCTCGCCCGACACGTCGAGTGCGCGCAGCTCGTCGTAGCCGCCGATCGGCTTGCCGGCGATGAAGATCTGCGGCGTCGTCTTTTTGCCCGTCACGATGCCGAGCCACTCGAGCGTCTGCGGATCGCCCTTCACATCCTGCTCGAGGAAGTTGATCTCGCGCTCGCGCAACAGCTCGATCGCGGCGCGGGCGTATGGGCACCCGCGCTTGTAGTAGACCTTGATCTCGACGGCCGTCGCCGCCGGCTCGGCCGCCGCCGGGGCCACCCCTGCTTCGCGCACGATCCCCTGATCGAGCTGCCACTTGCGCATCTTCCTGCGATCCGAGTCCCACATCGGTCGCTCGGGCTGCTCCGCACTCCACGGCGGCAGCTCGTCGGCCCGACGCACGCGATCGAGGCCGACCACCGTGCGCACGCGATGCAGCGCTCCGCCGGCGAAGCGCAGCCCGCTGTTGTCGGAATGTCGCGCGCGCTCGATCACAGAATCGAGCACGCGGACGGTGATGCGCTGCGCGAGGGTCAAGAGCATGACGAGAAGGGCGTAGCCGGCCGCTCGCCCGCCGTCAAGTGAGCTGACCCGCTACGCTCAGGCGCGAGCGCTACCCGCAGTCGATTTCCGGAACTTCGGCGGTGGAACAATCGCACTCGTCGCAGGCGAAGACCGCACAGCCGGACATCGTGAGATCATCCTCGCACGCGCCCTGCCCGGCGGTGGCCGCGTCGATGGAATCACCGGCGCAGACCTGCCACGGACCCGCGACCGCCTTGTCGTCGCACGTCGCGATGCAGTAGCAGTCGTACTGCGTCGGCGGAAAGTCGCAGTCGCCGCAGCCGAGGCTGTTGACCTCTGCAGCACAGCTTTCGTCCCATAGCTCGTCGCAGCAGTACGGGTCGGCCTCGCACACGCAGTCCTGCACCTCGGGCACCTCGCAACCCGCGGTGGCGCCGTCGGGCGCACAGCAGTTGCCGAGATCGACGCCGCCGGTCGTGCCCGCGGTCGTGTCGCCGGTCGGATCGTCGGTGGTGCCGCTGGTCGGATCGTCGCCCGTCGTGTCGCCGGTGCCGACGGTGCCGACGGTCGTCGAGTCGGTCGCAGGCATGGTCGTCGACGGTTCGGTCGTCGAGTCGGTCGCGGGCGTGGTCGTCGACGGGTTCGTCGAGTCCGTGTTGGCGTTGGTGTTGCTACTGGTGCCATCGTCGCTGTCGTTGATGACGCACGCGGAGGCGCTGACGAGCGGCGCGGCGAGCAGAGCAGTGAGGGCGAAGAATCGTTCAGCGTTGATGTTCATGTGGGGGCTCCTGCGAAAAAGTCGGGCTGTGGTGCGCGCCCCGAGCGATGGGGTGGCGCCTCCATGATAGAGGACGCCCGCCCGGGTTCGGCGTCGCGTATCGAACGAACGAGCACGAGTGATGGGCCTACCTCATGTGAGGTTGCGGGGTGATTGGTTGCCGGAGCAAAACCGAAAACCGCGATCGATCGTCAGCGCGCGCTCTCGGCCGGGATCACGGTGACCTCTGTCGCCGGTGCGTCGCCGCGCGCGATCGTGAAGTTCAGGCGCGCCCCGACCCCGAGCAGCTGCGTGCGATAGGCGACATCGGTCACGCGCCGCATCCGAACGCCGTCGATCGCGAGCACGATGTCGCCCACCTCGAGACCGGCGTTGGCGGCCGGGCCCGCGGCTTCGACCGCCGTGACCTGCACGACGCTGCCGCGACCGGCGAGCACGCCCGCGTCGGCGTTCTTCGCGTTCATGCCGAGCCGCGTGTGACGGACGCGGCCGAACGTCCACACCTCGTCGAGGAATCGGCGCGCCATCTCGGCCGGCACCGCGAAGGCGAGGCCTTGCCCGTCGCTGCGCACCGCGGTGGTGATGCCGGCGACACGGCCGTCCGCATCGACGAGTGGTCCGCCGGAGTTGCCGATGTTGATGGAGGCATCGGTCTGGATGAAGCTCCAGATCCCGTCCTCTCGCAGGCCTCCCGGTCGCCCGAGATCGTCGTGATCGCGGCCGAGGCCGCCGACGACGCCGACCGTCACCGTGTGGCCGAGCCCGAACGGCTGGCCGACCGCCATCACCCAAGCGCCGGGGCTCGGCGCTGTGTCGGCGAACACGACCGGGGCAAGCTCGGTCGGCTCGCCCTCGAGCCCGAGCAGCGCGAGATCGAGGAGGTCGTCCGCGAATACGACGCGCGCCGCGAGGCGTTGACCACCCGCGAGCTCGACCTCGATCGCGCTCGCGTTCGCGATCACGTGTTGGTTCGTGAGCACCTGGCCGCTCGCGCTCACGATCATCCCGCTACCGACGCCGCGGATCGGCTTGGTACCGCGCTCGCCCGCTTTGTCCTGCACCGATGCGATCACGGTGACGACGGACGGCGCGACACTGGCCGCGACGCTCGCGAAGTCGGGCACCACGAAGGTCGTCGCCGTGTGCCGCGGGGGCGCTGATCGATCCGCGGGCACGGTGGCCGGCGCGGTGCCACGCGGCTCCTCGTCGACGCGTCGACACGCCGTTGCGACGAGGCACCCGAGCGCGATCCGACACCCGACACGCGGCGGCCTGCGGCTGCCGATCACCCGCGCTCAGTCCTCGTCGGTCGGACCGGCGTCGCCCTCGGCCGGGGCCTCGGCCGGAGCCTCGGTCGGATCGTCGGTCGCTGCCTCGGTCGCTGCCTCGGTCGGAGCCTCGGTCGCTGCCTCGGTCGCTGCCTCGGTCGGGGCCTCGGGCGGAGCCTCGGGCGGAGCGTCGGTCGGGGCCTCGGGCGGAGCGTCGGTCGGGGCCTCGGCCGGAGCGTCGGTCGGGGCCTCGGTCGGGGCCTCGGCCGGAGCGGCGGTCGGTGCCTCGGTCGCGCCGTCGGCATCCGCCGCGTCGTCCTCCTCCTCGTCCTCGTCGTCCTCGTCGAAGTCGTCGTCGTCGTCATCGTCGTCGTCGTCGTCGGTCTCGACGCGCGAACGGACGAACAGTGCCGACAGCGGGACGCGACGCGGCTCGTTCGCCGCGACGATGGGACGATCGTAGCCGTCTTCGTCGCCACCCTCTTCGCGCGGGCGGACATTTTCCGCCACGTCGTCCAAGGTCTCGAGATGCGCGGTGTACTCGCCGCGCTCCAACCGACCCGAGCCGATATACCGGTCGACGACCCGAAGGTCGAACATGCGCTCGTTCTTGGGAGGGTTGGCCATGAGCGTGCCTTCTATGCCGAGAGCGCGTGGAGGTCAACGCGCGCTTGCACGGTGGGGTGCCCGTGGGAATAATCCCGCCCGCGGACTCGGTCCGGCGGCGGCTTCGGCGAGCTTCCGGCGCATATCGGCCGGGGCAAGCGCCGCCGGGCCCGGCCGTGGATCCCGCGCCCCCTCATCGACCATGAGCCCTGCATCCTATGACATCCGCGTAGTGACCGAGCTCGTCGAACGCGAGTCGGTCTTCCTCGAACGCCTGTTCGCCGAGGTCCACAAGGTGGTCGTCGGGCAAAACGAAATGATCGAGCGCCTGCTCATCGGGCTGCTCTGCGGCGGACACGTGCTGCTCGAGGGCGCGCCCGGTCTCGCGAAGACGCTCACGGTCAAGACGCTCGCGCAGACGCTGCAGCTCCAGTTCAAGCGCGTGCAGTTCACCCCCGATCTGTTGCCGTCCGACGTGATCGGCACCGTCATCTACAACCATCTCAGCGGCACGTTCACCAACAAGCAGGGGCCGATCTTCACGAACCTCCTGCTCGCCGACGAGATCAACCGCGCGCCCGCGAAGGTCCAGAGCGCGCTGCTCGAGGCGATGGCCGAGCACCACGTCACCGTCGGCGACACGACGTACGCGTTGCCGTCGCCGTTCCTCGTGCTCGCGACGCAGAACCCGATCGAGCAGGAGGGCACCTACAACCTGCCCGAGGCGCAGCTCGATCGCTTCATGTTCAAGATCAAGGTCGACTACCCGAGCAGCGAAGACGAGCTGAAGATCATGAAGCGCATGGGCAGCGGCTCGCAGTCGAGCCGCCCGACGCCCGAGCCGGTGATCGGTCCCGAGGATCTGATCCGCGTGCGCAAGACGATCGACGAGATCATCGTCGAGGAGCCGGTGCAGCGCTACATCGTGGACGTCGTCGCCGCCTCGCGTCGGCCGGGCCTCGCCGGGCTCGCCGAGCTCGCACCGTTCATCGAGTTCGGCGCATCACCGCGGGCTTCGATCGCGCTGTACCAGGCCGCGCGCGCCCACGCCTTTTTGCGCCGGCGCGGCTACGTCAGCCCCGAAGACATCAAGGCGATCGCGCCCGACGTGCTGCGCCACCGCGTGATCCTCTCCTACGAGGCCGAGGCCGAGGGCAAGACCGTCGAGCAGATCACGCGGCAGATCCTCGAGCACGTGCAGGTGCCATGACGCCATGTCACGCGTCGGTCTGAGCCATCAAGCACGCCCGTCGGGGGAAGACGCGAAGGCGCGCACCACGGAGCTGTTGCGCGAGATCCGACGCATCGAGATCCAGACGTCGCGTCTCGTCGAGCAGCACATCGCGGGCTCGTATCAGTCGGTGTTCAAGGGCCAGGGCATCGCGTTCTCCGAGGTGCGGGCGTACGAGCCGGGCGACGACGTGCGCACGATCGACTGGAACGTCACGGCGCGCACGGGCATCCCCCACGTCAAGCTGTTCACCGAAGAGCGCGAGATGACGGTCATGCTGCTCGTCGACATGTCGGCGAGCCTGGACCTCGGCTCGCGCGACTACGACAAGCGCCAACTCGTCGCGCGACTCGCCGCGACGTTCGCGTTCTCGGCGATCAGCAACAACGATCGCGTCGGCCTGCTCGGCTTCACCGACGAGGTCGAGGCGTTCGTGCCGCCGCGCAGCGGTCGCAAGCACGTGCTCGCGGTCGTGCGGCAGGTACTCACGCACCAGCCGCAGAGCCGGCGCACGCGGCCCTCGGTCGCGCTCGAGTACCTCGCCCGTATCGCGAAGGGCCACTCGGTCGCGGTGCTGATCTCGGACTTCGTCGACACGGTCGACGAGCGCGGGCAGAGCTGGGACCCGCGCTTCGAGCACGCGCTCAAGGTCGCGCGCCGCAAGCACGAGATCATCCCGATCCGCGTCGAGGATCCGCTCGAGCTCGCACTGCCGCCGCTCGGACTCGTCGCCATCGAGGATCTCGAGCTGCTCGAGCTCGGTGATGACGAGGTCGTCGATCTGAGCCGCGCCGCCGTCGCACGCTACGCGGCGCAGGTCGAACGCGAGCGCACTGCGTTCGAACGGCTGATGCGCAAGCTGTCGCTCGCGACCGTGAACATCCGCTGCGGTGACGACTGGCAGCGACCCCTGGTCGCGTACTTCACCGGACGCAACCGGAGGATGCGGCATTGATCGTCGCAGCGATCTTCGCGGCCGTGCTCGCTGCGGCGCCGGAGCCGACCCAGCCGCCGGCCGCAGCACCGCTCGCCGAGCCGAGCGCCGACGCACCGGTCGCGGTGACGACGCGGCTCGTCCCCGATCCGTCGCACGTCGGCGACTTGCTGACCCTCGAGGTCACGGCCGCGTTCCCGCGCGGCTACACGGTGAACCTGCCGATCGGCGTGAAGCTCGAGCCGCTGCACCTGGTCGACGTCGTCGAGAGCGAGCCCGAAGCGACCGGTGAGGGCCTGCGCAAGTCGTTCACGATCCGCCTGCAGCACTTCGCCCCGGGCACTGCGGAAGTTCCGGGCTTCCAGCTGACATACGTCGACCCGCAAGGCGCGATCCAGACCATTCCCGTACCGCCGGTCGCGTTCACGGTCGACGCGTTGCTCGCGAACGAGGCCGAGCCGCAGCGCAAGCCGGAGGATCCACCGATCTCGATCGAGTATCCGAACACGCTCGCCGAGACAATCATCTACTCCGTCATCGGCACGCTCGTCGCTGCGTTGCTGCTCGTTTTGTTGCTGCGGCGCTTCTTCGCCAGGCGGCGCGTACCGATCGAGATCCCCCCGATCCCTGCGCACATGGTCGCGTTCGAGGCGCTCGAAGAGCTCGAGCGCAGCACGCTGCTCGCCGACGGGCGCGTGCAGGACTACTACGTGCAGCTCACCGAGATCGGCAAGGGCTACGTCGAGCGCCGCTTCGGCGTGCCGGCGCTCGATCGCACGACCGACGAGATCCGCAGCGAGCTCGTTCGTCATCCCGACGTCGTCGCACCACTGAGCGCGGCGGACATCATCGGGTTTCTCGATCACAGCGACCTCGTGAAGTTCGCGCGCATGCGTCCCGCGGACGACGAGGCGAAGGACGCGCTCGGCGTCGTGCGTCAGCTCGTCGAGCGCAGCGTGCCGGCGTCGACGCCCGAGCCGAGCGAGCCGCCGGCGAACAGCCCGCCATCCGCGGATTCGGCCCCCGTGGCCGACAAGGAGGCGTCGTGAAGGCGATCATGCCGGCCCTCTTGATCGTCGGCTGGGCGATCGCGGCGCTGTTCGGCGTCCTCGCCGTGATCTCGCTCGGGCTGCAGGGCGGCATCACCCACGTGCGATTCGCCGAGCCATGGTGGGGCCTCGCCGCGACCCTGCCGATCGGCGCCGTCGGTGTGCGCGCGTGGCTGCGGCCGCGGCCGGCGACGATGCGGTTCTCGCGGAGCCGTAGCTTGTCGCGCGCAGGCCGAGGCTTCGCGGTCCACTTCGTCGATCTGCCCGACGGGCTGCGCCTCGCCGCGGCGGCGTTGCTGTGCGTCGCGCTCATGCGACCGCAGTCCACGCGCGGTGCGGATCGAATCCAGCGCGAGGGCATCGACATCGTGATCGCGTTCGATCTCTCCGAGTCGATGGAGACGCCGGACATCCCCCCGAGCCGCATGGTCGCCGCACAGGCGGTGATCGACGGGTTCATCACCCGGCGCCCGCGCGATCGCATCGGGCTCGTCGCGTTCGGCTCGTCGGCGTCGACGGTGTCACCGCTGACGATCGATCACGGCGTGCTGCGGGCGATGGTCCGACGACTGACGCTGCGCACGATGGACGGCAGCACGACGGCGATCGGGGCCGGGCTCGGCATGGCGCTGAATCGCCTCGCGGACTCGGACGCCGCGAGCAAGGTGATCGTTCTGCTGACCGACGGTGTGCACAACGCCGAGGGCCTCGATCCCGACACCATCGCGCAGGCCGCCGCGACGCGCGGCGTGAAGATCTACACCGTGCTCATGGGCCAGCACGGCCGCAACGACGGCAACGTCGACCCTGCGCGGCTCGAGCGCGTCGCTGCGACGACCGGCGGCTTCGCGTACACGGCGGCCGACGAGCAGGCGCTGTCGGGCAGCTTCCAGGATCTGCTCGACAAGCTCGATACGTCGGAGATCGAGGGCGAGTCGGTGCTGCCCGAGCAGTTCGCGAGGCTGCTATGGCCGGCGCTCGCGCTGTTGCTCGCCGACGTCGTGCTGCGCAGCACGCGATTGCGGAGGTTCCCGTGATCGCGGCGGCGCAGCTCGCATGGCTCGAGCCGACGACGGTCGGTACGCTCGACGCGATCGGTTGGGGGCGACTCGACTGGTGGTGGGCAGGTCTCGCGGTGCCGGTCGCGATCGCCGGCGCACTGTGGGCCCATCGCGCGCGCACGCGGGCCCGCGCAGCGCTCGGTCGCTCGGATCTCATCGCTCGCCTCGTGACGTCGGTGCACCAGGGCAATCGCACGGCGCAGATCGTCTGCGTCACGCTCGCGCTCGCGTGCATGGCGGTCGCGCTACTGCGCCCGCAGTACGGCGGCAAGGCGAAGGTGATCCCCGCGAGCGGGCTCGATGTCGTGCTCGCGGTCGACTACAGCAAGTCGATGCTCGCCGCCGACGTCTACCCGACGCGCAGCGAGCGACTCGAGGCCGAGCTCGGGCGATTCCTCGACGATGCGGATCGCCGCGGCGATCGCATCGGCGTCGTCGTGTTCGCCGGCGCGGCCCGGGGATTCCCGGTCACAGCGGATGTTCGACTGCTGAAGACGTATCTGCAGGCCGCGGATCCGAAGACGGAGAAGCCGGGCGGAACGGCGATCGGGCGCGCGCTCAAGCTGTCGCTCGAGTTCCTCATCGATGCGCGCAAGGGCGACGCCGACGATGCGGCGGCAGCGGCCGCAGACCCGGCCGCAGTGCCGCCCGCCGAGAACGATCAGGCCATCATCTTGCTGACCGATGGCGAGGACACCGAGAGTCGTCCGCTCGACGTCGCGAAGGAGGCCGCGAAGCTCGGCGTTCGCGTCTACACGGTCGGCATCGGGTCGAAGTCCGGCGAACCGATCCAGAAGTTCGACGACGAAGGCAAGCCCGACGGCTTCGTCACGGACGACAAGGGCGAGTACGTCATGACGCGCATCGACGCGGACCTGCTCGAAGAGCTCGCGAAGACGACCGGTGGCGCGTTCGTGCACGTGGATCCGGAGAAGTTCGGGCTCGACGAGATCCGCGCGCTGCTCGAAGGGCTGTCGCGTTCGCGCCGCGACGTGACGATCGAGATCCTGCGCGACGAAGGCTTCGGGTTCTTCCTGATCCCTGCGCTCGTGCTGCTGACGATCGCGCTCGGGCTGTCGGATCGCCGGCGGAGGGCCGACGCATGATCGCGATGCGTGGTGCGCTCGCGCTCGTGCTCGCCGGGTGGCTCGCCGATCGGCTCGCGAGCACCGACCCGGACGTCGAGGCCGGCATCGACGCGTACGAGGCCGGCGATCACGACGCTGCGCTCGGACACTTCGACCGTGCGGTCCAGCGGCTCGGTGAGCGCGCGGAGATCAGCTTCGATCGCGGGCTCGTGCTGCTCGCGAAAGCGGACACCGAGGGGGCGAAGGTCGCGTTCGAGCGCGCGAGTGAGGCCGACGATCCGAAGGTCCGCGCGAGCGCGCTGTACGAGCTCGGCAACATCGCGCTCGATGCCGAGGACTTCGACGGCGCAATCGCGATGTACGTCGACTGCTTGAAGGCGCAACCCGAGCACGACCACGCGAAGTGGAACCTCGAGCTCGCACTGCTTCGCAAGCAGAAGAAGGAAGAGGAAGAAGAGGATCAGGGCTCGGAGTCGAGCGGTGGCGAGGACAGCGGCGGCTCCGAGGACAGCGGTGGCGAGGACAGCGGTGGCGAGGACAGCGGCGGCTCCGGAGAGAGCGGCGGCTCCGACGAAGGGGGCTCGGAGGACAGCGGTGGCTCCGACCAAGGGGGCTCCGGCGAGCCGCCAGACCAAAAGCAGGACGAGAAGCAGGACGAAAAGCAGGACGAAAAGCAGGACGAAAAGCAGGACGAGAAATCAGACGAGAAACCGGACGAGAAGCCAGACGAGAAGCAAGACGAGTCCAAGCAAGAGCCGAGCAAGCCGCCGCCGCCGACCCCCGTCGAGCAGTTCGACTTGCAGCGTGCGCTCGATCAGCTCGACGAGCAGGACCAATATCCCCTCGACCGCGCCCGCGTGCGCACGGCACCGGCCGCGAAGGACTGGTGATGCTCCGGGCGCAGCGACGAGCGTTCCTCATCGGCGCCGGCTTGCTCGCGCTCGGCATCCCCACGCGGGCACGCGCCGCGGGTGTCACCGCCCAGCTGCGCGTCAGCGGGACCGAGCTGCGCGTCGGCGACGAGCTCGTGCTCGAGCTCGAGGTCACGCGCGAAGGCGGCGGTGGGGTTCCCGATCCGGAGCTCCCCACCGGCCTCGCACAGGGCTTCGAGATCACGTCGCGCACCTCGTCGGGCTCGGGCCTGCAGTTCTCGTTCGGCGGCGGTCGCTCGGCGCGAACCTCCTCGAGCTCGATGTCGATCGCCGCGATCGCGATCGCGCCCGGCAAGTACGAGGTCGCGTTCTCGGTCGACGATGCCGGCACCAAGGTGAAATCCAACGTCGTCGAGATCGTCGTCGAGGGCGCGGCCGCGACTTCGACCGACGGGCCCGCGATCGCAAAGACCGGCAAGCCGACCGAAGCGCGCGGCGACGTCTTCGTGTGGTCGGCGACCGACAAGGCGAAGGCATACGTCGGCGAGCAGATCGAGTACCGCCTCGACGTCTACGAGCGCGCGCTGTTGTCGTCGGTGTCGATGCGGACGCCGCCGAGCTTCGCTGACTTTTACACGTACGACCTGCCCGAGGGCGAATCGGTCATCGAGGAGGTCGCCGGCGTGGCGTACCGCGTGCGCCCCGGCATGCGCCGCGCGCTGTTCCCCCACAAGGCCGGCACGCTGACGATCGGCTCGCCGGAGATCACGATCGGTCGCCGCCGTCGCGACCGCGGCACCGCGCTCGCGATCGAGGTGTTGCCGCTGCCCGCCGAGGGTCAGCCGCCCGCGTTCTCACCGAACAACGTCGGGCAGTTCACGGTCAGCACGAAAGCGGATCGCACCGCGGTCGACGTCGGCCAGCCGTTCACGTGGACGGTCGAGATCGCCGGCGACGGCAACGTCGCGATCGTCGATCCCGGTCCGTGGCCCGAGGTCGCCGGCGTGCGCCGCTACGAGCCGAAGGTCGAGTCGCAGATGCGCAGCGAGAATCGCGTGAGCGGCAAGCGCACGTACTCGTTCCTCGTCATTCCCGAGACCCCGGGTCGTCTGACGATGCCGGCGGTCGTGCTCGACTACTTCGATCCCGCGGCGCGAAAGTACGCGAAGGCGCGCGGTGAGGCGATCGAGCTCGAGGTGAAGGGCACCGCGATCGAACCGACCGCGGCCCCCGCCGATCCTTCTACGGATCCCGACCTTGACGCCGACGACGGGCTCGCACCGATCATCGACGCACCGACCCTGCCGCGCGATCCGGCGCCGACGCCATGGCTGACGCCGACGCGGTGGGGATGGGGCATGGCGACGTTGCCGACCGTTGCTGCGACCGCATGGGCGGGCGCGGCATTGTGGCGCAAGTACGGGCCCGACGACGCCGCGCGACGCCGCACCGAAGACAAGCGGCGGCGTCGCGAGCGGCTCGACACGGCACGCGACGCCGTCGAGACCGGTGAAGGGTTCTACGCCGCGATCGCGACGCTGCTGCACGATCTCGCGGTCGGTCGGGTCGGCTCGCAGGGCGTCGGCCTGCCGCGACCGCAGCTCGTACGTCTGCTCGAGTCGTGTGGCACGCCGCACGCCGAGCTACGCAAGCTCGAGTCGATGCTCGATCGCTGCGACGCCGCTCGCTTCGCGGCGCAGCGCGGCACGATCGACGAGCGACGCGACATGCTCGAGGATGCGCTCGCGCTGGTCGAACGCTCGTCGCTCTCGCGCGACGACAGCCGAGGTGCAGGGTGATGCGCACGCTGGTTTTCGGGATCGTGATGAGCGCGACGTTGCTCGCCGCCGCGCCAGCGCGTGCCGATGCCGTCGACGACGCGTTCGCGCTCGGCAACGCGGCGGCATCGCGCGGCGAGTGGGGCGCTGCCGCGAGCGCGTACGAGCGCGCGGTCGCCTTGCTGGGTCAGCCGAGCAGCCTGTTGTCGTTCAACCTCGGCACCGCATACGCGCACACCGACGATCTCGGACGCGCGACACTGCACCTGCGCCAAGCGCTCGACTTTCGCGGCAACCCGACGACCGAGATCGCCGAGGCCGCGCGCACGAACCTCGCATCGGTGCGTCGGCGCGCCGAGCTCGCGGCAGCGACGACGGGTGCACTCATCGATCGACCGCAGACCTGGTGGGATCTCGTGGTCGAGACCCTCGAGACGCCGGGGGTGGGTTGGTTCGCGCTGATGTGTGGCATCGCCGCAGTCGTGCTCCGTGTCGCCCTTCGGCTCCGCCGCGCCGGGCCTTCGCGCGCGATTGCGGTGGCGAGCTGGCTCCTCGTCGCGACATGGGCAGTCGTCGGTGCACTGCACGCGACAGCGTTGCGCGCAGATCGCACCGCACCGCGCGCCGTCGCGATCGGAGCCTCGACTGATGCACGCGAGGGGCCGGGACTCCATCGCACATCGACATGGTCGCTTGCGGCGGGTGCCGAGGTGCGCATCACGGATCGCACCCCCGATCGCACGTCCGGTTGGGTGCACGTGCGCTTGGCGGGCGGCATCGAGGGTTGGGTGCCCGAGGCTTCGGTCGCCGAGATCGAGCGACCGATCGGCCACACCCGCTGACCGGCTGCCCGCGCCGCGCCGCAAACGCAAGCCGCCGCCAGCGCCATCCGGTGGCGCCCTTGCACCCTCGGGGATAAGCTTGAGCAAAGGTGCTTTCCGTCGTCGCCACGAAGATTCGGACCTCGCGAGACCAGTCGGGTCTCACGTCGACCGTCGGGCGCATCTACGAGGGGTACCTCCTGTCCGAGCCAGTGGTCGGGCGCGGGATGGTGATTTTTCGCGACCCGAACGGTCGGCGCATGGTCACGACAGCGGTGCGTCGCGTGCTCGCGACGTCCGAGAGCAACGTCCTTTACGTCGAGACCGAGAACAGCGTGTACCGGATCTCGATTCGCGAAGAGCACATCGCCGCAGCGACGGCGTGAGCGGCCGACGAAGCGGGCGCTCGTCAGCGCGCCTGATAGACGTTCACGCGTAGGTACTCGCCTTCGCGATGGCCCAGCGCGACTGGATGATCGGCGCCGGCACCGAGCGCGAGCGTCCGTGCGAACGGCAAGCCGGTGCGCAAGACGATGCGATCGAGGTGCTCGCGGCCGAGGTGATGACTGCAGCTGCACACGACGATCTGCCCGCCGGGTAGCAATCGCTTCGCGAGGTTGCCGATGACGATCGCTGCCGTCTCGACCGCCGCATCGACGTCGTCGCGGCGCGCGGCGAGCTTCGGGGGATCGAACACGATCGTGCCGAACGGGCCCTGCAGCGCCGGATCGCGCAGTGGCTCGAACATGTCGGCGAGTACCCACGTGACCGCGAGCGCACCGTTTTTCTCCGCGTTGCGTCGCGCGTGGAGGAGCGCGGTCTCCGAGCGATCGAGCGCGACGACGTCGAGCCCGGCGCGTGCGGCATACAAGGCGAAGCCACCGACGTGACAACCGATGTCGAGCAGCGGGCCGCCGTGCGCCGCCGCGAGGCCCGCGACCAGTCGTCGGTTGTCGCGCTGATCGAAGTACGCACCGGTCTTCTGCGCGGGCGGTGCCGGCACCTCGAGCTGGAGGCCATCCTCGCGAAAGCGCAGCGTGCCGCCGCGCTCGCTGCGGGCGGTCGCCGTGATGCCCTCGTGTCGCGTCGCACCCTCGGGCACGACGAAGTGCACGGCGCCGGTCCACGATCGACCGAGCCACGCCGCGATGTCGGCCTCACGCGCGGCGATCGGCGCCGTCGCGAGCTGCACGACGAGCTCGTCGCCGTAGCGATCGACGACGAGGCCGGGAAGGCCATCGCCTTCGCTGTTGACCACGCGATAGCCGGTCGTGCCGGCGGCCTCGAACCCGAGCGTGGTGCGGGCAGCGAACGCGGCGCAAAGCCGATGCTCGAGCCAGTCATCGGCCGGCTGCGCCTCGGCGAAAGCCAGCATGCGCACGGTGATGTTCGACACCGCGGACACGAGTCCCCAGCCGATCGTGGCGCCGCGATGATCGACGACGTGCGCGATCAGACGCGGATCCGGAGCACCGACGAACCGTGCGATCTGGTTGCGCCGCAGCCACGGACCCGAGTGCGCGCCGAGCCGACCCGCATCGCGACGCAGCTCGACACGCACGACACCGCTCATCCCGACGAACGCTCCGCGATCGCGCGCTCGAGACCACCGGGCTGGCCGCGCTCGATCATCCGCAGCTCGTGCCGCGTCGCACCGAGCACGCGCACCAGGACGAGACATGCGGCATCGGGCTCGCCCTGCTCGCCGCAGGTGAACACGTCGGCCGCGACATAGCCGTGCTCGGGCCAGGTGTGGATCGAGATGTGCGACTCGGCGAGCAACCCGACGATGGTGACGCCTTGCGGCGTGAAGCGGTGCGCGCACTCCGAGAGCAGCGTGCAGCGCGACGCAAGGACGGCGGCGAGCATCGCTTCGCGCACGAGACCCGGATCATCGAGCACTCGCGCGGGGCAGCCCCACAGCTCGATCATGCAGTGGCGCCCCGCGGTCGGCATCAGGTGGCTCGAATCGAGATCTGCAGCATCGTGCCGGCGAGCTGGCTCGGATACTCGCGCAGCGGCGTCTTCGCCGGCCCCTTCAGCACCTTGCCGTCGTCGCCGAAGCGCGAGCCGTGGCACGGACACCGCAGCCGCTGCTCCTCGTTGTCCCAGCGCACGGTGCAACCGAGGTGCGTGCACTTGCTCGACAGCACGCGGAACTTCTCGCCCTCGAGTCGCATCACGATGAGGGGCTTTTTGAGCCCATCGGGTTGGATCGCTGCCATCCCACCTGCGGTCGCGAGCTCGGGTACCTTGCCGAGCTCGAGCTCGACCATGGTGCCGTCGACCTTGCCGAGCCGCTGCGTTGGCATCGCCGCGGGACCGCAACCGACGAGTGTGACGGTCGCCGCTGCACCGACGAATCGCCGCCGCGTGAGCGCGCAGATCGGCACCAGATCGGCGCCGGCATCGGTTGCGTCCACGGGGCGAGCCTTCGAATTTGGTCGAGCGCTGGGTCGCGTCATTGCACGAGCATCGCAAAACCCGACGCCGTGGTCGATGTCAGCGGGTCGCGGAGCCCGTCCCCGCGTGCGCTCGCACGCGCGCGAGACGCTGCTACCCTTGCCACGCCGTGCTCGCCACCTTGGCACTCAACGCCGTTCTGGCCGCCGTTCTGGCCGCAGTCCCCGGGACGGCGCGGCGTGGCAATGATGCGATCGCCCGCGCCAAGGGGCCCGTGTTCAGCGTCGCCGCAGCGCCGCGGATCGGAGTGCTCCTCGCCGGCGGTGCGCAGGCGATCCAGCGGGTCGGCTTCGGTGCGGGTCTGCAGTTCCGCGTGCACGCGCTGCGCCTCGGGCCGCTGCGCATCGGCGCCGGCGTGCAGCTCGGGCACACGCGATTCCTCGAGCGCTACACGGTCGCCGTCACCGATGGCGGCACCGCGCGGCGCTGGGCAGCGCTCGGTCACACCGACTTCGCGGCGGGTCCGTCGTTCCAGATCGTGATGGGCCCCGTGTTCGCGGAGCTCGGCGTCGAGGGTGGCCTCGGCATCTCGTCGCTCGTGCGCCCGCTCGGACCGACCGTCGCCGAGGAAACCGAGACCAACGACACGACCGGGATGATCCGCGGCGGCGGTCACCTCGGCGTGCCGATCCGCAACAACTCGTCGGTCACGATCGGCGCCTCCGTCCATAAGTACTTCTCGCGCGCTCGCGTGGTTGCGCGCCCCGACCCGAACGACCCCGACGCGATGCCCGACGTGAATCCGTTCGATCTGATGCTCGAGCTCACGGTCGGCTATCACTTCATGTTCTGACCATGCTCACCCTCGTCCCCCACCCCACTCGCGCCGCACCGGCCGGTCCTGTCGTCTGCGTCGTCATGGACGGCATCGGCGTCGGCAAGCGCGACGCCGGCGATGCGGTCGCGCTCGCGCACACGCCGAACCTCGAGCGACTGCGCAAGCTCGCGTCGTACCGCGAGCTGCAGGCACATGGCCGCAGCGTCGGCATGCCGAGCGACGCCGACATGGGCAACTCCGAGGTCGGCCACAACGCGCTCGGTGCTGGCCGCATCTTCGATCAGGGTGCGACGCTCGTCGCCAACGCGATCGCGACGGGCGCAATGTTCGACGCGGCACCGTGGCGCGAGCTCGTCGCGACGACCCTTGCCAACCACGGCACGCTCCACCTGCTCGGGCTCGTCTCGGACGGCAACGTCCACAGCCACATCGATCACTTGATCGCGCTCGTGCGCCGCGCTGCGACCGAAAGCATCGCGCGGGTTCGCGTGCACGCGCTGCTCGACGGTCGCGACGTGCCTCCGCGTTCGGCCCTCGGGTATCTCGAGCACCTCGAGGGCGTGCTCGCCGGCGTGCGCGCCGGTGGCTGCGACGCCCGCATCGCGAGCGGTGGTGGCCGCATGCGCATCACGATGGATCGCTACGGCGCCGACTGGCCGATGGTCGCGCATGGCTGGGAGATCCACGTGCGTGGCGAAGGCCGCCGCTTCCCGAGCGCTCGCGTCGCGGTCGAGACGATGTACGCGGAGCTCGGCATCGACGATCAGAACCTACCCGGGTTCGTCGTCGACGAAGGCCAAGGACCGTGCGGCCCGATCGTCGACGGCGACACCGTCGTACTCTTCAACTTCCGCGGAGATCGGGCGCTCGAGATCAGCAAGGCGTTCGATCAAGTCGAGTTCACCGGCTTCGATCGCCGCGTGCGCCCACGAGTGACCTTTTACGGGATGATGCAGTACGACGGCGACGAGCTGGTGCCGACGCGCTTCCTCGTCGCTCCGCCCGTCATCGATCGAACGATGGGCGAGCTGCTGGCCGCTAGCGGCAAGCGCCAGCTCGCGATCTCCGAGACCCAGAAGTACGGTCACGTCACCTACTTCTGGAACGGCAATCGCTCCGGCAAGTTCGACGACCTGCTCGAGGACTACATCGAGGTGCCGTCCGACACTCGCCCGTTCGAGGAACGGCCGTGGATGCAAGCCGCGGAGATCACCGACGCGGTGATCGCTGCGCTGGATCGCAAGCACTACGACTTCGTGCGGCTCAACTACGCGAACGGCGACATGGTCGGGCACACCGGCGTCCTCGAGTCGACGCGCCTCGCCGTCGAGGCGGTCGATCTGTGTCTCGGCCGCATCTTCGCGGCCGTGCACCGCCACGCGGGCATCGTCGTCGTCACCGCCGATCACGGCAACGCGGATCAGATGATCGACGTCGACAGTCGCGGCAACGCGCTGCCACGCACGAGCCACAGCCTGAACCCGGTGCCATTCGCGATCTTCGACTGGCGCAGCCCCGGCGACGCGCCGGCCGTCGTCAGGGACGGCACCCGCAACCTCGGCTACGTTGCCGCGACATGCCTCGAGCTGATGGGGCTGCAGGCGCCCGACGACTATCTGCCGAGCCTGCTCGCGCCGCGCTGACGCCTCACGAAGCCCGCACGCAGATCGGCTGGGTCATCTCATCGTCGATCTCGCGGGGCACGGCACCGCGGCAGACGATCGCGTCGCGCCCTGCGGCCTTTGCTTCGTAGAGCGCGACATCGGCCGCCGCGAGCCACGCCACCCGTGCCGAGCGTCCCGCGGTGGGACTTCCGAGCGCGTCGAGATCGGCGACACCGAACGACAGCGTCAGCGCCCGGTTCGTCAGCGGATTGGCGCGAGAGAGACCGCGACGGATTCGCTCGCAGACGAGTCGCGCACCCTGGGCATCGGCGCCCGACAAGAGCACCGCGAACTCGTCGCCGCCGATCCGCGCCGCGATGTCCGTCGGACGGATTCCGCCGGAAAGCGCGGCCGCAACCGCCGCCAGCGCACGATCACCCATGCCGTGACCGTGCTCGTCGTTGACCTGCTTGAAGCGATCGACGTCGACGAGCACGAGCGCTATCGCCTCGCCGGTCCGCGCCGCGCGAGCGAGCGCTTGATCGAGCAACGGCTCGAACCCGCGGCGATTCCACAGACCGGTGAGCAGATCCGTCGTCGATTCCGCGCGCAACCGCTCGAGCTCGACGACGCGCGTGTGGACCTGCTCGACGAGCGTCAACATTCCCTGCACCGCCGCACGAGCGCGCGCGTTGCTCGGCTCGGCGAGCGCGACGTCGATGCGATGCGATGCCCCTGCGGCATCCACCACCACCGACTTCATGTCGGCGTCGTCGACCCCGTCTAGTTCGACCCACGAGATCTCGGTGAGCAACCCCAGACCGACCGCTGCGCGGTGCAGCACGGCGTCGCCGGTCGCGGCGTCGAGCAGGAACTGCAGGAGCCGCAGGAGGACCGGCGCGTCCTGGGCAGCGCGGCTGCCGTCGGTCGCGGTCGCCTCGGGCGTGGGCTTCGGGGAGGACGGGGTGAGCGGGAGAGCTGGCAGAGATGAGAGAGATGGCGCCATGGCGACGACTCGATGATGAGCAATGTCGATGCCAACGCCCTCGCACGCGCGCACGCACTGCATCGAGCTGCTCGGCTGTGTGCGGGGTGTCGGGCGGCGGCCCGTTTTGGTAACGTTCCCCGGCCATGCCAGCGAACAGCCCGGGGTTCTCGCGTTTGCGTCCGATTCTCTCGCCAGCATTGGCGTGCGCCCTCGTCGGCGTCGCTGCGCAGGGCGGCTGCGAAAAGAAGGATCGCGACAAATCGTCGGCCGCCGCGTGGATCGACAGCCCGAGCACGGGCAGCAAGACCGGCAACGTCATCACGATCCCGCCGCTCGGCGTCAAGTTCGAGATCCCCGACACGCTCTACGTGTTCAAGTCGTGTGGCGAGGCCGCGCACACGCCCGACGGCGATCACGGGTGGGTCCCGGTCGTCACGTGTCGGTCCACCGCCGGCGACACTTTCGGCGGCGGCGAGAGCGAGGGCGAGGGCGAGGGCGAGGGCGACGATCCGTTCGCGGGCCAGGACGCCGAGGAGGCGTCGGGCGTCGAGGAAATCTCGGTCACGTTCTACGTCACACAGAAGACCCGCCCGCTCGACGAGCGCGCCGTCTCTTGGTTCGAGAACCAGTTCAAGCAGGCCGGACTCGACGTCGACGAGATCAGCTACCAGCACGAGTTCCAGAAGAAGGCCGGCATCTTCGCGAAGCTGCACGTCATCGACTCCGACGGCACGGCACCCGAGCGCGAGATCGTCCAGTTCATGTTCCCGCGCCGCGATGTCGTGTTCATCGCGCGCATGGAGTACCCGTTCGGCGAGAAGCGCAGCGTCGACCAGGACTGGAAGTACATCCTGTGGAACTTCGAGTTCACCGACTAGCGACGTCGCTCTGACCCGGGCGCGACCCCTGTCGCGCCTCGTCTGTACGCCATGCGTATCGCGCTGAAGATCACCCTCGCGCTGACGCTGTGGACCATCGGTGTGTTGGCGGTGATGTCCGAGCGCGAGCTCGAGCACGAGTTCGAGATCATCGATCGCGACCTCGCCGAAGCGCTCGTCCTCATGGGCCAGACGCTGCAGCCCTTTGTCGAGGACGCGTGGCAACGTGGCGGTCGCGACCAGGTGGCGCGGGTTCTCGACGCTGCGTACGAGCGCGAACGGACGGTCAGTCTCCGCTGGATCGATCCCGACGAGCTCGACCTCGGGCTCGAGCATCCCGAGCTCACCGCGGCCGCGATTTGGGCGATCGAGCGCGCGGCGCCCGAAGTGCTGCGGTGGCCGAACGACGATGTCGAGGAGCCCATCGCGATCTATGCGTACCTGCCGATTGCGACCGGGGATGCTCGGGCGTCGCTGCTCGAGCTGCGGCGCTCGCTCGACGTTCGCCACGAGCTGCGCGTGCGCAGTCGTCGGCAGCTATGGATGACGATCTTCGTGATCGGCACGTGCGCCGCGCTGCTCGCGGTCGGGATCGGCTGGTTGCTCGTCGGTCAACGCGTGGGCCGACTCTCGGCGCTGGCCCGCGCCGTCGGTCGCGGCGAGACGGCGCGGCGGGTGCCCGCGACCGCGAACGACGAGCTCACGGAGCTCACCTCGGCGCTCAACGACATGGTCCAGGATCTCGAGGACACGCGTGCCCGTGGGGCGCGAGCCGCCGCCGAGCGCGAGCGCCTGACCCACGAGCTGCGCCATGCGGATCGGCTCGCGACGATCGGCGCTCTGATGGCGCGCCTCGCCCATGAGATCGGCACGCCGCTCAACGTCATCGCTGCGCGCACAAAGCTCATCGCGCGCGGGCAGGTCGAGGGCAAGGCCGTCATAGACAACGCTCGCATCGCGGCCGAGCAGACCGATCGGATCACGACAATCATCCGCACATTCCTCGATTTCGCCCGCGACTCTCGCGATGCCGCGCGTCGTTTCGATGCCGCTGCGATCGTCGAGCACGCGAGCGTGCTGCTCGAGAGCGTCGCCGCCGAGCGGTCGGTCGAGCTCGTCGTCGGGACGCGTGTCGATGGTCGCTTCTTGCACGGCGACCTGCTGCTGCTGCAGCAGGCCGTGACCAATCTCGTGGTCAACGCGCTCGACGTCGCACCACCGGCAACGCGTGTCACCGTGGACGTGACCGAAGGCGAGTGCACGCCGCCAGAGGGCCGCGGGCGCGGCCCTGGTCGCTACCTCTGCGTCCGGGTCGGCGATCGCGGTCCGGGGATCGACCCGAAGGTTCTCCCCCATCTGTTCGAGGAGTTCTTCACCACCAAGCCTCGCGGCGGCGGCACCGGGCTCGGACTTTCGATCGCTTCGGGCATCGCGCGCGAGCACGGCGGTTGGATCGACGTCGACTCCGACCCGCTGCTCGGCACGCAGTTCATGCTAAATCTCCCGATCGATGTCGACGCGTGACGAGGCACCCATCCGCGTACTCGCCGTCGACGACGACGTGCGCTTCTGCGAGCTGCTCGCGGACACGCTGACGGGTTGCTCGGTCGCGACGGTGACCAACGAGGCCGATGCGCTCGCACGCGTGCAGGCGTTCGACTTCGACGTGGTGCTCACCGATCTGAACCTCGGCGGGCCTGGCGGCATCGCGCTCTGCCAGCGCATCGCGCAGCGCGATCCGGATCTACCGGTGATCGTGATCACCGCATTCGGCAGCATCGACACGGCGGTCGCGGCGATGCGCGCGGGCGCGTACGACTTCGTGATGAAGCCGGTCGAGATCGACGCGCTGCGCTTCACGATCCAGCGAGCGGCGGGGGTTCGCGCGCTGCGTCGCGAGGTCCGCTTGCTCCGCGAGCGCGTCACCCTTCAGGGCGCCACGGGCTTCATCGGCGACAGCGCACCGACGCGGCGGATGCTCGAGCGCATCGCCCGACTCGCGATCGCCGACGCTCCCGTGCTCGTCCGCGGTGAGAGCGGCGCGGGCAAGGAGCTCGTCGCGCGCGCGATCCATTCGCAATCGCGACGCGGCGAGGGGCCGCTGGTCGCGGTCAACGTCGCTGCGCTGCCGCCGTCTCTCGTCGAGGCCGAGCTCTTCGGCCACGCCAAAGGTGCGTTCACCGGTGCGAACGAGCGCCGCACCGGCCTGTTCCTGCGGGCCCAGGGCGGCACGCTGCTGCTCGACGAGATCGGTGAGCTGCCGCTCGACCTGCAACCGAAGCTGCTGCGTGCGCTCGAGGAGCACGTCGTGCGTCCGGTCGGCGATGACGAAGACGTGCCGTTCGACGCGCGGATCATCGCGGCGACCAATCGCGACCTCGAGGCGGCGGTCGAGGCGGGTACGTTCCGCGAAGATCTCTACTTCCGTCTCAGCGTCCTCGACGTCGAGGTGCCGCCGCTGCGCGCTCGCGGCCGCGACATCCTGCTGCTCGCGCAGCACTTCTTGCAGCGCTTCGCGTCGGCGGCCGGCAAGGACGTGCGATCGATCGCGCCCGACCTCGCACAGCGTTTGCTGGACTATCCGTGGCCCGGCAACGTTCGCGAGCTGCGCAACGCCGTCGAGCGCGCGGTGACGCTGTCCGACGGCACGACGCTGCAGATCACCGACGTGCCGCAACGGATTCGCAACTACGCGCGCAGCGACGTGCTCGTCGTGTCGCACAATCCGAGCGAGCTCGTCACGCTCGAGATCGTCGAGCAGCGCTACATCTTGCGCGTGCTCGAAGCCGTGGGCGAGAACAAGACGCTCGCGGCGAAAGTACTGGGCCTCGGAAGGAAGACGCTCTACCGCAAGCTCGAGCGCTACGCGGCGATGGCTCGCGGCGAGCGTCGTCCCGCGCCGGCACGACCACCTGCGGAAGACGACGCCGACGACGACGAGTCACAGTGACACAAGGAGTCGAAGCGATACGTATCACATGGCTCTGGAACTGCGTTTCGAGGGGGTTTCGAGGCCGTAGTCGTTGAGTGCAAGGGCGCGGCCCGAGCCTTGCTTAGTGAGGCGGCACTCGACGCTCCATGTCCTCGCAACGATCCGCATTCGCCGGCTACGATCTTCGGGCCGACATCAGTTCCGGCTTTCTGGTCTTTCTGATCGCGCTACCGCTGTCGCTCGGTGTCGCGATGGCCAGCGGATTCCCGCCCATTGCCGGCATCTTCACTGCCATCATCGGTGGCCTCGTCGCGAGCTTCTTCGGCAGCGCGCGGCTGACGATCAAAGGTCCCGCCGCGGGCCTCATCGTCATCGTGATCGGCGCGGTCACCGAGCTCGGCGCCGGCGACATGGTCAGCGGCTACCAGCGCACGCTCGCGGTGGGCGTCGTTGCCGGCGCGATCCAGATCGTCCTCGCAGTCGCGCGCCTCGGCTTCGTCGGCGCGCTCATGCCACCCGCCGTCGTGCACGGTATGCTCGCGGCGATCGGCGTGATCATCATCTCCAAGCAGGCCCACACGCTGCTGGGCGTCGTACCGACTGCGAAGACGCCGCTGGGCCTGCTCGGCGAGATCCCGAACAGCTTGTCGACCATGAACCCCGAGGTGCTCTTCATCGGCGGGCTCGCGCTCGTCATCTTGTTCGGCCTCCCAAAGCTGAAGAACAAGCTCGCCAAGCGGATCCCGGCCTCGCTCGTCGTGCTCGTGATGTCGATCCCGCTCGCGCTGTACTTCCAGTTCGACGTCGCCCACGACTACGAGTGGCTCGGCCACTACTACCACCTCGACTCGACGTTGCTCGTGCGCCTACCGGCGAGCCTGATGGCCGCCGTTACATTCCCGGACTTCTCCGCCGTCACGAGCGCGGGGTCGTTGAAATACATCCTGCTCTTCACGCTGGTCGGGAGCATCGAGTCCTTGTTGAGCGCGAGCGCCGTCGATTCGCTCGACCCGGCCAAGCGCGCCTCGAACATGGACAAGGACCTGCTCGCGACGGGCATCGGCAACACCCTCGCAGCATCAATCGGTGGTCTGCCGATGATCTCCGAGATCGTCCGCAGCAAGGCGAACATCGACAGCGGCGCGACGAGCCCGTTCGCGAACTTCTTCCACGGGGTGTTCCTGCTCGCGTTCGTGGTCCTCGTACCGAACGTCCTGCAGCTGATCCCGCTCGCGGCGCTCGGCGCGATGCTCGTCTACACTGGCACGCGCCTCGCGTCGCCGTCGGAGTTCGTGCACGCGTGGCACGTCGGGCGCGAGCAGCTGTTCGTCTTCGTCGCGACGATGGTCGTGACGCTCGCGGTCGACCTCCTCGCCGGGGTGTTCGCCGGTCTCGCGCTCATGCTCGTCATCGACGTCATGCGCGGTGCACCGATAGGCTCGCTCTTCCGCTCGCACATCGATCAACGGCGCGAAGGCGAGACCTTGACGCTCGCGGTCCGCGACTGCGCGGTGTTCACGAACCTGCGCGGCATCACCCGGCTCCTCCAGGGGCTCGGCACCGACGTCCGCCGCGTGGTGATCGACTTCGAGTCGTGCCGCGTCATCGATCACACGACCCAGAATCGGCTCAAGCTCATCGCCGACGAGTGGGACGGCCGCGAGCTCGTGCTCCGCGGTCTCGCGTCGCACCACGCCGCGTCGAGTCACGCCCACGCAGCTCGATGGAAACGCCCATGAGCACCGCAGAGGATCGCACGGCGCTCGGCGAGCACACCGCCGCCCCCGCGCCGGCGAACCAGGACGCCGCGGCCGCACTCGCGAAGGGTCTGCAACACGGCGCCCACTACCTGCCGAGCCAAGGTCCGATCGAGACCTTCATCCACCACAACACGCTCCATGCGTTCGAGGATCTCGAGTTCCACGCGGCACTCGCTGCATCCGCAAAGATTGTCGGCGCGAACAGCTATCTCAGCGAGCGCGAGTTCCGTGAGGCGCACGCGCGCGGCCGCATCACCGATCGCGACCTCGACGAGGCGATCGCGCTGCGCGGCGTGCTCGCGGACGGCGACGAGGCGCCGGGCGATCCCTTCACCGACCGCGCAGCGATCCTCCGCGCGTGTCTGCTCCACGATCTCGACCCCGAGCCGATTCCCCGCATCCGCTGGCGATTCTCCGAGGATCGTGCGCTCACCGAGCCGGGCGACGCCGCACGTTGGCCGGCGTGTTTCGACGCCGTGCGTCGCATCGGTCGCGGCGACACGCCGGATCTGCGCGGCGAGACACGCGGCGTGCTCGCGGGGCTCGGCGAGCGCACGCATCGCGACATCGCGCTCGCGATGAGCTCGATCGACGTCGCCCAGGCCGTCGATCGCTGGATGATTCGCGACGTCGCCTCGCATCTCGACGAAGGCATCGCGATCGATGCCCATCCGCTCGGCGGCGCCGGTCTCTACGCGGGCTGGCGCATGCGCAAGCGCGCCGGCAAGCGTCGCCTCGCCGGGCTGCCGGCCGGCCTCGAGATCCCCGCCGACCCGGTGCAGGCGGCACTGCTCGCGCTCGACCAGCTCGGCGTCCCGGTCGAATGCTACGAGGCCTACGTCACTCGCGTGCTGCAGCATCTGCCGGGCTGGGCGGGGATGATCCACTGGCGCGAGACGCATCCAGAGTATCGCCCCGAGCTGTCACCGGTCGCGCTCGTCGATTTCGTCGCGATCCGTCTGCTCGGCGAGTGGTCGGAGCTCACGCTCTTGTGCCGTGCGACCTGGGGCTGCGAGGCCCGCGACATGATCGCGCATCTCGAGCGGCGTCCCGAGGAGGCGACGCTCCGTCACGCATTGTTCGACGGCCGCTTGATGGAGAAGGCCGCTCGACTCGCGCGCAGAGTGCTGCTGCGTCGCGCCGATCGCCGCGAGACGGACGCGCGGCGGATCGTCGAGGCCGCGATGGAGGTCGACGATGGCCCGGAGCTCGGCCGCGCGTGGCAGCTCCAGCGGCTGACGCGCGTGCTCGGGATCCACGGCGAAGAGCTGCGCTGCACGCCGCTGCCGAAGATCGCGGGGCTACTCGCGACGCTCGACGAGCTCGGGCCCGCCGTCCGCCTGCCGCTGTGGCAGGAGGCGTACGAGCAGCACTACCGCGATCAGATCCTCGAGGCGCTCCACGACAACCGCGCGCACCGTCGCGCGCGGACGAGCCGCGCATCGTTCCAGATCGTCACGTGCATCGACGATCGCGAGGAAGGGTTCCGCCGCCACCTCGAGGAGATCGACCCGACGTGCGAGACCTTCGGCACCGGTGGTTTCTTCGGCGTGCCGATCGCGTTCATGGGCCGCAACCACACCGAGTTCAGCGCGCTGTGTCCACTCGGCGTGGAGCCGATGCACCGGGTGCTCGAGGTGCCGGCCGATGATCGCCCCGGCCTCGCACGACGATTCGATCGCGCTCACGTGGCAGTTCGTCGCTGGCGCGGTCACTGGCGCGAGATCCTCGGCCACGGCTGGGCCTCGATCCTCGGCGCGTACACGGCCGGATTTTTCGCGTGGATCTGGCTCGTCGGCCAGCTCGTGTTCCCGCGACAGTTCGAGCGGATGATCCGTCCGCTCGAGCGGTTCCTGCTGCCCGAGCATCCAACGACGTTCGTGACCGACGAGAGCTGCGACACCTCGCACGCGATCGCCGGCTTCTCGCTTGGCGAACAGGTCGAGCGCATCAGCAGCACGCTGCAGAACCTCGGGCTGGTGCGTGACTTCGCTGCGCTCGTCTGCGTGCTCGGTCACGGCTCGGGCAGCCAGAACAACCCTCACCTCTCCGCGTACGACTGCGGCGCGTGCGGTGGTCGCCACGGTGGACCGAACGCGCGGCTCTTCTGTCTGATAGTGAACGCGCCGGCGGTTCGTGCCGGCCTGCGCGCGATGGGCATCGACATCCCCGACGACACCTGGTTCCTCGGCGGCGAACACAACACGGGCAACGAGGACATCTCGTGGTCCGATCTGTCGCGCCTGCCGCCCGCGCGCGTCGCCGACTTCACGCGCGTCGCCGCGGCCCTCGATCGTGCCCGCGCGATGTCGGCCCACGAGCGCTGTCGCAAGCTCGAGCACGCGCCGGCGGATTGCACTCCCGACGAGGCGCTGCGCCACGTGCAGGAGCGCAGTCTCGATCCGAGCCAGGCCCGCCCGGAGCTCGGCCACGTCACGAACGCGGTCTGCGTGTTCGGTCGTCGCCGGCTGACGCGCGGCGTGTTCTTCGACCGCCGCATGTTCCTCGTGTCGTACGACCCGACGATCGATCTCGAGGGCAAGATCATCGAGCGTCTGCTCATGGCGATGGGCCCGGTCGGCGCGGGCATCAGCCTCGAATACTACTTCTCGCGCGTCGACGTGCAGCGCTATGGCGCGGGCACCAAGCTGCCGCACAACGTCGTCGGCCTCATCGGCGTGATGGATGGTTGGAGCAGCGATCTCCGCACGGGTCTGCCGCAGCAGATGGTCGAGATCCACGAGCCGATGCGTCTGCTCGTGATCATCGAGTCGACGCCGAAGCTCATCGGCGGCATCCTCGCGCGCCAACCGGTTCTCCGCGCGATGGTCGACAACGGCTGGATCCGCGTCACGCTGGTCGACCCGGACGACGGCACGACGAGCAACTACGTGCCGGGCACCGGACTCGTCGCGTGGCAGTCCCGCAACCACGAGCTGCCGGTCGTGCTCGACTCGGCCGCGTGGTACCGCGGCACGCTCGACTTTCTCCCGCCGGCGCGCATCGAAACCCCCGTGCGCATCGGCGAGCGTCGTGAAGTGACGTCATGAGCCGCGACACGATGTCGCTGATCACGTTCGCGGTGCCGCTGTTGCCGCTGGCGATCGCGGTATGGTTCGGGCTCGCGCTCGCCGGCGGCATCCGGCTGCGCGAGCGAACGATGGCGCGCGCGTCGATCATCGTTGCGGTGCTCGTCGCCGTCGGCTCGCTCGTCGTGCTCTGCGACTCGCTGCTCGACCCGATCCCGCGGCGGCTCGTGCTCGCACACTGGTTGTTCGTACCCGGCCACGAGATCGACATCGCGTTCTGGATCGATCCACTGTCCGCCGTGATGATGGCGATGACCACGACGCTCGCCTTCGTGGTGTCGTGGTTCTCGGTCTCGTACCTGCACCGCGAGGCCGGCTTTCAGCGCTACTTCATGCTCGTGAACCTGTTCGTCGCCGGGATGCTCGTCCTGGTGATGGGCGACGGCTTCGTGCTCGTGTTCCTCGGCTGGGAGTGGGTCGGCATCTGCTCGGCGCTGCTCATCGGTTTCTTCCACGAGCGCGCCGCACCGGTACGCGCGGGCGCACGAGCATTCTTCACGAACCGCTTCGGCGACTTCGGTCTGCTCACCGCGGCACTGTTCGCCTCGCACGAGTTCGGTGCGGACGGCTGGGGCCCGATGCTCGAGCACGCGGGCGGTCTGACGCCCGGCATGGCGACGCTGATGGGCCTCGCGCTGTTCCTCGCGGCGATGAGCAAGTCGGCACAGCTCCCGTTCTCGAGCTGGATGGTCCACGCGGTCGAGGGCCCGACGACCTCGACCGGCCTCTTCTACGGCGCGGTGATGGCCCACGCCGGCGTGTATCTGATGCTGCGCACCGGGCCGATTGCGGTTCAGTCGGACGTCACGATGATTGCGATGGTCGTCGTCGGCGTGACGACGCTCGTCTACGCGACCGCCGTCGGTGCCGCGCAACCCGACGCGAAGAGCTCGATCATCTACGCGACGATCGCCCAGCTCGGTGTGATGTTCGCGGCGTGCGGCGCAGGCGCGTGGCACCTCGTCATCGTGCTGATGGTGCTGCATGCCGGCCTGCGCGCCGTACAGTTTCTGATCGCACCGTCGATCATCGTGCGGACACGTGCGGCACAGCGTCGCGGCTCCGCGAACGATGGCGGCCCCGCAGGCGGCGGCATGGTCCACAGCGGCCTCATCGGTGCTGCCGTGCTCGTCGCCGTGTGGGGTGCGTTCGGCCTGTCGGATCTGTCGTGGGCTTACGGGCCCAAAGCCGCCGACGGACCACTCGGTGATTCCGCCGACGTCTACCTCGCGATCGTCGCGATGCTCTCGGTCGCCGCAATCACCTGGGTCGGCCTACGTCGACCCTACGCGCGCAGCGGTCTTGCGGCGCGACTGCACGAGCGCGCGCTGCATCGCTTCGATCTCGACCATCTGCAGGCGGCATTCGCGGCGGGCCCTGTGCTCGCGCTCGGCGCTGCGCTCAAGAAGTTCGACGACCGTTTCCGCAATCGCACGCGCGCGTTCGTGTACGCAGGCCTCGTCGTCGCCGCGTTCGTCGCGCTCGACTCGACCGACGCGGGCCTGGCCTCGGTGCGCCAGTTCTCCGTGCGAGACACGCCGGACGCGTTTGCGATCCCGTGGCTGAGCGCGATGTGGATCGTCCCCGCGCTGACCGCCGTGCTCGTGTGGCGGATCCACGACAACGCGTGGGCGCGGGTCTTCGCGCGCGCCGGCGCTGCGGTGACGCTCGGCCTCGCGATCGCCGTCGTTCGCCGCTTCGACGGCTCGATCGACGGCATGCAGTTCGTCGAGCGCGCGCCGCTCGAGGTACTGGGCCTCGGCTATCACCTCGGCGTCGACGGCATCAGCATCGCGCTCGTCTTCCTGCAGGCGCTGATCATCGCGCTCGTGCTCGTCGCCATCGGGCCACGCACACGCCGCGAAGGCCTGATCGCGGTGCTCGTCCTGCACTCGGTCAGCATGCTCGCGCTCGTGAGCGTGAACCTGCTCGTGCTCGCTTTGCTTGCGCTCGTCGGCATCATCCCCGGCGCGTGGCTCCTCGACGTGGCCCGGCCCTCCGGCAGCCAACGCGTCAACACCGGCAGCTACGTGCGACCGATGTTGGTCTCCGCGGTGTTGCTCATCGGCGTCGTGCTCGCGCTCGGCCTGGCCGGCCCTACCATGACGTTCGACTTCGAGCAGATCGCCGCGCAGGGCGTGCCCGGCGACCTCGAAGCGATCCTGTTCATACCGTTCCTGCTCGCGGTCGCCGTGCGGCTTCCGCTCGTGCCCTTCCACGGCTGGATGGTGCGGCTGCTCGAGGATTCCCCGGCACTCGCCTCGATCCCGCTCACGCTCGTGCCGTTCGGGCAGTACCTGTTCCTGCGCATCGGCGTCGAGTTGCTCGGCGATGCGCTCGCGGTGCACACGGTGATGCTCGCGAGCTTCGCCGTCGCGAGCATGTTCTATTGCGTGTTCGTCGGGCTCGCGCAGGGCGGTCTGCGCTCGGCGCTCGCATACTTCCAGCTCGCGATCGCGGGCGGCATGCTCGTAGGTGTCGCGTCGGTCGATCCAATGGGTCCGACCGCCGCGCTGCTCAACGCGTGCAATCTGGCCGTCGCCGGCACCGGGCTGCTGCTCATCGCCGACATGATCCACGCGCGCGTCGGCACGACCGACTTTGCTGCGCTCGGTGGCATCGTGCGCACCGCCCCGATCCTCTCGGGCCTGCTGCTCGTGATCGCGCTCGCCTACGCGGGCTTTCCCGGCACCCTCGGCTTCGTTGCCGAGCACCTCGCGAGCCACGGCGCGTTCGATGCTCACCCGGTGATCGCCATGGCGATGCTCGCCGCCGTGAACCTCGCGAGCGTGTTGCTGTGGTGGAGCTTCACTCGCGCGTGCCTCGGGCCATGGCGCACTCCTCATCTCGCCCGCTTTCCCGAGCTGCTCGCACGCGAGCGCGCGGTACTGATGGTCATCGTGGTGATCGTGCTCGTCGCCGGTTGGTGGCTCGAGCCGTGGGTCGCAATGGTCCAACCGACCGTTGCAGCGCACATGCCCTGATACACTCCCGCCGCCGAAAGCTTCGAAGATGCTCCGCGCACACTGGGCGCTCGCGACCTTTTGTTCTCTTCTGCTCTGGCTCGGGATTGCCGCCCCCGCGCACGCGCAGCCTGACGGCGACGCGAGCGAGGAAGACATACCGCCCGAGCCCGCGCCACCCGAGCAGGATGCACTGCACGAGCCCGTGACACGCGTGGTCGAGCGCGAGATCACCAAGGGCATCGTGCACAAGCCCGGCAAGGGCCTGTCGTTCGGCACCGCCGACAAGCGCTTCTCGCTGACGCTCAACCTCGCCGCCCAATTCCTCTACACGGTGAACGACACCCAGCCGACGCCGGACGGTCTGCCGCCCACGACGCAGACGTTCGAGGTCCGTCGCGCGCGCGCGATCTTCCAGGGCAACGCCTTCACCGAGCACATGAAGTACTACCTGCAGCTGCAGTTCTCGCCGCGCGACCTCGGGCTGACCGGCGGCACCATCCGCCAGTCGCCCGTGTTCATGGCGTGGGCAGCGTTCGATCGCTTCCGCGACTTCACACCGCAGATCGGCATCTTCTTCATCAACTACTCGCGCCAACGCGTGCAACCGATCCTCAAGCTGCAGTTCATCGACTTCTCGCTCGCGAGCAGCGAGTTCGGGCTCGAGCGCGACATCGGCATCGACCTCGGCTCGAAGGACCTCGGCGGCCTCGGCAAGCTGCGCTATCACATCGGTGCATTCATGGGCGAAGGCACCGACTTCGCAAAGCCGAACGACTTCGGCATGACCTACGTCGGTCGCCTCGAGGTGCTACCGATGGGCAAGTTCGACGACGACTATACGGACGTCGACTTCCTGCGGCGACGCAAGCCGAAGCTCTCGGTCGGTGTCGGCTACGCGTTCGCGCACAAGGACGCGCGGAACAAGGCGATCAACGGCGCCGCGCCGACCGACGGCGGCACGACAGACTCGCACAACATCACGGCCGACGCGATGTTGAAGGTCGCGGGCGTCATGCTGCTCGGCGATGTCTGGTACCGCCGAGGCCGGCGCCGCTACGGCAACGCGATCGTGAGCGACGACGATGGGAACATGATGCCCGCGGCACGCGAGGCCCCGCGCAGCGGCATCGGCTGGACGGCGCAGGGTGGTTTTCTGATCCCGCGCGTCGCGTTCGAGATCGGCGCGCGCTACTCGGGCGTGCGCAGCATCGGGCCCAGCAGCATCCGCGACCTCGACGAGGTCGGCCCCGCGATCTCGTACTACTTCGCGGAGCATTCGTGGAAGCTGCAGCTCGACCACGCCCACGGCTGGGGCGAGGGCGGCGTGCGGACCGAACGGATTCGCCTGGAGCTCACGGTTGGTTTCTGAGCGCGCGATGGCCTAGGCTCTGCGGGGCGTGCGCGACGATCCCGTCTACCTCGATCACAACGCGACGACGCCGGTGCACCCTGCGGTTCGCGACGCGATGCTTCCGTGGCTCGGCGCGCAGTGGGGGAACGCGTCGTCGGGACACGCATACGGGCGGCGTGCCGCGGGAGCGCTCGCCGAGGCACGCGGACAGGTCGCTGCGCTCGTCGGCGCGACGGCGGACGAGGTCGTGTTCACGAGCGGCGGCACCGAGGCGGACAACCTCGCAATCTTCGGCACCGAGATCGCGCCTGCGCGCATCGTGATGTCGGCGATCGAGCATCCTGCGGTCGAGGCCGCGGTGCGCCATCGCGGCGGCCAGACCACGCTCGAGATCGCGACGCTCGCGATCGACGGCGAAGGTCGTGTCGACCTCGAGCAGGCTGCGCGAACCCTCGACGCACCGACCGGCCTGCTCACGGTGATGCTCGCGCACAACGAGACCGGCGTGATCCAGCCGCTCGCGGAGCTCGCCGCGCTCGCCCGCCGCACATCGCCGAGTGTCGTCGTGCACTGCGACGGCGCCCAGGCCGTCGGCAAGATCGACGTCGACATGCGTGCGCTCGGCATCGATCTGCTCACGATCGTCGGCCACAAGTTCTACGCGCCGGCCGGCATCGGTGCGCTCGTCGTCCGCCGCGGCGTGACACTGCGACCCTCGGCGCACGGCGGCGGTCAGGAGGGTGGCCTCCGCTCCGGCACCGAGCCGGTCGCGCTGGCCGTCGCGCTCGGCGCTGCGTGTGCCCTCGCGGCGAGCGACCGTGCGACCGAGCGCGCGCGACAGATCGATCTGCGCGAGCACCTGTGGTCGCTGCTCGTCGCCGCGATCCCCGGCATCTTTCGCACGGGCGCAGGCGTGCCGACCCTGCCGAACACACTGCACGTCTGCGTGCCCTTCGCATCCGGTGCGAGCATCCTTGCCGCCGCCCCCGATATCGCAGCCTCGACCGGCTCCGCCTGTCACGCGGACACGGATCGCGCGCCCGGTGTGCTGGGTGCGATGGGCGTACCCGCAGCGCAGGCACGCGGCGCCCTTCGCCTCACCCTCGGACGGGCGACTACGCATGCCGACGTCGAGCGCGCAGCGCATGCCCTGGCGGCTGCTGCATCCCGCAGTCAGTGAGTCGAGTCCACAGTCGCCGCGTGCTGTGGCACGATCCATCGCCCGCTCTGCATGGCCCCTGCCAGCGTCACGATCGAACGGACGTTCGACGCCCCCGCCGAGCTGGTGTGGGCGTTGCTCGGCGACACGAGTCGCTTCGATCGCGCGATGGGTCTCACCCTGCCCGCCTATCGCTGGGATCTGATCGACGGTCGCCGCGAGCACATCGGTCGGGCGCGCCAGAACGGGCTCGATGTCGAGTGGATCGAGCCGCCGTATGAGTGGATCGAGGGTCGTCTGCTCCACGCGACGCGGCGCTTCATCAACGGCCCGCTCGGCGACGGTGGTTTGCGCGTCGAGATCGAGCCGACCGCGAGCGGCTCGATCGCCCGCACCACGATGTGGGGCGACGCGCCGCACTGGTACATGAGGCTGCTGCGACCGATGGTCGTTCGCCAGCTCCGCTTGCGCGGCGGTGAGTATCTCGACGCAATCGGTGAGGTGCTTCGCCATGGGCCGATGCCCGTCGACGACGGCGCGCCCGCGGTCGTGCGCGCGCAGCTGCTGCTCGCCGGTCCGACGCGCGTCACGACGAGCGGCGCAACGACGCCGATCGATCGTGCCCAGCTCGAGCGCCGCGCTGCGCGTCTGCGGCAGATGCTGCCCGGTGATCCGGCCGAGCGACTCATCTCCTGGATCGAGACCCGGCCCGACGAGGACGTCGCGCAGATGCAGCCGTTCGGGCTCGCGCGCACGTGGAAGCTCGATCGCCGCGCGGTGCTCCGCACGTTCCTCCACGCCACGCGCGCCGGCCTCGTCGATCTCACATGGCAGATCAACTGCCCAGTGTGTCGAGTGTCGGCCGCAGTCGCGTCTTCGCTCGAAGGCGTCGGCCGCCAGGTGCACTGCGAGGCGTGCAACATCGCGTACGACGTCGACTTCGGGCGCAGTGTCGAGGCGGTGTTCCGCTGCCATCCGGCGGTGCGCGCCGTCACCTCGGCAGTGTTCTGCGCCGCGAGCCCTTCGCTGCGTCCCCACGTCATCGCGCAGCTGGGCGCTGCGCCCCGCAGTCGCACCGAGCACGTGGTGCCGCTGCGGCGCGGCGATCTGCTGCTGCGTACGCTCGGCCGCCAGCGCCCGGTCGAACGCGACGACGACGATCCACCCGCGGAGCTCGAGGTGCACATCGGCCCCGATGCGCTGACGCTCGTCGAGCGTGGTCGCACCGAGAACGGCACGACGAAGCTCATCGTCGTCTCCGAAACCGACGACACCAGCCATCTCGTGGTCGAGCGCGGCACCTGGGCGAGCGACGCGGTGCTCGGCAGTGCGGTCGCATCGCTGCCGGAGTTCATCGAGCTGTTCGCGACCGAGGCGCCCGCGGCAGGGCTCGAGCTCACAGTCGGCCGGCTCGCACTGTTGTTCAGCGATCTCACCGGCTCGACCGCCCTTTACGAACGGGTCGGCGACGCGCGGGCGTTCGCGATCGTGCAGGAGCATTTCCGAGCGATGGAGGCGATCGTCGCTGCGAACGACGGCGCGGTCGTGAAGACGATGGGTGACGCTGTGATGGCATCGTTCGCGAAGACCGAGCAGGCGGCACGTGCCGCGATCGCGATGGTGGAATCGACGCAGCGCGATCACGGCGAGCTCGGCATCGGCGTCAAGCTCGGCTTCCACGAGGGTCCCTGTCTCGCAGTG
>Ga0105048_10001171_pt1 | contig 42459 bp, 35 predicted proteins | sample MAT05_FD_78382 | JGI IMG/M metagenome (GOLD analysis project Ga0105048, IMG submission 78382) | Freshwater microbial communities from Lake Fryxell liftoff mats and glacier meltwater in Antarctica - MAT-05 | ecosystem: Environmental > Aquatic > Freshwater > Ice > Liftoff microbial mat | place... | reverse complement strand
GGGTCGGCGGCAGCACCAAGCCGCTAGCGCCCGCATAGACGACCATCGACACGCTGTCTTTCTCGCCCAGCGTCGACAAGAGCGCCGCGAACGAGCGCTTGAGCAAGGGCAGTTTGTTCGGATCGTCCATCGAGCCCGACACGTCGATCAGAAAGACCAAGTTGCATGCCGGCAGATCGGCCGTAGCGATGCGTCTGCCTTGGAGTCCGATGTGCAGGAGTTGGTGCTCGGTGCGCCAAGGCGCGGGTCCGACTTCCGTGTACACGGCGAACGGTTCATCGCCCCGCGGAGCTGGGTAGTCGTAGTCGAAATAGTTCACGAGTTCTTCGATACGTACGGCGCCAGCGGGCGGCCTGGTCTCTTGCGCCAGGAAGCGCCGCACGTTGCTGTACGAGGCTGTATCGACGTCGATCGAGAACGTCGAAAGAGGAGCGTTCTTCACGCTGGTGAACCCGTTCTCTTCGAGGTGATCGTAGCTCTCGGTGTTGCCCTCGGTAGCGGGTGCCGCGTACGTCCCCGACGCCACGACGACGGGAGCCGCCTGGTCGCGCTCGCCCACAACCTGCGACTTTCGTTTGGCCTCCATCGGGGCTTGCGCCACCTCCTGCTCGAGCCGGTCGTCGAGCACCGGTCCGCCGACGGCTGCCTTGGTTGCTTCGGTGGTCGTGGAACCGCTCAGGTTGGCGCCGGGCGCAGGTGCTCGGGTGGCGCCGCAGGCGACCAGGAAAATCAGGCCGCCGAGCAGGGGCGAGGAGCGACGGGGGGAACGGTAGGGTACGGATGCCATGGTAAAAACTCCTGAATGAAGGGGCGTTGGGTTCACTCAGGCAACGCAGCACTTCGGCGCCGCTTACACCGCAGCCGCTCGTTTTTTGCGGAGCTTACCCCTCGGCGCTTTTCGACCGTCCTGGGTGTAAGGAGAAAGAGGGCGGGCGCGTTCCCTGGGTAGACGGCAAGGAAGCAGGCGACGGCGGTGAGGCAGGACGAGAATCAAGATGCGGCCGCCGCCGGAGCGGAACTCGACCTGGTCACTCGCATCCGTGCCGGCGACCGTGCCGCCTGGGGAGACATTTATGATGCGCACGCAGCCCGACTCTACCGCGCCGTCCTCCTTCCGCGGCTTGGCGATCCCCAGGCGGCGGAAGACGCTTTGTCCGAGACCTTTCGGGCCGCCATCGAGCGCTTCGAGCAATACGAGCCGCGCGAGGTCGGCGTCTATTATTGGCTCTCGCGCATCGCACACAACAAGGCCATGGACATGCATCGCAGACGTGCGTTGAACGGACGCAAGATCGCTGATCTGCGAGACTTGCTCGAGCCGCTTTCACAGCCGATTGCCGGCGCGGACCGGTTGCTAGAGTTGGCCGTTGGCGCGGGCGAGATGCGTGAGCTCGTGGAACGAACGCTGAGCGACATCAACCCGCGCTACCGCCGCGCCATCGTGCTGCGCTTTTTCGAAGAGCGAGAACGCGAGGACTGCGCGCAGGCGCTAGAAGTCAAACTGGCCACGTTCGACGTGGTGCTGCTGCGTGCCCTGCGGGCCTTTCGCGAACGCTGGGAGCAGGCTTTGCAACTGAGAAAGGAGCGCGGTCATGAACCATCCATCGACGCCGCCTTGGCCTGAGGGCGCGGAGGGCGAAGAGCCCGAAATCAGCGCAGAAGAAGCAGAGCTGGCAGCCGAGCTGACGCGGGCGCTCGAACTCGGTTCGTCCGGCAAAGCGACCGATCCGCGCGTTCTGCCGCTGGTCGAAACTGCTGGGCTCGTTCAGGCGAGTCAAAAGTTCGACTTGTCCCCGGCGCGCGAGCAGGCGCTGCGGGGCGAGTTGAGCCCGCTGTGGAAGAAGGCACCGGTTCGCGCAGCCGCGCCGACCGGTCGACTGATCCGCGTCGCTCGCTGGCTACCGCTGCCGGTCGCGGCCGGCGGCGCGCTGCTCTGGGGCATCCAGCAGCACTCCGGTGCGCCTTTGCAGAGCGAGGCGCCCCGCGAGCAAGCCGTGGCCAGTGCCCCAACGGCTCGGGAGGTGGCGGCTTGGGACGAGCCGGGTGTTCCGTTTCCGGCGCCGTCGGCCGCGTTGGTTCGCGCGCAAACGGAAGTGTTGGTGCAGAGCCACGAAAGTGGCGGCGCGCGCGCCGACGTGCGGCAGACTCTCGATCGAGGACTCTCGGACTACCGGCAGCTCGTCTTGGCTTCGCTCGGGCGCGAGGAAGGCCCCGAGTGAAGAGCCAAGTCGACGTCGTTCGTAGAGCATGCAGTACGGTCGTGCTCTTGGTCGGTCTCGGCCTCGTTGGCGCCTGCGGGCGCGAGGAGCGCGCTCCTGCGCCGCTCGCGGCGCCGACCATGACTCGGGCAGCCTGGCTGGAGGCCGTACGCCAGGCGCACGCCGGCGTCGACGGAGCACAATCGAGCGACGACAAGAACGACGCGCTCAGGCGCATCGCAGTGGTGCTCGACGAAGCGACGCCGTTGCCCGAAGCGTCGGCCGCGCCGGTCAAGCAGGATTTGGCCAGCCGCGCAGCGCGCCTAGCCCTCGAACTCGGCCGCGCCGATGAAGCGCGCGGCTGGGCCGAGCGCGGCCTCGCTCTCGGTAATGGTATGCCGTTTTTTCGCGCGAACTTGCTGGTCGAGTTGGCCGACGCCGAGCGCATGCTCGGAAAGAACGAAGCGGCACGCGAGCACCTTGTTCAGGCGCTCGGTATCAACCAGGATCTGCTCGATCGGGAGCTGGAAGAACCATGAAAAAACAGTTGGTTTCGTCGGTTGTGGCGCTCGTGACGGTCGGTTGCAGCGCGGGTCGCGCCCCCGAGACTGCGCCTGCGCAAGACACTGCGCCTGTCCAAGACACCGCGCCTGTCCAAGACACCGCGCCTTCGGGGCAAGCAGCCTCGGCCACGGGACTTGCACCCGTCGCGCCGGCCGACAGCGAAGCCCAGCAGAGCCCTCGGTCGACCCAGGACGACGCCGCGCCCCAAGAAGAGAAACGCAAGAGCGCGGTCGGGCCCGAGCCTCTCCAAGTCGCGATCGATTCGTTCGACGACGCGCTCGAGCCGCAGAAGCTTAGCTGCGAAGGCGCGCGCCCGCACCGCGACGCCATTTGCGCCATCGCCGAACGCCTGTGCGAGCTGCCGGCCGAGAGACCTTCGACGACTCGACCCAGCGCGAGCTGTTACGACGCACGGCATAGTTGCGACGCGGCCAAGACCAAGTTCAAAGCGCGTTGTGGCTGAGGGGGAGCGCCCAGCCGGAGTAATCCACGAGCAGCACGCTTTCTTCGGCCGGAACGCCCAAACGTAGAGGAAAGCCGTAATGTCCGGTGCCGCGGTGCACGTAGAGCCGGTCCGAGCCGCGACCCCAAAGACCGTGATCAGGCATCTTGGCTATCCAACTGACCACAGTCCAAGGCAAGCGAAAGCTGACCAGACCGAGTTGCCCCCCGTGGGTGTGGCCCGACAGCACCAGATCGGCTTCACCGGCGGGCAAGTGGCGGAAGGCACCGGGATCGTGGAGGAGCGCGAGGCGCAGCGCGCCGGGCACGCGCGGGTGCGTGGCGCAGACGCGCTGCATGTGTTCGGCGCGATTGCGAAACGCGAAATCGAAACCCACCAGCTGGACGTTGCCTGCCGGCGTCTCGATCAGAGTGGAGTCGTCGACGAGCAGACGCGCGCCTGCGCTGTCGAGCGCCTGCCGCACGACGGCCGGTGCTTCGTGATCGTGGTTGCCCAAACAAGCGAAAACACGGCCGGGGTAGGCACGAAGCGGCGACAGCGCCTGCACGAGCCAGCGTGCGTCAGTCTGCGATTCCATCGTGAGAAAGTCGCCGGTCAGAACAATCAAATCGGGCGCCGCGTCGACCGCGCGTTGGCAAATGCGTTCGAGACGAGCGACGGACATGAACGGACCCAAGTGCGTGTCGGTCAGCTGCACCAGGCGCAAGGGACGTGGCGCACCAGGGTGTTCCACGTTCACCGTTTGGATTGCGCCCAAAGGCACCCGCACGATGCCTTCGACCGAAGCTTGGTTGCCAACGCTCAGCTGGCGAATCTCGGGCCGAGTCGTCAGCGACTGGAAGAGGCCGATCGCGCCGAGCGCGAAGGGCACCTCGATGCCCCAAGGCCGAAAACCGAGCGCCGCGCAAATGGCCCAAGGAAACGCCAAGAGTACCGACGCGCTGAAGTAGAGACCTGGCAAGCTCAGCAGCAGGCGGTACCAGATTGGTCGCATGCGCGGCCAGGCGAGTAAGAGCCACTGCAGGTAGGCGCAGGCGTGCAGGTAGCTGACCAGCTCGATGGGCAACGGCAAGAGTGGCAACACGGCCACAGCCACCAAGGTGTAGATGCCCAGGATGACGCCCAAGAACAGAGCGTAGGGACGCCCGCGAAACAGCAACGCGGTGAGCACGACGGCGAGCCAGCCCCCCCAAGAGCCGATGGTGAGCATGCTCATGGCCCGGAGCTTGTTCCACTCTCCGCGATCATGCACGGAGCGCCGCAGCGCGGGCGATTTGCTGACTGGCCCGGCCCGGAAGCCCTGCTTCGAGGTGCGATCGGCCCGGAGGCGTTCGAGATTGGTGCACGAAGGCGCGCCAGCGGTGTCAGACTCTCCGCGTGCCCAGGTCAGTCCAATTGGATCGAGTCGTTTTCGGGATGCTCGGCGTCTCGGCGCTGGTGCATACAGGGCTGGGCTTCGCGGTAGTGGGCGCCAAGAGCGAACACTGGCAAGCGACCGAACCGAAGTCGTCGCTTGCAGCGCCTTTGAGGACCGAAACGCGGGGTGGCGACACCTTCGACGTCGACGCCATCAGCTCCGAGGGACACGCAGCGGAGCAAGTAGGCGCGTCGAGTGGAGCCCCGGAGCCAGGAGCGCCGCAGGCTCCCGTGGTGCCGCCGGCCGTTCACATTCCTGCTGCCGACTCAGTCGACGCTCCTGCTGACAGCGGAGCAAGGCCGTCGCGGCCTCCTCGTCCAGTGCCAGTGCCAGTCGCAGCGGCCTCAGGGCTCTCGGGCGGACCCGCAGCCGCACCCGCAACCGACGGCGCAGCCTCGGAGACGACAGGGCAGAGCTACGGCGCGCGCGGCTTGCCGCCGGGCGTCCGCGATTTGGGCAGCGCGTTCACCCGCGCCATCCCCGCCGCGGTCTCGCGGGACCCGATTTGGCAGGAGCACGCGGTGGGAAAGGCCGGCAGCTTCGTGGTGCGGCTCGAGCTGGGGAGCGAAGGACGCGTCGCGGAGAGCCGCCTCGTGCTCCGACCGAACGAGCGCGTCCCGGCCGAAATCGAGCGGCTCGAGCGGCGCGTTACGGCTCTGCTGGGTGGTGGCCAGTTTGCGCTGCCGCCCAGTGCAGGGCGCCAAAAAGTGCAGCTGCTCTTGGTAGAGGTCGAGCTGAGCGACGGCGCGCCGCGCGCAGGCGCGGCGCCTCACGAAGTCGTGGAACTCGGTTTTGCACCCCCCAACGAACTCACCCCGGGCCGGGCGTATTTCACGCTCGGCTCGGGGCGACATTTCGAAGCGAACGTGACCCTGTTGGCCGCGCCCGACTGACTCAGCGCATCACTTCGTGACTTCTTGGCGCCGCTGGCAGGTGGCCGAACAAGCCAAGCTGCCGATCGGACCGTCGTCGCACGCTTCGCCCGCGGCCGCCTGCACCTTCTTGTCGCCGCAGCGCGGCGCGAGCTTGCAGTCGGATTTGCACTGGCCATAGCCGCCCGTGTTGCCCGCGACCCCTTCGTCGCACTCTTCGGGACCGTTGCGCGTACCGTCGCCGCAGTACGGCGGATCCTCGCAATCGTAGCCGCAGCGCTTGCCCGGCTCGGGCCAGTAACCGACGTTGCCTGTCAGCGGATCGATACCGTGGTCGCAGGCCTCGCTGCCGCCCAGCAGGCGGTCGCCGCAGTACGGTCCCCAGGTGCAGTCCGATTTACAGCCGTTGTAGGCGCCGTTGTTGCCGTCCGGATCGTCGCAATCCTCTTCGGCTGCTTGGACGTCGCCGTCTCCGCAAAAGGGTGGGTTCTTGCAACCAACTCCGCAGCCATCGTCCGCTGCGCCGGGGCCATCGTAAAACGACCCGTTGAAGCCATCGTCGCACTCCTCGGTTGAGCCAGTGAACGCGCCTGGCGTCTGGATGAAACCGTCACCGCACTCGATGCGCGCCGAGCAATCGACGCGGCAGGCGCCGTAAACGGCGTCCGAATTCTCCGTACCGTCGTCGCAGCCTTCGTCGGACGTGACGAAGGAGTCGGCCAGCTTCAGCGGATCGGGATCCGGGTTGTCGCCACAGTAGGGCTCACAGGTCGAGCGCGGCGTCAAAAAGCCGGCCAGCGTCAGGTTGAAGTTCGAGGCCTCCAGGCGCCGCTCGGCGTGGAACAGCACGATTTCGTAGATGCCGTCTTTCACCAGCCCAAAGCGCTTGTCGTCGTTCAGGGCCGTGCCCTTTTCGGCGTCTTCCAGGACGCAAGTTGCGAGCGCCGGGCTGTTGCGCTGGATGGAGCAATCGCTGTCGGTAGCATCGCCGTCACCGTCGTCGCCTAGGAGCACGCGCCCGTTCTCGCCACCGTGAATTCCGCCCAAATCGACGGCAAGGCGACCGTTGATGAAGACGAACACGTCGTCGTCGCCATAGAAGCTCAACTCCTCGTTGCCCTTGTACTGGAAGAAGTACCGAAGCTGGGTCGTGAAGTGGTAGTTCCTACCCACGCAAAAGCCGTCGGGGGCCGTGCCCGCGTCCCCACCATCGTTGGGATTGCAGCAGCCATTGTCGCGACCGAGCTGGTCGCAGCTGTCGAGCGTGCCGGCTCCATCCACGCCGCGCAGCCCAACGCTCGGGTTCGCGTAGAGCGAGCCGAGGGGGAAGTGCGCATTGGAAGCGAAGTTGTAGGTACCTGGCTTGCCCCCGACCTCATTGACCCGCAGCACATCCGCGATTTGCGCGACGTCGACCGCGCCATCGTCACCCGTGTAGGTGCTATCGGCGCCGCGATACCAGAAATGGAAGCTGTCCTTGTTCTTGATACCGCTGGTTCCGTTGTCGCGGTGGAACTCGGGAATGCGGTTGGCGTTCAGGTAGCCGCAGGTGTTGGCGGGGCAAGAGCTGCCCTCGGCTGCCTCGCATCGGGTGAAGCCCGTCTTGCAGGGCGGACCAACCAGGTCGGCGTCGCTGCCGCTCTCCTGGAAATCGGGGTGTCCGCCGGGGACGCCTTGGGGCTTGAAGTCACGGTAAGTGACCAAGAAATCTACGAAGGCGGGATAGGCGGCGGTGTTCTCGTTGCACCAGTGACCGGGCTCGATGTCGCAATCGCCGTCGCAGCCGTCGCCGGTCGTCTTGTTGCCGTCGTCGCACTCTTCGCCCGTCGTCACCAAGCCATCGCCGCACTGCAGGTCACAAGTGCCGTCACTGCAGTCGGGTTCGAGCTGACAGTTCACGCCGCAGCCGTCACCGGCGATCTTGTTGCCGTCGTCGCAGCCTTCACCTCGCTCGGCCGACGTGATCGGAGTGGCTGAATTGCCATTGCCGCAGACCGTCGCCGTGCAGACGCTTTGCTGGCCGATGTTATTGGTCAGGCACTTGAAACCGAACTCGATCTGACATGCGGCGCTGCAGCCCACGTCTCCGTCGTTGCCGTTGTCGCATTCTTCGCCCGCTTGGCGCATGTTGTTGCCGCACACGGGGCGGCAGGTGGTTGCCGGCACTGCTGTGCTGCTGCTGGTACACGTCCAATTCGTTCCTGATTCCGTATTGCAATCGCTATCGCAGCCATCGCCGTCGTCCTGATCGCCGTCGTCGCATTCCTCCCCCGGTGTCCGCTTGCCGTTGCCGCAGAGGCGCTCGATGCAGTCCTGACCAGGAATCGGGCACCAGAAGTTGACCGAGTCGTAGACGCAGGTTTGCGAGCAGCCGTCGGTCGCGGCGTCGACGTTGCCGTCGTCACACTGCTCGCCGCGCTCGCGCTTGCCGTTGCCGCATTCTGGGCTGACGAGGCAAGGCGTGTTGGGCTTGCCGCAGGTGAAGCCGGACTGCACGGTCAAGCAATCGCCGTCGCAACCATCGCCGCCGTTGGCGCCGTCGATGGCGTTGCCGTCGTCGCACTTTTCGCGGCCTTCGATCACGCCGTTGCCGCAGATCGAGATCGGCGTGCAGAGCTGGCCTTCCGTGCAGTTGAAGTCGGGATCTTGCGTGAGGCAGTCCTTCGAACAGCCGTCGCCGTCCTGTTTGTTGCCGTCGTCGCAAAACTCACCCGGCTCCAAGTCCCCGTCGCCGCAGGTGTAGGTCACCGGATTGGGAGGCGCGCCGCCGTTGTTCGTTGAGTCGCTGTCGCCATCAACGTTGATATTGTCGCCACCGTTGCCGGTGCCGTCCTTGCCCGTGTCCGAGTCTGCGTCCGAGTCTTCGACGAAGATTTGGGGTACGCCACTGCAGCCCCAGGCCACCAGAGCCGCCGAGGCGCTCAACCCCAGGCCCCGCCACAGCTGGGCGCGAGAGTGTGAAGATTGTGAGATCGGACGACCCAAGCGAGACAATAAGGGAATTTTCATCGACGGCTCTCTCGACGCACAAAAGCCACCAGGCCGCGCACGCTCTGGCTGCAACTGTGTTCTCAGCGCCGAGCGAAGTGAAGGAAGCGCTTGAGCTTTGCCGCCGAATGGTAGGACAAATACTCATAGGCGCCCTGTGCCCGGCTGACGGCTGGATGGGCACCGTAGCGCTCCATCCCCGCTGGATTACTCGCGTTTTCGGAGTGACTTGGTCATGAGCAGCCGCGGGATGTCCTTGAAACCCCGACCTTGGTACAGTGCGCGGGCGCGTTCGTTTTCCGGTCTCACCATCAGGTGCACGGCGTGGGTGCCCCGCTCCGTCAGCTGGTCGATCAGGGCATCGAGCAAGTCTTGGCCGACGCCCAGCCTGCGGAACGCCTCGTCGACGAATAGCTCAGTGATGAACGCATCGGGTCCCGCGAACTCGACGTCGTAACCGAAGGTCGCCAGTCCGTAGCCGGCTATCTCACCGGTCGCGCGATCATGGGCGACGAGCGACATGCCCAGCGACGACTCGCCCAGCAGGCGCCGCAACGCCGGGACCATGCTTTCGGGACGCCAAACGATGTCCTCGTTGGCGTTGAACGCAGCCATGAGCGGCAAGATATCGTCGAGATCGTCCCGCGTTGCGCGACGGATCTCGATGGTAGGGGACGACATGGCCTCTTGGTGGAGCCGAGGAGGATCGAACTCCTGACCTCCGCATTGCGAACGCGGGCTTCTGATTTCACCTTAGCTGTTTTTGGCTCTGACGTGCTAGGGCGACCGACAATGTACCATTCTGGAGTGAGCAAACCCCCTCGAAAGAACCCACCTGCCGATGCGGTCGCTCTCCTTCGAAAGGTTGGAAAAAACAAGGTAACGCCCGTCGACCTAGAGGCGATTTCGGAAATCGTGGCAGACCAGCTCGAGCAACGAATTCAGGTGGGCGAGGCTCGCGCTCTGGAAACGTTCGAGGCCTTTGGCGGAAGGCAGCTAGAAACTGGTGGGGCTAAGCCTGGGTCCGGCACCCGCGGCGACGCCTGACCTAGATTCTGGCGGCCCTGGCTACGAAGTGACGCGAGGTGACACGGACATTGTCGTCGAAGTTTCGCGTTTACTGCGCACACGAGCGTCCGAGCAAGACCAAGCGAAGACGCAGTGGTGGACGCTCGTTGTCGCCGTCGTGGCGGTGCTTATCACAGTGGTCCAGCTCGCTCTTGCGATCGTTGGTTGCGAATAGGCCGGGAACTCAAACGCGCACCCCGTGGCGCGGGTTGCGCAAGAGCACCCCGACGCCATCGGCGCCCCTAGCGGGCGTTGTGCCTTCCGAGGGGGGTGATCGCAAGCGCCGGCGCACCGCGAGGGCCGGATTTCAAGCAAACCGGTCTACTCCGAGGTGTGGCAATAAAAGACCTAGCAGCGATTCCTACTGCCCAATTTCATTGCGCAAATTGATCTGTCCAAATGTTTCCTCTCTCAAGTTGCTTGCACGCCGCAAGAAACCAAGGCTAACGAGCGTTGGTATGGGAATGAAGAACGGACTGCTGAAGGAGCTGAAGGAGGCTCTTTTCCCGTCGCTCCCTCCCTCTATCGAGGAGGAGAAGGTGCGCCGCGCGGCGACGGCTCACAGGATCGCTCAGTTGCAGTGTCGCGGCAATGTTTCCGTTCAGGCGGGACGCACCACCACTCGTCACGACGTCGAAGCGATGCGCGACGAGGTCCTCTCGTACGAGTACCGGTGAGCGCTGTCTGGGTCCCGACGACGGATCAGATCGCCGAGCTCGAGGCGGACTGGCGGTCCGCGGAAGAGCAGATCAAAGAGGCCGAGCAGGAGACGGGCGATTTCCCCATCCCGCCGGTGAACGAGCTTCGGTACGCTGGTCGTCATTTGCTGGACGCATTCACGGCGGACTCAGACGAGGCCAGACAGAAGGAGTTTTCCAAGGCGCAACGCCACACCCTCCGCGCGAAGTACGACGCGGCCGAGGTGCGAATCCTCAGTCATCTGCGAAGCATCATGTTCTTTCGCGACGACTACAGAACCGTAGAGATCGCTCCCATTCTTCCTGACTGGCAAGCAACGTTGTTGCTCGTGAGGGAGGTCCAGGATCGCATCCGCGAGAACCGGCGTGACGACCGACTGGAAAAGCGAGGCTCGGATCATGGCCTCTTCGTCGAGTACTCTGCTCGATTGAAGGAGCACGTATTGCGGCTCGACGTGGCCCGTGAAGAGCTGAACAAGAAGCTTGAGCTGCGACGAGAGAACACCCGACGATGGGCTATCGGGATCAGCGTTGCGATCGTGCTCGCCTTGCTCGCTGCGCTGACAAAGTGGATCGCGGGCTGAGAGCCCAACCGTCCCTCAAACGCAGGAATATTTTCCAGGCCTTTTGGCTGACCGTGTCCAGCGTGACGACGCCAAGGAGCCACGAAAAACTGCCAAGGCAAACTGACTGCGCTTCGGAATATTCTGCGCATCGCCCGCAGTGTGTGAACGGCACGCTCAGATTGAGGCGACCAGCTGGACGATCGCTGACGCCTTCCAAACGATGCCCAAGTCTGATTGCTCGTTGATGCGACCGCTGTAGATTCCGACAAAGCGCTCCACGGAACCGACCAGCATCATGGTGCTTCCGTCATCGAGCGTCGCCGAGCCGTAGCGAACGGCGGCAACGGGCGATCCCGACTGACCTGGACGACTTCTGCAATCGATCAGAAGGACCGGCATCCCTTCGAAGTCCAAGAACGGTTCCGTTGCGAAGAAACCTGTAGCCCAAATCGCGATGGCGCCGCCCGCAGAAAGACCGAACGGAAAACCGATGACGCTGACCGGTTCGGCTGGAGAAATTGCCAAGGCAGGCGTCGGGAGTTCGAGCGACTGCGGGAGCAGAAGCACGTCTCCAAGCTGCGAAAGAGGGAGCGCCACGAAGTCGGCTTTGGCGCCTAACGTCGGGTGCTCGATCCACCGAGGTTCCTGGTCAACGTAGAGCTGCTCCGTGCGCTTCACCCAATTCAGCGTCGCTCCAATCATTCTTCCCGAGTTTGGTCCACGCGAGATCGACACCATCACGCCGGCGGACATCCCCGGTCTTCTCACCAGCGTGCGAGACGCGGGCCTTGCGCACGGTACGCTTCAGCACTTGAAGGTCATTCTTCAGAGTCGCTTCGAGAGGGCATGGCGCGAAGGGTTGATTTCGGAGAACCCGGTGGCGCGCTCGACGATGCCCCGCGGCAAGGTAGACCGACGTGAGCGGGTTGTGTTGACCGATGCGGAACTCGTCGTCTATCTCGGTTGGGAGCACCCGAGCGAAGCGAACCGAATGGTTGTCCTTCAGCGCCAGACGATGGTGTGCGTCTCGCGGTGCTTCGGTGGTCTGCCCACGGGCGACCTTCACTCGCTGCGCTGGGAGTCACTCGACGTGGCCGGGGGCTTCGAGTTCGGTTGGGCCCCGCGCAAGAAGACCTCGCGGCCGCAGAAGCTCACCATCCCGGCGGTGCTTCGACGTATCCTTCGCTGGCCGGCCACTCTTCGCTCGAGGCCCACGCGCGCTACCAGCGCAACACCGCGGGGCCCGCGCCTTGCCCGAGGGGGCCATGCCTCGCATCGGCGTGAGCAGCCGGCCAGCGAATGACGCCGGGACTTTCGTCCAGGGCCCGGCCGAAACTCGGAAGCGGGCTGTAGGGGCAGAACGGGAAACACCGAGAACCTTGGTGGAGCCGAGGAGGATCGAACTCCTGACCTCCGCATTGCGAACGCGGCGCTCTCCCAGCTGAGCTACGACCCCAAGGGGCGGGAGGCTACGGGAAGGGGGGGTGATGTCAACGCAGCATTTTGGCGCTTTGTACCGTTTTTCTGCCCTGCGTCCACGAGCACTCTGCTGCCCGTTGACCGCCGAGTGCTCGTGATTATGTTGCGCACGTCTTGGGCCGCATGGCTGCGACCCAGCAGGGAAAAGCGGGGATTTTCGTCCCCGATGCGCCCGACGGGCCGAGACGCTCGCGATTGTTCGGCGGCATCGTCCGTCTTCGTCAAACCACCAGGGGCCACGGCCCAGCGGAGATCAGTTGAGATGGGAAAGATCATCGGAATCGACCTCGGTACGACCAATAGCGTTGTTGCCATCATGGAGGGCAAAGAGCCCAAGGTCATCGTCAACGAAGAGGGTGCGCGCACCACGCCTTCGGTGGTCGCATGGGACGAGAAGGGCGAGATCCTCGTGGGTACCGTCGCCAAGCGTCAGGCGGTGACGAATCCGGAGAACACCATCTACTCGGCCAAACGCTTCATCGGTCATCGTTTCGACGAGGTCGAGGGCGAGCAGAGCCGTATCCCCTACAAGTTGGCATCTGGCCCGAATGGCGCGGCTTGGATCGAGGTGCGCGGCAAGAAGATGGCTCCGCCCGAGATCTCGGCCAAGGTGCTGCTCAAGCTCAAGAAAGCCGCGGAGGATTACTTGGGCGAGGCGGTCACCGAAGCGGTGATCACCGTACCGGCCTACTTCAACGATTCGCAGCGACAGGCCACCAAGGACGCTGGCAAGATCGCCGGTCTCGAGGTGAAGCGCATCATCAACGAGCCCACGGCCGCAGCTCTCGCCTACGGTCTAGACAAGAAGAACAACGAGATCATCGTCGTTTACGATTTTGGTGGCGGCACGTTCGACGTCTCGGTGCTCGAAGTGGGCGACAATGTCGTGCAGGTGATTTCGACCAACGGCGACACGCACCTGGGTGGCGACGACGTCGACCATGTGGTGATGCAGTGGCTGAGCGACGAGTTCAAGAAGGACACGGGGCTCGACGTCTCCAAGGACAAGATGGTGATTCAGCGGCTCAAAGACGCCGCCGAGCAGGCCAAGATCGAGCTGTCGTCCAAGCAGGACACGTCGATCAATCTGCCGTTCCTCACCGCCGACGCCACCGGTCCGAAGCATCTCACCAAGACGCTGTCGCGCGCCAAGCTCGAGCAGATGATTCGACCTTTGGTCGAGCGCACGGTCGAGCCCCTCAAGAAGGCACTCGCCGATGCCAAGAAGAGTGCGTCCGACATCAACGAAGTCGTGCTGGTTGGCGGTTCGACGCGCATCCCGCTCGTCTACGAGACGGTGAAGAACTTCTTCGGCAAGGAGCCCCACAAGGGCGTCAATCCGGACGAGGTCGTGGCTATCGGTGCGGCAGTTCAGGGTGGCGTGCTCTCGGGCGACGTGCAGGACGTGGTGTTGCTCGACGTGACGCCGCTCTCGCTGGGCGTCGAGACTTTGGGTGGCGTGATGACGGTCATGATTCCGCGGAACACGACCATCCCGACGCAGAAGAAGGAGACCTACTCGACCGCAGCGGACAGCCAGACGTCGGTCGAAATCCACATCCTGCAGGGCGAACGCGCCGAGAGCCGTTCCAACCGAACGCTCGGCAAGTTCCACCTCGAAGGCATTCCCATGGCTCCCCGTGGTGTGCCCAAGGTGGAGGTGACGTTCGACATCGACGCCAACGGCATCTTGCATGTCACGGCCAAAGACACTGCCAGCGGCAAGGATCAGAAGATCACAATCACCGCATCGAGCGGCATCAACGAGGCCGACATCGAGCGCATGGTGAAGGACGCCGAGGCTCACGAGGCCGACGACAAGAAGCGCCGCGAAGAAGTCGAGCGCCGCAACAAGCTCGACAACCTCTGTTACAGTCTCGAAAAGCAGATCGGCGAGAGCAAAGACAAGTTGGACGCCGCCGAAGTGCGCGAGTTCGAGGAGCTGATCAAGGACGGTCGCGATGCCGTCGAGAAGCAAGACGACGAGAAGATCGCCACCATCAGCGAGAAGCTCGAGAAGAAGGCACACGAGCTCGCCTCCAAGCTGTATCAAGCAGCTGGTGCTTCTGGACCCGGCGCACCGCCTGGCGCAGCCCCGGAGCCCGAGGGTGCCAAGAGCGGAGACGTCATCGACGCCGAGTTCGAAGAATCGAACTGAACCAGAATTCGAACGAAAAGGCCGGGGGAGCGTGCTCCTCCGGCTTCTTTTTTGGGGGTGCGCGCTGGTGTAGGGTCCCGCGGATGCAGATCAGGTCTCGGTGGCGCGCGCGTTCGGCGTCCGGTCTCGTATTTTTGGCCCTCGGATGTGGCGGTTCCGCCAAACCTGGAGCCCAGACCGCAGCGGACCCGGCTTCGGGCGCCGCCACTGCGCCAGCCGCCCCGGCGCTGCCCGCTCTGGAACCCGCGGCCGCGCCGGCAGGAGTGGTGTTCAAGCTGCGCGTCGCGAATGTCGAAAAGCTGATCGACGGCACGCTCGAGGGCGCCAGCATTCCCATGAACCTCAAAGGTGGCTTGGCCGCGCTCGAACGAACGCTGCACGACGGTTGGCCCCAAGGAGTCGACCTTTCGCTTCCGCTCGAAGCCGTCGTCGCCCTGAACCCCGATGTGCGGCACGAGCCCTATTCTGCGCTGTCCGTCGGCGTTCGTGACGTGTCGACGTTGGTGCGCGAACTCGAGCGCCGCAGTCTGGATCCCCAGGAGGGTCCGGGCGGCACTTACTATTTCACCTACGAACGTCAGCCCTGTGCGCTCGGGCGCGCGCTCGGACCTAGTCCGGCACGCGTCGTCTGCTCGTCCAGCAACGAAGGTCTCCACGAACTATTGCCCTACGCGCTCCGGGGCCTACCCGCCGAGACGCTCTCGAAAGCCGACGTGCACTTCGACTTCGACATGCGTCCGGTGCGCGCGGCCTACGGTCGCCAAGTCCGCAGCCTCAAGCTGTTGGCTTCGGTCGGCGCGCGTCAGTTTCATCTCGACGAGCCGCGCTTCGATCGCGCGCTCAGCGACATGGCCCTCGGCTTGGCCGAGGAGCTGGGTGCGCTCAGTCAGGATTTCGACGAGGCCCATGGTCGCTTGACCGAGAAGCAAGGCGATTTCTCGGGCGAGCTCAGCGTGCGCTTCGGTGGCGAGAGTTCGTGGACCGTCCACAGCCTTGGCGCTTGGGCGCGCACCGTCGCTCCCGCTCCTCCGCTGTTCGATCAACTGCCGGCAACGGCTAGCAGCGCGAGCTATGCGCGACCTCTACCCGCCGAGAAGCTGGGCTCCATGCGGCAGATGTTCGTCGATCTTGCCGCCGGGTACGCTTCGAGCGAGAAGCTGTCCGCGCCGCTGGTCAAGCGCATCGAGAAGCTCGCGCAAGCGATATTCTACTTGGATACGGCTCCCACGGTGCAGGCCACTGGCCCGCTCGTACTCCGCAAATCGGGCAAAGACGACACGCTCGTGCCGGCCTGGCAACTGTGGGGGGGGGCGCGACCGGCGACTCAGGTGACGGGCCTACTCGGCGAAGCCGAGAGTCTGTTTGCGTCGGCCGAGTTCAAGAAGTGGGTCGACGATCCGCGCTGGGTACCGACGCTGAAGAAGCAGCCGGGGGGCCTTCGCGGGATCGCCGGCGCCATGGTGTACCGCTGGCAGCTGCCCTTGGCGCTCACCGACATCGACCACGGCAAACTGCGGCGCGCCCTCGATGCTCCCGCCAATCTAGGCGAGTTCGAGGAGTTCGCCGACGCTGCGTCGCCGTTTGCTTCGTGGGCCGAAGGCTACGTGGCGGTGGCATCGGTCGGCGGCGTGACTTGGATCGCCTTCGGACAGGATCTCGACCGACTGACCGAGCCGCTCGTGGCGCTGGGCAACAAGCAGACGGCGCGCCTCGGTGACGTCGCCGAGCTCCGAGCTTTCCGCGCGCAGCCGGCGAGCGGCGCGGCTTTCTTTCAGGTGTCCGCCGCCGTGGGCACCCTGGCTCCGTACCTGCCGCAGAGCTTCGTCACGGCGTTCCCCGCGCTGCTCGACAGCACGCCGTACAAGGGCAAAGTGCCCGCGACGTACTTCGTGGACGTGCAGCGCACCTCGGACACTGAATTCAGGATGACCTGGCAGATGCCCAAAGGCTTCTTGACGGATGCCGCGACATTGATCGTGCTCGGCGCAGCCGAGTCCGAAGACAAGAAGTGAGTGGTAGCCCGGGGCCGAACGGAGTGCTCAGTTCGGCTCGAAGTGCAGCGGATAGATGACCGTCACGACGCCGTCGCTCGGCGGCGGAAACGAAAGGGCTTGGATGTCCTCGACGATGCAGGCCCCGACGTCGCAGTCCCGTAGCGTGAGTTTGTCTAGGCCGGCGTGCGACACTTTGCCATCCTTGCCGATCAAGAAGCGCACGACGATGTCGCCGGCGAGCTCGCGATTTTTCTTCACGCCTTGGCGGTAGCAGCCTTGAAAGGCCGAGAAGCGCGCACGCACGATGTCCTGCATGGCCTTGCCCGGAACGTGACCGAGCAGCTTGTCGGTCGTGCGTTCGATCTTACATGCATCGATGGCGTGCGTCGGGCGGGGGATGGTGTCGTCGAGCGCGAGGCTGCCGTCGCCCGGCGCGCGGATGGGAACGAGCAGCGTTCGGGATTCGCTTGGCTTGTGCGGTGATTGGTAGCTTTCGACCGATGCCTGGATGCAGTTCACCATCGAGCACTCGGTGAGATCGCCACCGAGGGTGCCCTCGACCTGGGCTACGCCCTCCAGGTTTTCTCGGACAACCAACGTGATGACGCCGGGCGTCCCTTTGCATTTGCGCTCGGCCGACAGCTGGAGAGCGAGACCCGCACGCTCGCGATGCAGCCAGGCGTCCTCTTCGCCGGCTGGGGGGAAATGCGAGGTGCCGAGTTCGACGCCACAGCTGGGAGTATAGTCACGGCTCGGGTCGCTCAGGCCTGGCGGCGCGCTCCCGCCCACGGAGCTGACGCGGGGCGGTGGAGCGCTGGCCGAGCAGGCCAGGGCGAATGCACCAAGGACGAGCCCGAAGCGTGCAACAGATGTCGACATAAGTAGGATCTGAGCCCGACGCCGCTCGAGAGCGCAAGGCACGCCAAAAACTGGGCCATCACCCCCTGAACCAGCTACCGGCGGTGGGATGGCCGTCCGACCGCTGCACACCAAGCACCTGCGTTGGCTGCTGCTATCTCTGCTGATTTCGTGGTCCAGCGCGGCCTTCGGCTGGGTCGAGACCGTGGTGCGCAGCCATCAGGCCCGCGTTATCGTCGCGCGCGACGGCAGCGCCGAGGTTCGCCACGAACTGGTGGTGAAGCTACGCGGAGGTCCCCTCGAGTCGCTCGACGTGGCCGGCCTGGGCGTCGCTATCGAGCCCCTTTCGGACGCCTCGGTCAGCCGCGCCGATCAGGGAACGGCGCTGATTTCACCGCTGCAGATCACACCCACTGGCGATGGTGGCCTGCGGCTCGGCATCTTGATGGAGCGCGGCTTGCGTGGCGGCAGCTACCTGTTCCGGTTCGCGTACGAGCTCTCGTTGCGCGAGGCCGGTTGGCTCGAGCCCGACGGTGAGGGCTGGCGCTTGCGTTTCGTTGGCCCCCGGCTGCCGACGGGTGTGGACGCGGCTCACGTCACCTTCGTCGTCCCACGCGCGTCCACCGAGCCGCGACTGCCCGAGAATGCTCGCGGTCCGGCCGCTGGAATTCTGCTGAGCCAGATTCGTCGCGGCGTCGACAGTGACGAGGTGGAGCTGGTTCGTGCTCACTTGGCGACGGGCGAGCCCGCCGTTTGGGAAATCGTCGTCGATCGAGCCGCCTTGATCTCGGCGAACGACCCGCTCATGCCCGAAATGGGTGGACCGGTTCCGGTCGTCGAGCGCGCGCTCGGCTCGCGTGGCGTATCGTTGTGGTGGCTCGCGGCTGCCGTAGCCTCGGCGTCGGCCTACGGGCTCTTGGCGTGGCTCAAGGCGCGCGCTGCGGTGGCGGCGGCCGAGCTTGCTGGCGCGCGGGTTCGGGCGCTGCTGCCTGGTGGTCCGGCGGCGCGTTCTGTCCTTGCCGGGTTGGCGCTGGGCGGTAGCGTGTTGCTCGTCATCGGGCACCAGCCGATTGGCGCGGCGGTCGTCGCTTGCGTGGCTCTCCTGGCCACCACACACCTCTTGCCGGTGCGCGCGCCGATCGTTCGCGGTCCAGGCACTTGGAGAAAGCTGGAGCCCCAAGCCGCGCCCCGAGCGCGCGTCCTTCCCGGACGCGTCTTCGATCCGAGCACTTTTTTGGGCTTCACGGCGTTCGCTGCTCTTTGGGTCGGGCTGTTGGCAGCGGCCTACCGTCTCCTGGCTGTCTCGACCTACGCGTCGCTCATGGTCGCTTTGGGCGCGCTCCTGTTCGTTCCGCTCTTTTGGACCGGACGGCATGGCGATCTGCCCGAAACGCCGTGGGTGCAGGGCCGTCGTTGGTTGGGTTTCCTCCAAAAGCGCATTGAGCCAGGCCTAGGGCAGGTCGAACTCTGGGGACGCTGCGCGGATGCATGGGCCATCAGCGAGCCCGATCTCGCCACCCCGGTTCCCGACGAAGTGCGAGTGCGTCTCGTGTTGAACGAGCCACGAGCGGGTCTGCGTGCTTTCGAAGTCGCTCTCGAAGAGGGGGCCGGTTCGTTCATCATGCCCTGCGTCGTCTTGCGCGTGCTCGAGGACTCCGAGGCCGCTCAGGGCCTGCCTCGCGATCTGTCTTGGGTGCGCGGCCGCAGCCCCGAAGAAAAAGTGGCGCTCGTGCGGCCTGCGGTGCCGACGCCCCGCGCGTTGCTCAGGCTCCTTCGTTCGCTTTCACGAAACCTCGAGCGCAACGCCAGCGACGGCGACTCGAGCCGGAAACCGTCGCGGCAGCGCCAGGCTCACAGCCGTTCGGGTCCGACTGCGCCCCTACCGGCACTCTGAGCCGACGCGGACTGCACAGCGTTGTCTGCCGTCCGGCTCATTCGCCACTGGCTGCCAGGACGCGCTCGACCCCGACACCGTCGTCGAGGAGCAGCTGCACGAGGTCCGAGGCCAGGGGCGCGCGGGCCGCAAAACCAGACCCGGCGAGCGAACTGGCGTGCAGTGCGTGACGTTCGCCGAGACCCGAGGGCGGGCCGCCATACAGTTCGTCGCCGAGGAGAGGGCTGCCGCGCGATGCCAAGTGAGCGCGGATTTGGTGGCGGTAGGCGGAGGGGGCTCGGACTTCGACCAAAGCGATGGTGGGTCCTCTCAAGCGCACCTCGTAGCTCGACTGGCAGCGATGCGCGTGCGCGTCGTTGGCGCCCACGGCACGAACGCGGCGGCGGTTCTTCGGATCGGGAGCGAGAGCGACGTCGATGACGCCCGCATCGTCGATCGCCGCGGACTGCACGAGTGCCAAGTAGCGCTTGTCGATCTCGCCAGCCTCGAGAGCGCGGCGCAATGCGTCGAAACTCCGAGCACTGCGGGCCGCCAAGAGAGCGCCGCTGGTGAATGTGTCGAGCCGATGCACGAGCCCCGGATCGCGCGGACTGAATCCGACGCCGGCCATTTCGGGATAGCGAGCCAACAGGGCGCCGGCGGCGGTGGCCCGCGCGTGATCGGGTAAGGCGGCGCTTGGTAGTCCGGCTGGCTTGTCGATCACGACGAGTTCCGGCGTTTCCACCAGCACGCTCAGGTTCACGTCGGGGGCGGCGATGGCGTCGCCCTCGTCCCCCAGGCGGACCTCGATCTTTTGCCCCAAAGTCGGGCAATAACTCTTGCTGTAGCGATGGCCGTCGACACGAACCCGGCCACTTGCGATCAGCTCGCCGGCGCGCTTGCGCGCCACGCCAGTCAGGTGGTCGGCCAACAAGCGGTCGAGTCGCGTTCCCGCCTCCGCGCTCCCAACGGTCATGTTCACGATGCGCGAGGGCTGGTCGGTCATGACCGCACCGTAGCGGAGTTCAGAACAACACGCTGGCTCGAACGAAGCCGCCGAAACCGAAAGAAGTATCGACCTTGAAGCGCCGGCCCGCATCGTTGATGGCTTGCCGGTAGTTGGGATTCGGCAAGCCGGCGGCTTGCCAGACTGGCACGTCGTCGCCATTGGCGTTGGTGGCGTTGCCGACTGGTAGCTTGCACGGACCGGAGATCGTGGGGTCGCCGACCAACGTCGGACTGCAGGCTTGGTCGAAGGTGATGGCGTGAGCCTCGATGACGCGGAAAGTCCCACCCAAGTCGAACTTCACGTACTCACCGGCTTGCCAGGTGAACTGCGCCTTGAAGTCGTAGTCGCCGTGCTGTTGGACGTCGGTCAGGCCGCTGAAGAACACGCGAGCCGAGGACGGGTCGACGACGGAAGGGACCTGGGGATTCGGCTCACCGTTGCTGCTCAAATTGGGCTTGTAGGAGGCGAAGTTCGCCGAGCGCAACGAGGCAGCGTTGCTCGAGCCCAGGGCGTCGAAGAGCTCCGAGTAGTCGCGGCCCTCCGAGACGTAGGTTCCACGAACACGAAAGTCGAAGGAGATGCGCTGGAATTTCTCGACTTGCTCGAACGGAATGACGGCCAAGCCCATGGTAACCGTGCCCCTGAAAGGCGGGTGGTTGATGAGCACGCCGGCCAAGTCGAGCGAACCGAAATCGGAGCTGCCGAGCGGGAACTCGAACAGAGCACTCACGCCGCTGTAAGGCTCGATGTACTTGAGGCGCTTCGACACGTAAGCGTGCGCTTCGAAAGCTGTTGTGCCGCGGCTGACGCCCGGGCCCCGCGTGCCCTTGAAATCGCCTTCGGGCGTGTTTTGCAGGCCCGAACCGTAAGCCGGACCGAGTGGATCGATCGAGCCGTCGCGGTTCGCGTCGGCCGGAAAGGCGCACGCTTGTTGGCCCGCCGCCGGAGCCTTGTTGCAGGCGTGCATGGCTTCCGACACGTTGAAACGACCTTCGATGCCGATCACCCAGTTGGGCTGCTGCGGGTTGCGGAACTGGCTCATCAAGCCCAAATCGAGGCCCACGGCCAGATATTCGATGCCGCTGCGCGTAGGCGAATCGAAAGGAACCTGAAACAGCTGTTCACCCAAAAGCCCCATGGTGGCGTTCGAGTTGTTCGCGGACGAGCCGTTGCGATCCTGCAAGCTGCGGTTGTGAGCCAAGATGACCGGCATGCGGATCTTGAGAGCTAGCTCGGGCAAGATGCCGATGTCGAGTTCCGGGATGAGGCGCTCGGTCGACTCCTGGTAGGTAGCGACGTCGAGCTGATCGCTGGTGTAGCCGCCGGTCGTCAGCCCCGGTTGTTCGATCGACGTCTCACGACGGATCGGCGCGCTTCGCTGCTGGTGGTCGAAGCCAAGCCGCAGGTTCAGATCGAAATCGTCGAGATCGTCGAAGGAGTCCGCGACGTCCAGCAGTTCGACTGCGGTGTCGTTGAGCAACTTTGGCTCGGCGCGCGTTCGTGGCTCGTCGGCCTGTGCCGGCCGACAGAGTGCGACGAGTCCCAACCCGCAAAGGGCCGCAGCGTTCGACTGGAACCACGGGCGAGAGCTTGAGAAAAACACAGCGAGAACCGAACGCTACCGGCGCGCAAGTAAAACTGTCAACCGAGACACACGGAGCGCCCGTTAGCTCTCAGGGGGTGGCTCGTTGATGATTTCCCGCATCTCGTCGTCGGGACGCGGGGCCACCAAGGTCGGACGGTCGAGTTCGTCGTCGTCGTCTTCGTCGAAGAGCTCCTCGGTCAGGTCCTCGGCCGCCAGCTCTTCCCGGGCCTGCCCGAGTTCGCGGCTGGTCTCGGCCAGGCGATCGGCAACCACGCCCAAAAACTGCCAGAGGAGCTTGACGGCCAGGGCGTGTTCGCTGCGCAGCAGCTCGAAGAAGTCGCGCCGACGAATGATCATGAGCTCGGAAGGACCAGCGCTCTTGACGGTGGCGGAGCGGGGCTGGTTTCTGACCAGCGCCATCTCGCCGACGTGGGAACCTTGACCAAGCGTGGCGATCACGGCCTCACCGCGTTGGATCTTCACGTGACCGTCGAGCACGATGAACAGTTCGTCGCCCGTCTCGCCTTGACGCATGACGGTGTCGCCGTCGGCATACTCGATCACATCGGTGACCTGCAGAACCCGCAAGAGCTCGCGGTCAGAGAGCGGGCGGAACAGTCGCATCTTGGCCAGCAAGTCGCGTTTGAGCTGGAGCTTGCGCGCTCGGTCCTCGTCCCGGTGGTCGGCGTTGCCGATCGTCAGCAGGACGCCGGTGATGTTGTCCGAGCCGCCCGCCTCGTTCGAAGCGTCGATCAGACCTTGGGTCGCGGCTTCGAGATCCTGCTGCAACATGCGGTCGCCGAGCGCCGACAGGTTGTCTTCGAAGTACTGGTAGAGGCCGTCGGTGCACAAAAGCAGACGATCGCCGTCCAGCAGATCGAGGACGATGCTCTCCGGCTCGGCGTGTTCGTAGACGCCGACAGCGCGAGTGATGGCGTTTTTTTGTGCCATCTTCTCGACCTTTTCGCGAGGCATCTTCTTGCGCTTCACCAACTCGTTGAAGACGTTGTGGTCTTCGGTGACTTGCTTCAGCTCGCGCGCCCGGAGAATGTAGAGTCGACTGTCGCCGACCCAGGTGACGAAGGCCTGCTGCCCGGCCAATACCAGGGCGACCAAGGTCGAGCCCATGCCGCGCTTCGTCTCGTCCTTGACGGCTTCGGCATGCACGCGGGCCGAAGCGCGATTGACCGCGAATTCCATCATGTTGGTGATGTCGCGCGGGCTGACTCGCTCGATGCCTTTCTTGCCTGCAGCGAAGTCGGCGAGCATTTCTGCTTCCTTCTTCACCTCTTCGTGGAAGATGCGCACCGCCAAAGCGCTGGCGACTTCGCCGGCGGCGTGGCCGCCCATGCCGTCACAAACGATGTAGATGCCGAGCTTCTTGTCGACGAGGTAGTTGTCCTCGTTTTGCTCGCGCTTCCTGCCCACGTCGGTGAGAGCGGCGAAGGAGACCTCGTTGATCATGTGCCGGGAGAATACATGAACGGTCGATCCCTGGGCATAGGGGGGCGCACGGCAGCGTGTCGGGCTGTTTTTAGGCAAAAAACGCCAAGTTTGCTCAGAACCGGCGCAATTTTCCGGAGCAGGCACTCGGTTTGGAGACGATGTGTGCCCGGTTAGTCCCCGCCCCACGACTGGAGCGCGCTCAGACTGGTATGACGCGACCCCGCGACGATGACGTGATCGAGTAGGGGTGACCCCACCAAGTAGGCCGCTTGCCTGAGGGAGCGCGTGAGCTCGAGGTCCTCCAAGCTCGGCGCTGGGTCGCCGCTCGGGTGGTTGTGCACCAAGACGAACCCCGACGCGCTTTGTCGAACGACGGGGCCCAGAACGTCACGCGGCAACAAGCTACAACCGTGGATACCGCCCCGCCCGACTTGAAAACTGGAGCGCAGTACCGAGCGACCATCGACACACAACACCCAGACTTCTTCGTGCGCGAGCCGACCCAGGCGCGGGCAGGCCCAGGCGGCCACCCCGGCCGCGTCGAGCGAACACGACAACGGCAGACGGGTCGGCTCGAGTCGTAGGCGTTGCGCGATGGCCAGTGCAGCGGCCAAGCGAGAGGCTGCAACAGCCCCCAGGCCAGGTCGAACGAGCGCGCTCGGCCGCAACGAGACCAGACCTCCGAGCCCCCCCCAATCGACCAAGAGCTGCGCTGCCAGGCGAGTGGCCACCCCCAGATCCGTAGGGCTGCCGATCAACAGCGCCACCAGTTCGTGAGCGTCGAGGCTGGCTGCACCCTCGAAGTCCGCCCTCTTGCGCAGATCGGCCAGGCTCGCCTCGTGGGACAGGAGCACGGTGGCCGCGGCTGTTCGTTTCATGACGCGTCCCCAGCACGCCGCGTGCCAGGACGTCCGCATCCAGGTTTGCTCACATGCGCGAGTCGGCGCGATCGGCGAAGTGCTGGCGGGACCCTGACGCCGCCACGTTCATTGGGGGATGTCGACGACGTGGTCGGCGAGTCGCTCACGTAGATCCGTAGCTGCGGCGAATGCCAAAGCGGCGCGCCGTGCGTCGAACGTGATGCGCGTTTTGTAGGTCGGATCGAACCACTTGGGGTAGGAGCCGATTTCGACCTCGGGATGGCGAGCCACGACGTCGTCGAGCTGTGGCTTGATGTCCGCCTCTTCCGCCCGCAAGAAGACGACCTCGGAGAAATAGTCGGCCGGACCGCGCATGTGATCCCGCAAAATGCCGAGTTTCATGCGAAACAGCTCGGGGATGCCCGGCAACAGCCAGACCTTGTCGATGACCAGCGTCGGCCAGCGAACGTCGTGGCCGCCGATCAGGTGAGTTCCCTCGGGAACCCGCGCCATGCGCTGGTGAGCCGGCGTCATCGCGGTGCCGTACGCGCCATGAAGGAGCGCAAGGAGCGCCGGCTCTTCGACGACTCGCAAGTCGAGAGCCGAGGCGACAGCATCGATGGTGACGTCGTCGTGCGTGGGGCCGACCCCACCACTGGTGAACACCACGTCGACCAGAGGCAGGAGGCGCGTGAGTTCTTCCGCGATGCAGATCGTGTCGTCGGGCACGATCGAAATTTGCCGCAACTCGATACCGAGCGCGCGCAAGGTGCGGGCCAACGCGAACGAGTTCTCGTCCTGGACTTTGCCGCTCAGAAGCTCCCCTCCGATGACCAGCGCTGCGGCCGAACGCACGACCAGGGGGGCGCTGTGCATCATGGCTCGAGAATTTCCTCGACGACCGGCACACCCTGTTCGTCGAGCCGAAGCAGCTCTTCGACGCGGCTCTCGGCCGCGTCCAATTTGGCCTGGGACGTGCGGGCCAGACGGACGCCTTCTTCGAAGCGAGCCAGTGACTCTTCGAGCGACAATTCGCCGGTCTCGAGCGACTCCACGATTGCGGTCAGGCGCTTCATGGCAGCCTCGAACGACAGCGTCATCTCGGTCTCATCGGCCGATTTTTTCTTGCTCACCATGGCTCGGTCCCGCAGCTTCGCGGCACCGGGCCCCCGTCGCAAGGGACCGGCTCAGCGGGCGAAAGGAAGCCCGACGACGGCGACGAAACCATCGCTGTCGGCCGCGACTTCGAGCGCGCGGCCCTCGATAGTGACGAAGGTGGTCGTGCGGAGAGGAGCGGCCGAGTCCGCCGCGTGGGTCTCGGGTGCGACCCGGGCGAAGGTCCAATCGGCGACGAGTGCCGATGAGGGGGTCGAGCGCGCGTCGCGCGCCAAGGCGCGGCACAGCGGGTCCGGATCCAGCTGGGCGATTTCCGCGAGCAATCGCGAAGTGCCGACGCCAACTTCGTCGGCGTTGCGGCGAGCAAGTGCCATGACCAACGCGCGGCGCACGTCGCTTCGTGGCTCGTAGGCGTAGGCGGCACCGAGTAGCGCGCGGCTCTCGGTGAGGAGCGAGTTGCCGAGGCCGGCGGCGGTGGCCGCACGTTCGGTCGGATTTTCTCGCCCGAGCCAGACGCGGAGTTCGCTCGGCTCGGGGCCGTCCGACGTCGCTTCGGCTCGGCGCGCACGCGCGGCCAGAGGCGCCAGCCAAGCTGCGCGTTCGCTTGCCTGGGCGAGGCGGAGTCCGCGCCAAAGCAGGTGTGTCTCCAGGTCTGTCGCGCGGAGCGACGGCGCGAGCGCAACCGGCAGAGGCAGAGGCAGAGGCAGAGGCACGAGCGTCGCGTGCGACGGCTCGAGCCGTGCGCGCAGCCGGCGCAGCGCGTGTTCGGCCAATATTCCCGAGTGCGCCTGTCGTGCAGTCGCCAGGCGACGCGCAGCATCCGCATCGCCCAAAAAACTCACGGTCGCACTGGGTTCGTAGACGGCTAGAGCGAAGGCGGCGGCGCTGCGCCAGACTGGGCTCTGGTGCCCCACACGCCGCTTCGCCTCGGTCGACGCCCACTCGGCGAGAGCGGCGTCGCGCAGGCCGAGCAGCGTGATGGCACGAAGCGCCCAGGCACCTTGTTGGCTCGCGAAGGACGCCTGCCAAGCGCCGTGGTCGCGCATGCGCGAGTGGTCGCGCGGCTCGGCCAATGCGACGGCCAGCAAGCTGAAGCCTTCCTCGGCATCTTTTGCGTAGGCCCAGGCGTGCGGACCCGAAAATGCAGCTCGGCTGACGTCGTCTGCGGCATAGGCTCGTTCGACCCAAGCGGCTGGCAGGCGCGCGCCCTCCGGCAGGTCGACGGCCTGGGGCCAGAGCGCCGTCAACGCAGCGCGAGCCAATTCGCGTGCCAGCGGGTCGCTTTCGTCTCGAGCGCCAGCGGCCACGACGAGCGCGCGCAATCCGAATCTGTGGCCGCTGTGGGCCAACGCCAAGGCGGCGGTGCCTCGCACGCGGTACCGCAGCTCGCTCGCGTCGAGGAAGCTGCGTTCGGCGTTGCTTTCGCGCCCGGGGGTCGCGAGCGGCGCGAAAAACGTCAACAGCTGCGCAACCACTCGGTCTGCGAGCGGCCCGCGGCTATGGACATGAAGGGCGCGCACCATCGACAGACTGGTGCGCGCGTTCGCGCGCACTTCTGGATCTTGCGCCAGCTCGAGCAGACGACGCGCCGGCTCGCGGCCGCGCTCGTAGCGCGCACCCTCGATACGGGCCGTGTCGTCAGGTTCGTTGCGTCGATTCCAAGGAGCGAGCAACCCTGCCGGTTCGGTCGCCGTATCGGCGAGACCCCAGCTCGACTCGAGCAGGAGACACAGCGCAGCGGCGCCCCCCCAGCGCTCGGCGATCCGAGCTCGGCGACGAAGAACGACCATGAAAACAAGCTAGTCTACGGCTGCTGCGGCCCCAAGGCTCAGATTGTGCCCATCGCCCTTTTTGAGTCTCGCGACTTTGGTGTAAGGGGGAGGCACATGGACGCGATTCGAGTGCGAGGTCAGCGCCGTTTGCACGGTACCATCCAGGTGGGTGGCGCAAAAAACGCCGCTCTGCCCATCCTCTGTGCGACTTTGCTCTCGGACGGCGAGAGCCGGCTGCGCAACGTGCCCGGTCTGCGCGACATCGACACCCTCGCGCAGGTTCTCGACGGCCTGGGTCGGAACACGCGCGTCGACATTCCGGAAGTCGTCGTCGGGGCGAGCAGTGGTGCCTTCTTCGAGGCGCCGTACGAACTCGTCCGCCAGATGCGCGCCAGTGTCTTGGTGCTTGGGCCCCTCGTCGCCCGACATGGCAAGGCGCGTGTCTCGTTGCCGGGTGGCTGCGCCATCGGCTCCCGTCCCGTCGATCAGCACCTCAAGGGTCTCGAGGCACTGGGCGCCACGATCCGCGTCGAGCACGGTTACATCGAAGCCGAGGCTCCGCGGCTGATTGGTGCCGAAGTGGTTTTCGATCTGCCGACGGTCACTGGGACCGAGAATATCATGATGGCGGCCGCCCTCGCCAAGGGGCGCTCCACGCTGGTCAATTGCGCTTGTGAGCCCGAAGTCGAAGAGCTCGGACGCATTCTCAACAAGATGGGCGCCAAGGTGGACGGAGCGGGCACCAGCGTGATGCACATCACGGGGGCCGACGAATTGGCGCCGTTCGATCACGCCATCATCGCCGACCGCATCGAGGCGGGAACGTTCATGGCAGCGGTCGGATTGGCTGGCGGCAACGTGCTGCTCGAGCACGCGCCGCTCGACGACTTGGAGCCTGTGGTCGTGAAATTGCGCAAAGCCGGTCTCGAGATCGAGCGCGAAGGCGACGGGGTTCGAGTCGTGCGCGAAGGTCGTCTCAAGGCGGTCGACGTCACGACCGCGCCGCATCCCGGCTTTCCCACCGACATGCAAGCCCAGTTCATGGCGCTGATGTGCATCAGCGGCGGCCGTTCCGTCCTCACGGAAACGATCTTCGAGAATCGCTTCATGCACGTGCCAGAGCTGATCCGCATGGGCGCGCACATCGAGACGCGCAACAAGACTGCGTTCGTCGAGGGCGTGAAGACGCTGTCCGGTGCCTCAGTGACCGCCACCGATCTGCGCGCCAGCGCATCGCTGGTCATCGCTGGTCTGGTAGCCGAAGGTGAGACCATCGTTCGTCGCGTCTATCACCTCGATCGCGGCTACGAATCGATTGAAAAGAAGCTGGGCGGCGTAGGCGCAGACATCGAGCGCATCGCCCTCGAGGGACCATGAAGCGTCCCCTGACCATCGCCATCCCCAAGGGACGCGTCAGTCAGGTTCTGGCGCCGCTGCTCGAGCGCGCCGGTATCGGCACGCGCAACCTCTTGGCCGACGACCGTCGGCTGATCCGCGAGAGTGACGACGGCAGCGTGCGCTTCCTGTTGCTCAAGCCGGACGATGTGCCGACGTACGTGGAATACGGCGTGGCCGATTTGGGCATCAGCGGTCGCGACGTACTGCTCGAGCGCCGCTACGATCTTTACCAGCCGCTCGACCTGGGCATCGGTCGCTGCAGCATGGTCGTGGCCGGACCCCAAGGTGCCGTCGTCGGCGCGCGGCCGCGCGTCGCCACCAAGTTCCCGCGGATTGCCAGCGAGCATTTCGCCAAGCGCGGCGTCCAGGCAGAAGTCATCTACGTCGGCGGCTCGGTCGAGCTGTCGCCGCTCGTCGGGCTGAGCGACGTCATCGTCGACATCGTGGAATCCGGCGCAACTTTGAGGGAGAACAACCTCCGCGTCATGGAGCACATCTGTGACATCTCCAGCGTGCTGGTCGCCAATCGTAGCTTGTACAAGCTGCGTCACGACCAGATTGCCCCGTTGGTCGAGAAGCTCGCGCTCGGCGTCGCCGCGCTCGAGAAAAAGTCTTCGAGCTGAATTTCGAACTGGCGAACGCCGACAGCGCCACGCTTCCGCCAGTAGGGCTGCGGAGAAATTGCGCTCGAAAATAGGCAAACACGGCTTGGCACGTTCCTCGCTCTGTCTTTGCTCGACGACCGAATGACGGTCGCTCGAACAAGGAAAGAGAAGCAAAATGGAAGCAAGCAAGATGAAGCACATCTACGTGATCACCGGCAAGGGTGAGCGCAAGTTCTGGACGAAGGTCGGCGTGGCCTTCGTGAACCGTGACGGTTCGTTGAACTGCAAGCTCGATTCCTTGCCCGTCGATGGCGAACTCCACATCCGCGACGCGGCCCCACGCGAAGAGCGCACCGACGAGGCTGGGCCCAAGCTCAGCGCAGTCGGGAGCTGAGAAAGAACATGAAAAACGAAACCCCCAACGGCCTTCGCAAGGACGCCGTCTCTCAGGTCGCTTCCGCACCTGTACTCCAAGGGGTCCCGCATGTGCGGGGCCCCTCGGCCTTTGCCCGATTTTGGGCCCGTCCCCAGGTTCGGGTGTGGGCCGCTCCGGCGCTGCGCGGGCTCACGTTGCTCTTGGGATTGAGCACGGTTGCAGTGCTGGGACACGCCGCCGATCGAGCAGGGCGCGCAGGTATTCCGCTTGAAGATGCCGCGGGCATGGCCGCCGTCAGCTTGGTATCGCCAAGCACGAATGCAGCAGTGGCTGCACAAGGCCCCAGCGCGCCTGCCCAGCCCTCGGCGCCTCCAAATCTGGTGCTGGTTCCGAACCCCCAGCGCGTGGCTGGCCCGATGCAGGAACCTTGTGCCAACACCCCCGCGGCTCCGCGTCCGAGCGCCGTGCTCGCCGACGGTCGTATCGTCCTGAACGAAGCGTCGATCGAAGACTTCATGCGACTGCCGGGTGTTGGGCAGAAACGGGCCGAATCGATGCTGGCGTTGCGCGAGAAGATGGGCGGCTTCAAGAAGGTCTCCGACCTCACTCGCGTCAAAGGCATCGGCTACAAGAGCGTCAAGAAGTTCGAAGGCCTCGCCGTCGTCACGCGCCCTAGCGAAGAATCTGCACCTGCGCCTGCACCTGCCACGCCCACGGCACCTGCCACGCCCACGGCACCTGCGCCGCCGGCGGCTTCTGCGTCGCGCCCGAGCGAACCTCCTCGGACTGCGCCGGCTCCTGTAGCGAAGCCTGGAGTCGCGTCGAAGGTTCCTGCCCCCTAGGGTGCGGCGGTGTTAGGGTGGGTTCGTGGCTCGCTCGTACGGCATCGACCCAGGCCGCCGCGTCTTGCTCGGCGGCCTGGCTGCCGGCCTTGGCAACATCCCTTGGCCTCGGGTTGCGCGAGCCCAGAAGGTCGGCACCGCGGCCCCGCCGTACCGGCCCGCCGATTGGATCGCCGAGCCACCGACCGGCTTCGGGCCGCTCGAGTTGCCGGGGTTGGTCAGCAAAGCCGAGGACAAGGGCGATTTCGCCTCGATGATGCAACCGAACCGACTCTGGCCCGAGGCGGCGGTCGCGCGCAACTTGCTCACGCGGGCTTACGAGCAATTTCCAGCGCATCTGGCGGGCACACGAGTCAACGTGCGCGGTTGGCAGTTGCCTCGGGTGTGCGTACCTGGACACACGACAAACAAAGATCACGTCATGCCCGCCGTGCGCGTCCATCAGCACGTACCGACGCGCTATTGCCGCATCATCACCGACGCCACTGCAGTCATCGACATGACGATGATGAAGGAGCACCACATCTGCGGCATCACGGGCGCGATGAAGAACATTGCGCACGGCAACATCGACAATCCGCACCATCACCACGACAACCAGGCGGGCCCGCAGATCGCTTTGCTCTACCACCATCCGAGCGTGCAGAGTCGCGTACGCCTGCACATCGCGGACGCTTTCAAGATCGTCTACGACAAGGGGCCGCTCGACGAAGATCCACGCATGCGCGTGCCTCACGGCGCCATCTACGCTTCGACCGATGCAGTTGCGCTCGATACGGTGGCCCGGCAGGTGATCGAGGACGAGCGGAAGCGTCGAGGCGGCATGACTCTCGAGCGCGCGGGGCGCGCCCCGCGCTACCTGGCCCGGGCCGTCGAATTGGGCGTGGGCGTGCACGACCCCCTACGACATTCGGCTGCGCCGGGCGGTGCTGTGAAGGGAAGGGGAGAGGGCCGGCGGCGTACAACGAGCGTGGTCTGCCACCGTTTCGCTACGCTGCTGCTGATCGTGCTGTTTTTGCCAGCGTGTCGCCGCCGCGTCCAGCAGCCTCCGCCCGCTGCACCGAGCCTCGTCGTGGCCCCGCCGGCGTCCGCTACGGGTGGTCCGATTGCGTCCGGACTTTCCCAGTCAGCGGCTCTCGTCGGGACCCGGACCAAGGAGAAGCGCGGCGTGGTCTACAAGAGCGCGCCCGCGACTCACCAGGAGGCGCTGCTCCACCAACTCGACGCTCGTTGGGCGCGGCGTTCGGATAAGGACCGCGCAGTCGATCTACCGCTGCCCGATCATCGTCATTGGAAGCGCGTGCGCTTCTTTGGTGTCGAGCACTTCACTGGTTTTACGTATGGCGACGACCGCCACGTCGTCACCAGTGCCTTCGTCGTCAAGACGCGGCCGGGCGAAGTGCCCACGACGCGATTGTGCATGGAACGCTTCGAACAAGACGCGCTCCCCAAGTTCAAGCGCCACAAGGGCCGGTTCACGCCCATTGTCGAATCGACGGGCGCCTGGCGCGACCAACCGTTGGCGATTCATCAGAGCGACGGTCGTCTGACGGTCCTATTTTCCAGTTACGAATTTTCGGCCGCTTGGGCGGCCTATCCCGCATACAGCGACGGCTGCTTGATCTACGCCGCGGTCGTCTTTTGGGAAGACGAGAAGGAGCTTGCGCAGCGCGTTCGCGAGCAGTGGATCGTCAAGGGTTTCGGCGGCGTCGGTGCCCGCACTGCGACGGCGCCTGCGCGCAAGCAGTAGGCGCCGGCGCAGTGCGGCGGTCGGTCCGGCACCTTTTCGTCCGCTCGAGCCATTTCGTCGCTACCGTCGCTCACACGAAGCCCGTGACGAGGGCCGCGCCGTAGAGCACGAGAGCGAGCACCCAAGCGACGGCCAAGCGCCCCGAAGCTTGGCCCCACAGCGGGGCCAGCGGCGGGACGAACAGCGCGAGCCAGCCTTTCCACGGCCGCCGTCGGCCGATCGCCCAGCACAAGACCACGTGGATAGTGAGCCAGCTGGCGAAGAAAATGAGAATGACGACATACAGGGCGACGTCCACGGCGCCGAGCCTGCTGAAAAAGCGGGTCTCCAACAAGGCTCGACCTCGGGTACCGGCTCGACGGGCAGCAACGAAGGCTCATTTAATGGGGTTTTGGCCAGCTTTTGGACCGGGGCCGGCCCAAGCTGGATCCGCGCTGCTTTTTGCTAGAGTGCTTTGAACGTGCGCGCCCCGATCCTCGCCCCACTCGCTGCCCTTGCGGGCCTGCTCGCCTTCATTCCCAGCTTGGTCACTTCGGCCCGGGCTGATGGTCGAGCGTCCAGGCCGGACATCATGTCGGTCAAAGACGTGAAGAAGGGCATGAAGGGCTACGGCCTGACGGTGTTCGAGGGCGATAAGCCCGAGCGCTTCGACGTCGAGGTGATCGACGTGCTCGAGAACTTTCGGCCGCGTCAGGAGTTGATCCTGGTCAAGACCATGCACCCCCGTCTCGAGGTCGCCAAGATCGTGGCTGGCATGAGCGGCAGCCCCGTCTATCTCGAAGGCAAGATGATCGGCGCCTACGCCTACGGCTGGTCGTTCGGCGTCGAGCCGGTCGCGGGCATCACACCGATTCGCGCCATGCTCGACGACCTGGAGCGGCCATTGCCCAAGACGCTGCATGGTTTGCCGCTCTCGGTCTTGCCGCGTGGCGCGCAAAAGCCCGTCGCGTCGGGGCGCTTCGAAGGTGCGCCGAACGAGTACGATCTCGAGACCCACGCCAGCCAGAAGGCCAAACGCTCTGGTGGGGGCGACAAGTCGGCTCGCCTCGGGCCGCTTGCGACGCCGCTGCTCTTGGGGGGCTTGAGCGAACGCGCCGTCCAGGCCGCGAATGATTTGCTGAGTCCGCTCGGCATCGAGCCGATGCAAGCCGGCGGAGGGAATTCCACCAAGCGGACGGGCAAGAAGACCACCGGACATTTCGTCGACGGTGGCGCTATCGGCGTCGACCTGGTGCGCGGCGATCTGAGCGCCATGGGGCTCGGCACCGTGACGCGTGTCGAAGGCTCGCGCTTGGTGGCTTTCGGTCACCCGATGATGAGTCTGGGTGTGACCTCGCTGCCGACGAGCGAAGCGCGCGTGCTCTGGTTCATGGCCAGTGCGCAACGCTCGTTCAAAATGGGCGAGTCGACCGGAGCACTTGGAGCGCTCGTCAACGATCGCCAGTCGTCGATCGTGGTGGACGAGAACATCCAGGCGCCGGTCGTACCGGTGAGCTTGCGCATCGAAGGCGAGCCAGGCGCACCCTTTCAGGACTGGAACTTCGAGGTTGCCCACGACGAGTTCCTCACGCCCGCATTCCTCGCCATCGCATTGGGCAGTGGGCTCGAAGCCACCGCAATCGAGAGGCGTGACGTTACCTGGCACATGGAGTCCAAGCTGAAGATCGTCGGCCGACCTCCGGTGACAATCGTGGATTTCGGGTCCGCCTCGACCGGCACCCCGCAAACCCAAGAAGTCATGCAATCGTCCTTGGTGAAGGGCGTGGGCGCCGTGTTCAACAATCCTTGGCAATACGCCCAGGTCGAGCGCGTCGACGTCAAAGTCTCGCTCGAATTCGGCCGCGACATAGCCATGCTGCGCGGGGTCGATCTGCTGACGTCCGAGGTGGACGCGGGCGCTACCGCTCGGCTGCGCGTCACGCTCGAGCCCTTCGCGGGGGCCGTACAGACACGTGTGATCGCTGTACCGATTCCCAAGAACCTGGCTGGTCAAAAGGTGAAGCTGACGCTGCGTCCAGGCTATTCGGTCAGTCGGCCGCGCGCTGCTCCGGAATCGCTCGACGAACTAGTCGCCAACTTGGCGGAACCGACTCTGGAGCCGCGCTCGCTCGTGGTCTCGTACGACACGGGTGAAGGCGGGGCGGCACATCGCGGTGCGGTCGCAGAAGATCTCCCGCCCGCCGCTCTCGATCGTCTGATCACGACCAGCAGCTCGATCGCGGCTGCGCAATACCGCGTGGCGCGTCATCACGTGACTTCTTTGCCCTTTTTCATCGTCGGCGGAGATTCCGTCGAGGTGAAGGTCCGATCAGCATTGCGCTGAGCTCTGCGCTCGACCTTCTGCGCCTTCCACCGTCCGGCCTCGGTTCTTTTCTCTCTTTTTCCCGTTCTCACTGCCATGTCGAAACTTTCATTCACTCCGCGGGCCTGGACCACTTCGGGAGCAACGCTGCTCGCCTTGGGCCTGGGCTGGACCGCTACCGCCGGCGCTGTCGGTACCCGGCACTTCGTGTTCGACTCCGCGAAAGACTTCGAAGGTGAGCTCGACGGCGTGGCCGTGGACTCGATCGGGCGGCTCCGTGCAGGCCTGGTGCTCAACTCCAACTCGATCAGCGAAGCTCCTGCGGCCTGGGCTGCGCTCGAACACGAAGGTGGCCTCTTGGTGGCGACAGGCAGCGAAGGCAAACTGCTCCAGATCAGTGGAGGGCAGACCAAGGTTTTGGCCGATTCGGACGCCATGGCGCTCACTTCGATTGTTCGCGCGTGGGGCCGAGTGTTCGTCGGCAGCATGCCCGGTGGACGCATCTTCGAGCTCAAGGGCGGCAAGCTCGAGCCCTTCACGACGTTGTCGGGTGCCGAACATGTGTTCGCGCTCGCCTTCGACGAGGCCGACAAGGCGCTCTACGCGGCCACCGGCCCCGAAGGAAAGCTGTTCCGCATCGCCGCGGACTCGACCGCCCAGGTCTATTTCGATAGCGATCAGGGCCATCTGGTCAGCGTCGCTGCTCGAGGCGGGCAGGTTTACGCGGGCAGTTCGGGAGCCGCGCGTCTGTACGAAATCACGGGTCCTGGCCGGGCCAGCGTACTCCGCGATTTCGAGACGACCGAGGTCCGCTCCATCGTGATCGGCAAGGATGGCGAGGTGTTCGCGATTGCCAACGAACTCAAGGCGGGCGGGCGCACCGATGCTCTCTCGGGCACGAAGCCGCCGGGGCCGCAGTCGGTCAGCGCCCAAGGTGGCAAGGGTTGGCTGTTTCGTTTCTCGAAGGACGGACTGCCCGAGGAACTCTATTCCGACAAGGAAGACTACTTCGTATCGCTCGCCTTGGACCCACAGGGGCAGCCCGTGCTCGGCACTGGCGCCGAAGGTCGCGTCGTGGGCGTCGGTGCCGATCATCAGAGCGTCGTGCTCGCCGATCTGGACGAACGTCAGGTGCCTTTCGTCGCCCTTCATGGCACCACGGGTTGGTTGGTGGGCAGCGATCCGATCGTCGCGCACCAGATCGAGGGCATCGGCGGTACCAATGCCGTGTTCACCAGTAAGGTTTTGGACGCGGGCTTGCGCGCTCATTTCGGCCGCGTGAGCTGGGATGCCGAAGGCAAGATCGAAGTGTCCACGCGCACGGGAAACACGAAAGAACCCGATGCGTCTTGGTCGGATTACGGCCCGGGCCAAACCGCGCCGTTCGAGGTGAAGAACCCGCCAGGTCGCTACGTTCAGCTGCGTGTACGTATGCTCGACGGCACGCAGAGTTCGTTGCGGCGTCTCGAGCTACCCTTCGTCACCGACAACTTGCGCGCCGTTCTGACCGAGGTGAAGTCGGACACGAGCCCGCGCAACAAGTCCACGAGTGGCCTTTCGAAGTCGGGTGGTCCTCTGAGCGAAAAGGCGTCCACTGCCGTGAAGGTGTCGTGGAAGGTCGACAATCCGGACGAAGACGAGCTCCGCTATCGCGTAGAATACCGACTGGCCAACGCCGCGACCTGGTTCGATGCGCTCACCCCAGGTCAAGTGCTGACCGACGACAAGTGGACGTGGGAGACGGAAAGTCTGCCCGAGGGCAAATACCGGCTGCGCGTTACCGCCACCGACGAACTCTCGAACCCTCCGGGACGCGTCACACGCCACAGCCTGGAGAGCCCCGAGGTGTTGGTCGACAACACCCCGCCGGTGCTGGGCGGACTCGAGCTGGTGGGCCGAAAGCTGACTGGCAAAGCGGTCGACGGTATAGGTCCGATTCGACGTATCGAAGCGCGTGTCGCCGGCGTCGAACAGTGGATCCCTTTCGAGCCCGACGACGGCATATTCGACGAAGCCGAAGAGGAGTTTTCTGTCGACCTCGGCGCTCTGGTTCCCGTTGGCCCGGCGCTGATCACCGTTCGAGTCTTCGATATGGCCGGCAACTTCGACGTGCGGCACGTGCGCTTGGCCAAGTGAGGGCCGGGTCCGTGGCGCCTGCGAGATGGCGCGCTACACTCTGGTTACTTTGGTTTCGCTTTTGCTTGAATCACCTCTTTTCCGTCGACGTGCGCCGCGCCCCCTCGCTACGCTGATCGGTTTGATTGCCTGCGCGGCATTGGCCATGAACTGCAGTTCATCCGACGGGGTCATTGCGGATTCCGGCAGTGCCGATGACGAAGGAAATTCGCGTGGCGGCGGCTCGACCATCGATCTGAATTCTCCGGGCGGTGGTGGCAACACTGGCGCGGATGGCTTGAGCCCCCTGTGCGGTGTGGGCAGTTGCATGCCCGACGACGCCAAGAGCTGCGATCTGGGTATGGGCGGTGAGTCGGCGCAGGGTGGCCAGGGCGGAGCCAGCGGTTTTCCTGCCGGTCCTGGCGATTTGGGCCCGCAAGGCTCGAGCTGCCAGGTGTCGACCGTTTGCGACGGCGACGAATGCGCGCCTCAGCGGAGCTGCGGCGCAGTCGGCTCGGGCGAGCGTGGCGCACCGTGTTTTGGTTCGAGCGATTGCGCAGCGGGCTTCGCCTGCATTGGCGACACCGCGACGGGAAGCTGTCAGCCGTACTGCTGTCGTGGAACGACCGACGCGTGCGGTGCCCAGGATTTCTGTGGGTCGCGACCTCTCGTCGGAGCCGAGGACACGCTGGTGCCTGTCTGCGTTCCGACTGAAAAGTGCTCACTTACCGAGCCGTTTCCGTGTCCCGAAGGCCGCAGCTGCGGTTGCAGCGGCGATCGCGCCTGCGTGGTCGTACGTTCCGACGGGCAGACGGCTTGCGCCGTTCCGGCCAAAGGCAAAGACGGCGATACCTGCTCGGGAGACGAGCCTGGAGCGTGCGCGCACGGCTACGTCTGCTCGGAGGGCTCGGGGTGCCTCAAACTCTGCAATACCGTCGGCAGCGAGTCGGGCTGCGATCAGGGTGACAGCTGCCAGACGCCCGCGGGTTTCCCGACCGACTTGGGCGTGTGTGTCTCCCACGTCGATGGCGACTCTGTTGCCAAGTGAGTTCCACGGCGGCTTCTTCGCCAGGTGAATACCGACGTCGAATGGACGCGATTCAGGAACTCTCGGGTTGAGGACCGCGGCTCAGCCGGCTTTTGCTGCCGCGCAGGTCCGTCAGATCCTCGAGGGCGATGTTGAGCTCGGCGCCGATCAGCATGGCCGTGCACCAGAGCCACAACCAAAGTAGCGCGACGGCTACCGCGGCCAAACCACCATAGAAGAGCGTGTAGCTCGAGATGTGCGACGCGTAGTAGCCGAACAGAACCGACGCGGCGCTGCCCGCTCCCGCCGCAAAGAAGGCTCCTGGCCAGACGCGGCGACGGCTCACCGAGCGCGCGATGGCGTAGCGATAGACGAACGCAAAGTAGCCGCTGATCACGAAGTACGCGGCCAGCGCAATGCCTGCGCGTAACAGGCCCGACTCGGTGATGGCGTCGACGAGCGAGCGCACGCGGCCAAATCGCTCGATCGTGAAGAACACGCCTGCCGCCCCGCTTGCGGCCAAGATCACGAAACCCGAGAAGGCAAAGCCCATCGAGAGCAGAGTCGTCTTCCAATAGGGTCGGGGTATGCACTCGAACGATTCTTCGAACACCGAGATCAGGGTGAAGAAAGCCGAGGAGCTGAGCCACCAACCGGCGATGGTCGCGAAGGGGGCGACGCTGGTCGCCGACAGCGTCAGCAGGTTGTCCTGGATGAACGCTCGAAACTGATGCGGAGTGACGTCGAGCACCAAGCTGCTCGTAACCATGGCCGCCGAGTCTCGGGACAAGATGCGACTCACCGCCCAGCCGGCCAGGCCCAGCATAGGCACCAACGCCAAGAACAAATCGAAGGCGATGGCGTTGGCGGAGCGCAGCGAGTGGTGCCGGAGCAGCGACAACAGCAGCTGGTAGATGCGGCGCCGCGGCTCCGTGGCCGAGAAGAACGTCGTCAGTCTCTGGTTGACCGAGCGGGGCACACCGGGCAGGTCGAACGCAGGCAAGGCGACCTGGGCCAGGCGGGTGGGTCGCGAGAGCGGGTCCTGCGGTGAAACCATCTGTGGTCTTTGCTATAGGGCGAGTCGTGCTGGTTCACCAAGAGGTCGTCGAAGTTGCCACCCACGGACAGGGTCTGTTCGACGCGACCGCGCTCGTGGCGGGCGTCGTCGAGAAGAGTGGCGTCCAGATGGGACTGTGCAGTGTCTTCATCAAGCACACCTCGGCCAGTTTGCTCGTGTCCGAGAATGCAGACCCCGCGGTGTTGCGCGATTTGCATGCCTTTTTTGCAGTTCTGGTGCCCGAGGCCCGCGCCTGGGAGCACGACGACGAAGGGCCCGACGACATGCCGGCGCACGTGAAGGCGGCGCTCACGCGCACCCAAGAAACGGTTCCGATCACGCGCGGGCGGCTGTCGTGGGGAACCTGGCAGGCGCTGTACGTCTGGGAGCACCGCTATCGCCCCCACCATCGTAGCTTGGTCGTCACGGTCATGGGGACTTGAGCAGATGCTGAATTTGCGCGTCCCCACCTCGAAGGAATGGCTCGATGTCGTGTTGGCACATTTCGACGAATTCTTGGTCGACCATGCTGCTTGCGAACGCAAGGCATCGGCGACCGGCATGTCGTTCGTCGTCCGCTATCCCGACCGGCCGGAGCTGCTCGAGCCGATGATCGCCTTTGCTCGCGAGGAACTCGAGCATTTTCACCTGGTTTACCGAGCGATCGCCGAGCGCGGGCTCCAGCTGGGGGCAGACTACCGCGATGTCTACGTCGGTGAGTTGCGCGCCTTGGCGCGGCGCGGCGGTACGGAGGGCTTGGTCGATGCCCTACTAGTGGCGGGCGTCGTCGAGGCGCGCGGCTGCGAGCGTTTGAAGCTGGTGGCCGAGGCGTTGCCGGCTACGGACTCACTCAAGTCGCTCTATCTCGATTTGGCCCGTTCGGAAGCTCGACACCACGCGCTGTTCTTCCGTTTGGCCAAGCAGTTCGTACCCGAGAGCGAAGTCCAACGCCGTGCGGACGATCTGCTCGAAAAGGAGGCCGCGATCTTGGTCGGCCTGCCGCTCGAGCCGCGCGTGCATTGAGGGCCATGCTCCCCAAAGCGGTCGTCAAGTACCTGCGCTCTTACGCGGAAGCGACGGCCACCAGTGCGCTTCCCGAAGGACTGCTCTTTCGTACGGCCGTCGTCGTCCCGCTGGCGGCCGAAGAACCCGAAGCGCTGGACTCTTGGTTGGCATCGTGGAGAGAACTCGATGAACCCCGGCTCTTGGTCTTGGTCGTCAACGAACGGCTCGACGCCGAGGATGGGGTGCGTGTCGCCAATCGCCGATTGATCGATGCCGTCGAGCGCGAGTTCGGCCCAAGAGTTCCAGATGACGCGGGAGTATCGTTCTTCGTCGACGCCGAGCGCAGCGGCGCGGTCGCGTTGATTCGGCGTGTCGGACCGGTGTTCGGTCTCGGTCCGAAGGAGGGTGTGGGGCGCGCGCGCAAGCTCGGCTTCGATCTGACGCTCGGCCTCTGGGCCAGCGGACACTTGATCAGCCCTTGGGTCGGCTCGGGCGACGCGGACGCCGCTTGGAATTCATCGCACTGGCGCTTGCTCGAGCGCCAGGACCACGAGGCCTCGGCTTGGCTCCTGCCGTACTGGCATGCGCCCAGCGGGTCGCCTGAGTTGGATGCGTCGATGGCGGCGCTCGAGTGTTCGTTTCGCTACTACGTGTTGGGGTTGGAATTTGCGGGCTCGCCATACGCCTTTCATGCTCTTGGCAGCGCCATCGCCGTGCGCCTCGATGCCTACGCCCAAGCCCGCGGCGTGCCCAATCGCCAGGCGGGCGAGGACTTCTACCTGCTTTCCAAGCTATCGAAGCTGCGACCGTTGCGGCGCGTGCACACGCCGCCGGTCGTCATTCGCACGCGGCTGTCCTCGCGTGTGCCGTTCGGCACGGGGCCCTCGCTGCTCGACTGCATCGAGCACCGGCGCTCGCGCCCCGAAGACGACTCCTACGGCGCGCGCACTTACGATCCGCGCGTGTTCGTCGCGCTCCGCTGCTTCTCGAGCGACGTGTGCAGACACGCCGAGGTCGAGGAGCGAGTGGCACCCATTTCGCATTTCGAGGGACTCACGCTCGAGCCCGACGTTCGAGCGCGCATCGCCTCCCAAGCCCAAGAGTTCGTCGCCGGCATCGCTTCTGAGCTCGCGCGCTGTCCGAGCGCCGGCCATCGGCTCGAACGCGTTCACGAACGCTGGGACGGTCTGTCGACCCTGCGCTTCATCCACCGATTGACGGATGACTATTACCCCCGGCTCAGCCTACGCGAGGCGCTCGAGCGCGCTGGACTCGCCACTCGGGCCCAGCCGCTCGAGCTCGTGAGGCAGCAGCTGCGCTCCTTCGAGGAGGCGCTCGCCACTTGTATAGGTCCGAGTGCTCTGCGTTGAGATGGGCAAATTCTCAGCGTTTATGGTCTAGTTTGTTCTGCCTCGCGCTGGGCTAAGCCGAAAGCCGGTGCGCTCGGCCGGGGCCGCTTGTGAAAGCGGGTTCCAGCATGGTTCACTCTGGTGAATCATCAGGTGACGACCGCGATGCGCAAACTCGACTTCTACGGCCTGCCGCGGAGCCTTCAGGACCGGTTCATCGAGTCGTCGCGTGGAGCTGCCGTTCCGACACCGCTCGCCGTGCAGCGCGTGACGAACGCCCGACCTCTGAAGTGGGGTCTCGGGACCGTGCTCGGCCTGGTGGGCTGGGTGGGTTTCACCAGTCTGGGCTTCGGCGATCTGAAGAGTTCTTGGGCGCTCGGCTCTACCTTCCATCTGGGCATCCACATCGCCTTGGCTTTCTTGGTCGTCTTTTGCGCCTTGCGCTCGTATGCGTCGTCTTGGGAGTCGACACGGGCGTTTTTTGGCGAAGGAACCTACCTGTTTCCCTCGGGCGTCATCCAGGTCCTGGGTGGAACGCTCTCCGAGTACGACGCCAAAGATCTGGGGTCCGTGCTCGTCGACGGTAGCTTGGTCACGCTCGTCGGAACGGGCGGCCGACGGTTCGCTTTTCAGCTGAACGACGCCCAGCGCGCGGACGAGGTCCGAGCGGCGTACGAGAGCGGCCGCGACCGTTGGATTTCCCTGGGGGAAGACGAATCGCTCGAGCGGGCGCGGCTCCACTCGTTGGTGGAAAGCGGCGTTCCCAACCCCTTGGCCCCCACGCAGGCGCATCGTCGACCCGTGCTCTTCTCGCATTTCTCGCTCGTGGCGTTGACGGCGCTCGTCGCGGTCGGTCTGGGCTTTGGAGTGTCGAGCCTGCGCAACTCGTTCAGCGAGAAGGAGCTTTACCGCGCTGCGGTTCAGACCAACACGGCCGAGTCGTACCAGGCCTACCTGGCCCGCGGGGGAGCGCGACCGGACGTCGCGGATCTGTTCTTGCCGCGCGCCGAGCTCGAGCGCGCCATGCGTGTCGGGACAGTATCTGCAATCGAGGCGTTCATCGCCAAGAACCCCAAGACCAAGATCGGTGCCGAGGTGCAGGCTGTGCATCGCGCCGCCCTGCTGGCCGAACTCGCCAAGGCGCAGAGCGTTGGCACCTTGGCTGCCATCGAAGAGGTCCGGCAGAGCTATCCCGCGCACAAGCTGATCGAGCTTGAGCTGGCTGCAGCCCGCAAGAGTGCGTTCACGCAGGCTCTGCAGGTGTTCCAGGCGCAAGCGGCCGAGAAGAACCAGGCCCTCGTGCCGTTCGTGCAGGCGCTGCTCGACTACACGGAAGTGCACGGCCCGACGGTTCGAGTCCGCGTTGCTCACCAGTTCCCGCAGAGCAAGGAGATGCTCGACAGCATCGTCAGCAAGTCGGAGGAGTATTACCTGGGGCGCAAGAGCTTGCCGACCCAGTACTTCTTGGGTGAGCCCAAGAGCAAGCGCGAGACGGCCTTGGCCGAAGCGCTGATTGCGCGCCTCGCCCAGGCCTTTCCGGCGGACGTCGTGCGCTTCGAGTTCGTCGGTCCTTCGCTGGGTGAAAACCAGGAGCTCCCGCCGGTGGACAAGCCGACGCTCACGCTTACCCACAAAGAGAGCCTTTCGGG
>Ga0105048_10001169_pt1 | contig 42467 bp, 33 predicted proteins | sample MAT05_FD_78382 | JGI IMG/M metagenome (GOLD analysis project Ga0105048, IMG submission 78382) | Freshwater microbial communities from Lake Fryxell liftoff mats and glacier meltwater in Antarctica - MAT-05 | ecosystem: Environmental > Aquatic > Freshwater > Ice > Liftoff microbial mat | place... | reverse complement strand
TTATCGATTCAACCTCCGGTTGAATTCCTCCGCGCCGAGCCGATAAAAGCGCGGGCGCTTGCGCGCGTTTCTTGCTCCGGAGGGCACGGAGGAATTTTATTATCGATTCAACCTCCGGTTGAAATTGACGCACCGGGTGCCGAGACTAAAGTCCGCGCGTGGCTGACAAAAAGGGTGCCAAGGGCAAACCTGAAGACGATCTCGAAGACGAGACGTCCTCCGATCAAGAGTCCGACGACGCGGCCGAAGGGCCGGTTTCGGATCGAACGGGGGAGCGTGACGACTCGACCAAAGGTGTTGCCAAGGCCCTCGGCGTCGACGACGAAGACGAAGACGAAGAAGAGGCCGCCGCCGCCAAACCCGCAGCGCCGCCAAATCGCGCTGCCCGTCGTCGCGACGAGGTCGTGAAGCGTCGCGCCGCACGCGGCACCGACGATGAAAAGCCCGTCAAAGCAGCCAGCGAAGACGAGGAAGACGAAGACGAAGACGACGAGGCCAGCGAAGATGACGAAAAGGTCGTCGTCGCCGCGCGCGACCCGCTGCCAAAAGACAAGAACGCTCGCGCGAAAGAGCTACTTCGGCGCCGCAAAGAGGCAGCCGAGGGCAAGACGCAGAGCATCGGCCTCTCTGCCGGTGAGGTCGTTCAAGATCAGCTCGCGCGCGCGGGTGGCGCGGCAGGGCGCTGGTTCCAACGGCACTTCCGCAAGATCATCGTGGGGGCGGTGCTCGGCATCGCCAGCATCGTCGGCGGCATCACGTACCTCAACCATCGAGACGAGCAGGCGGGCAAGACCAGCGACGCCCTGATGAAGGGCCTCGATGCGGAGCGCGGTCGTGTCTTCAACGGCGACCTCAAAGATCCGCGTCCGGAGGCCATCAAGGCGGCCGACCCGACCCCGGTGTTCACGTCGTTCGGGGCCCGCAACGAAGCCGCCCTGGCAAGCTACACGCAGCTCGCTGGCCAAGGCACCTCGGGGATCGCCGTGCTCGCAAAGCTGGGCGAGGCTGGGTCGCTGCTCGACGCCGGCCAGCTCCAGCAAGCAGAGAACGCCTACGCCGACGTGCTGAAGAGCGATCTCGCCAAAGCAGACGTCGACGTGCGCGGCCGCGCGACGGAGGGCAAAGGCTTCGCGCTAGAAGGCAAGAAGGACTTCCACGGCGCCCTGGCGGTGTTCAAAGAGCTGGAGGCTGTCGACAAGACCTTCGAAGACCTCGCCAGGTATCACCAGGCGCGCATGCACCTGCGCAAGGGTGAGCGCGATCAAGCCAAAGAGATTCTGGTCGCGCTGGACAAAAAGCTCGAGATCCCGACGACCGACGGGCCGCGCCAGACTTATCTGCGCAACGCCGTCGGCGACTATCTGCGACAGATCGATCCCGCGCTCGCGCGGCGACCCAACTTCGGCGGCACGCGCGGCGCGGCCTCGCCGGAGGCGATGGAGCAAGTCCGTAAGCAGATGGAGATGATGAAGCAGCAGCAGGGCGAGCACGGCGACGAGCACGGCGACGAGCCAGGTGGCATGCCGCGTCCGCCGCAAATGCCCCAGATGCCGATCGAGCTACCGAAAGTGCCCGGCGCGGAGCACGGCGACGATGGCACGCGCTAGCCGTCGCGATCTGCTCGCGCTCGGCGGCCTCGCAAGTCTCTCCGCGCTTGGTTTGGGTTGCGAAACGATCGGCCAAGCCGCGGTGCCGGAGCTTCCGATCTGGGCAAAGCGCCCCGGCGGCGCGCTCAGCGTCGTGTTTCGGCGGCAGCTCACCGACAAGAACAAGATCGAAGACATCGCCTACGAGCGCGGCAAGCCCGGCATCGATCGCGACGGGCTGCGCGTATTCGTACCTTCACAAGACGGCGGCCTGTATGCGGTCGACGCGCGCAATGGCGACGTGGCTTGGCGCTTTGCCACCCTCGGCCCCGTGCAGAGCGAGCCCGTCTACGACCCAGTCGACGATGCCGTGTATTTCGGCTCGCAAGACGGCGCGCTCTACAAGATCGCCGCCAAAGACGGCGCGCTGCTGTATCGCTTCAACAGCAACGCAGAGGTGTCGCGACGCGTGGTGATCGAAGGCAACACGGTGTTCTTCACCAACGCCAACGACACCCTGATCGCGATCGAGCGCAAGACCGGCAAGCTGCGCTTTTATCAACATCGCACGCCTGCGTTCGGCATCGAGATCGGCGGTTACGCGGGTGTCGTCGTCGGTGGTGGTCGTGCCATCACCGCCTTCAGCGACGGCGCGGTGATGGCCTACTCCACCAAAGACGGCGCAGAGCAGTGGCCCAGCGTCGATCTCAGCGCGGATGCGCAGGCAGCAGACGGGCAAGCGCCCCAATATCTCGACGCCGATACGACGCCGGTGCTCACCAAAGTGGGCGGCACCGACGGCGTGTTGGTCGCGCACTACGAAGGCGGCGTGTACGCGCTCGAGACGGAGACTGGGCGCATTCTTTGGCGCAACGACAAGTGTGTCGGCGCCAACAACTTGCTGCTCTGGTCGCAACCAGCGCACGCGGGCCGCGTGCTGCCCGGCGGCATCCAAGGCCCTGATGCGCCCGCGCGCAACATCTTGATCGCCTCATCGGGCCGCACCGGTCTTTGGGGTATCGAGCCCGAGTCAGGTCGGGTGATCTGGCAAAAACGCCTGCCAGAGGGCGGCATCAGCGCCCCTGTCGCGATCTCCGGCGCGTTGATGATCAGCACCACGCGTTACGGCATCTTTCTCGTCGAGCCGACTCGCGGTGGCGTGATCGACGGCATCGAGCCAGGCAACGAGATCGCGATGACTCCCGCTGCCTACGGCCAGCACGCCTACGTGATGACCAACGGCGGCGAGCTCATCGGGATGGTGGTGCACCCGCCCCCGGGTGTCGCCAGCAAGCCGCCGCCGCCCAAGAAGGGCTAGCTCACTCCGCGGCGAGGCCGTGTGCCGAGCCGTCCTTGTCCACGCGGAACAGATAGAACCCATCCGCTGCGCTGACAGCCACCACGGCGGCGGCGCCGTTGGCGTGCGCTTTCGGAGCGATGAACAGCTCGCGGGGCGAAGCATCGTCCCGGCCTTCGGCGATCAGTAGGCGATCCGAGGCGCGGTGCACTGTCTCGATGCTCGCGAGTCGGTACACGATTCGGCTCGTCACACCGAAGCCCAAGTCTTGTCTCGCATAGCGAATCAACAGCACCTGACCGGCGAGGTCCAACACCAAGGGTGCCACGCCGACGGCATGCCGTCCGCTAACCACCTCGGATTTTTTCGCGACGCACTCTTTGGGTGTGCAGACGACCTGTCTGATCCGGCTGTCACGCGAGAGCCAGGTGAGCGCCAGCTGACCCTGCCGACATGAGATGGAGGCGTTGCGGCCGTCCATCATGGCATCGACGTCCACTTTGACACGGCCTACATCGAAGCCGCCGTCGGCACGTGGGATGGCAGCAACGGCTTCACCTTCGCCATAGCTCATGAAACCGAAGCCGCTGCCGTCGTGACAGGCCTTCAGCGAATCGATGCGCTCGACCTGGGGGATCTCGATCAAATCGGAGAGCTTGCCATCGTTGGCGATCCGTTGAACTCGCAGTGCGCCCTTCTCGATGACCAGCGCCATGTCGCCTCGGAATGCCATGCCCGTGGGCAGGCCCGAGACAGGTTGCTCGACAGGCTCGCCTGACTGACTGCGGATCAGACGCTGACCGTGCGCTTGCCCGCGTGCGATTCCCTCGGCGTCGACATACGCGAACGCCTCGGAAAGCGAGTAGTAGCCCTTGACGGATAGAGACGACCCGCCTTCGGACCGAAGCACGTTGCCCTTGTCTTTGCTTGAATCGAGGAACCACGTGTTCGCGTCAGGAGAGAGCGACAGCAAGGGGCGTGCGCTGATCTGGACCGGCTCTGCAAGCGCCTGGCAGCGGACCCCACTCGGGATCGCCCCGCCCAGCGTCCGACACACGCCCCCCTTGCGCTTGGAGTCGTTCACATCGGGAAACGTGATGGGCGTCAAAACCTGGGGGACAACAACCCTCGCGAGGGCGACAGCCGCTTCGGGCGGGTCCCCCAAGCTGTCGCAACGTGCAGCCTCGGCCGCCACTGTGTCAATCCAGGCAGGCTCACCGTTCATCGGACCGAAGCTGTGCACACCGCCGTCGATCGCCGCGAGCACGCGCAGCTTGTGTCGCAGCCTGCCGCAGCGCTCGAGGGCTTCTTTGGTTTGCAGACCTTCCAGTGCGACGTACGCGTCTTTCAGCGGGGGGAGGCACGAGCCCGGCCAGAGCTTCGCGGTCTCGGTCTCGCCCGCCGGCGGAGGAGCAGATCGGCGGTCGCGAAGCACTTCCCGTGCGAGACGCTCGGGCGACGTCGCCATTCTCCGTAGCTTGCTCGCCAGATTCCTCTTGTCCGCAGACACCCGCGCGCCGCGCACGATCGGCGGGGTGAGATCTCAAAAATGACGCTGCGACAAGAGCATTGGCCGAGCTCCCGCTCCTCCGCCGTACTAGCGCAGTCTGCGACTCGGACCACCTTCAGTGGCGCGCCGGCGCCGCATCAGCGCCGCCACAACCAACCCCAACGCCGGCCACGCTGCGCCGACACCGCCGGCACCTTCGACGCGACAAGCGCACGACCCAAACGGGTTGGCATCCGCGACGTCGGCTCCGTCGCGGCCACCTTCGCCAGCACCCCCTGCGCTCGCCGCTGCGCCGCCCTCGGGGCTGCCGCCACCGACCACCGAAGAGCCGCCAGCACCTGACGACGTGGTGGTGAGGGTAGGGCCCGTCGCGCTGGCGGGCTGCTCATCGTCGACCACATACAGCGAGCCGGCGATGAAAGTGACAGGCCGCGCTCGAACCTGAGTGCCTTCGATCAGTCCCAAAATTTCTGCTGCTGGAAAGACTTGGATGGTCGCTGCGTCGAAGCGCCAGGCAGCCATCGCAGCCGGCGTCACCAAGCGGCGCACGTGGCCGTCTTGGTCGAGCAGCCACACGTCGAGGGTGCCGTCGTCGGCTTGTACGAGCTCGGGCACGGCAGGTAGCGGCGCGCTCTCGGTGAGGGTCTCGGCGCCGGAGCCAGCAGGCAACAGATCCCAGAAGTTTTGGAACTTCCATGCGTCGAGCGTGGCGAGGCCGTCGACCAGACGGCGAACACCTGTCTGAGCGGGCGGCGCGCACGTCAACACGCGCGGCGCGTTACCGAGCGCCGGGTTGCCACCGGCGCCGCTGTTGATGCCGTAGGCGTAGATGTCGCGCGGCTGACCATCGAGCAGGCTGAGCGTGGTGGCGGCCGAGAAGCCGTGCGCGCATGAGCCGATCGCCACGCACAAGTCTTCGCGATATACATTGGCGTTGATCGCGCTCGCGGGCGCGCCGCTGCCGGCAGGGCCGCCGTAGTAAAAGTGCACGTCGATCGGCGTGTCGGGCGTGTCCGTATCGTGAGCCCAGCCGACGATCGCATCGCAACCGGCGCCATCGAGGTAGCCAGCCGGGTCAGCTGCCAACGCTGGCGGCGCGACACCCAACACCACCGCTGCGAGCGGTACAGCAACCAGAAGACGCATTCGAGTGATCTTAGTCCACGTCTCGTGCCGCGCGCTCGAACCAGGTCTTTTGCTGGAAACGTGCGCGATTCGTTGGGAACCAGCCTGATCCATGGATCATTTCTTCATCATCGGAGGGCATGTGCGACATGCCGTGGTGGGCCTGGTTACCGGGCTGTTGTTGGGCGTAACAACAACAGAATTTGGTGACTGTTCAGGGCGTGTTTAGGTACATCTCTTGCTGTTCCAGTACCGCGAGAACGAACCCATGCGAAGCGCACTCAATCACACTCTCTTCGGGCTGGGTCTGCTGCTGGCGGGCTGCATCGGCAATCTGGGAGATCCGGACGAAAACAGCCCGAGCGGCGGCAACCCCGATCCAGAAGCAGAAGCCGAGCTCGTGCCGGCCCCCGCGGCCCTGCCGCGGCTGACTGAAGCGCAATATCGCAACGTGCTCGCTGACCTGTTCGGGCCGAGCCTGCCGGCGCTGCTGGTCGAGCCGGATACGAATCCGTATCTGTTCGAGAGCATCGGCGCCGCCAGCACCACGCTCTCCGAGCTCGGCACGCAGCACTACGAAGAAAACGCCGATGCCATCACGCACGCGATCTTCAACGACCCCTCCCGCCGCGCAGTCGTGGTCGGCTGCAGTGTCGGCGCGCCAGGCGACGCGTGCACCCGCGCCTTCATCACGCGGGTCGGTCGCACCCTGTTCCGCCGTCCGCTGAGCACGATCGAGGTCGATCGTTGGGTGGCAAAGACCGTCGAGCTCGCGCAGCCCGACGCATGGGAGGGCCTACGGCTCGCGCTCGCAGGCATGCTGCAGGCGCCGAGCTTTCTCTATCGCGTCGAGCTCGGTGAGCCTGATCCGGAGCGGCCCGATGAGCTTCGGCTGACCGGCTTCGAGATGGCGAGCCGCATGTCGTTCTTGCTGTGGAACACCGGCCCCGACGCCGCGCTGCTCGACGCCGCAGAGGCGGGCGAGCTCGACACCGAAGAGGGCCTCGAGGCCCAGGCAGAGCGCCTGCTCTCGAGCCCGCGCGCAAAGGCTGCGATGCAGGGCTTCTTCGCGCAGTACCTCGACCTCGGCAAGCTTGGCTCGACCCAGCGCAACCCGGCGAACTACCCGCTCTTCAGCGAGAGCACGAGCGCGGCGATGCGGCTCGAGGTGGAGAAGATCGTGGACGATCTGGTGTTCGGTCAGCGCGGCGACATGCGCGCGCTGTTCAGCACGCAGCGCACCTTCGTCAACCCGGAGATCGCCGCGATCTACGGCATCAGCCCCGACTTTTCACAGGCTGACGCCGACGGCTTCGTCGCTGTCCAGCTCGACCCCAACGGGCCTCGCGCCGGCATCTTGACCTTCAGCGCCTTCCTGACGATGAACGCGCACGAGACACAGACGTCGCCCACCACACGCGGCAAGTACATCCGCGAGCGTGTGCTCTGCCAAGAGGTCACGCCGCCGCCAGCGGACGTCGACACCGAGATCACGCCGCCCGACAACGGCGAGCTGCAGACGCTGCGCGAGAGCCTCGAAGAGCATCGCGAGAACCCGCAGTGCGCAGGCTGCCACGCGTTCATCGATCCGCCGGGCTTCTTGTTCGAGCACTTCGACTCGATCGGCGCGTACCGCACCGAGCAGCCCGCCCTCGGCCAGTACGCCGCCGACGGCGGACAGCTGTTCCCGATCGACTCGTCCGGCGACCTCGACGGCGAGCCGCTGGCTGATGCAGACGATCTCGCCCGCGTGCTCGCAGACGACGAACGAGTCGGCAAGTGCATGGTGAAGCAGCTGTTCCGCCACTCGCTCGGGCGCATCGACGAAGACGGCGAGGCGCCCGCGCTCGATGAGCTCGACGGTCATTTCGCCGCGAGCGGTTACGACTTCCAACAGATGCTCGTGACCCTGATCACGCACGAGAGCTTCCGCCGTGTGGCCTTACCCGACACAGAAGGGCCCGACACAGAAGGGCCTGACGCAGAAGGGCCTGACCCAGAAGCAGGAGAGGGGAACTGACATGAAAGCTCGACTCTCCAGGCGTACCTTGCTGCGCGGCGTGCTCGGCAGCACCGCCATCGGCCTTGCGCTGCCTTCACTCGAAGCGATGGTCGGCGACAAGGCTGCCCATGCAGCTGATGCGCACCCGATCTTCGGTCTGTTCTTCTGGGGCGGCGGCTTGCCGTGGCACGACAAACACGGAGCAGAGCAGGCGGGTCACGCCGACCTGTGGACACCGGCTGAGACAGGCGCCAACTACGCACCGAGCCAGCTGCTAGCGCCGCTCGCGCCGTACAGCCCCAGCATCGTCACCGGGCTCACGCCGCACACCGACGTGCCGCCGACGCCGCCGGGGCAAGACGATGGTCACATGCGCGGCTTCATGGTGGCCATGACAGGCGATCGCATCCGCCCCGAGGGCTTCGATCATCCGTCGCACACGTTGACGGCCCTGCGTCCCTCGCTCGATCAATACGTCGCCAAACATCCCGACTTCTATGCCGATGGCGTGCCCAAATTCAGCTCGCTCGTGCTGGGTGTGAGCCCTGCGCGCTTCCACGAGTACGGCCACTGGAACCACATTTCGTACAACGGGCCCGACGCGACCAACCCGCCGATCATGGATCCGGTGCAGCTCTACAACCTGCTGTTCTCGGTGCCGCTCGACGTCGATCTGCTGAAGCGCCGCGCCTCCTTGCTCGACGCCGTGATGGCCGACGGCAAAGACTTGAAGAAGCGCCTGGGCGCCGCCGACAAGCTGCGGCTCGATCAGCACCTCGACCACATGGACGAGATTCAGCGCCGGCTCGAGCTCTCTGGCGAAGTCTGCGAAGCACCGGCAATACCCGGCAATAGCGACGACATCGTGACCAAGACCGACATCATGGCCGAGCTCTTGGCCAAGGCGCTCGCCTGCAACCTGACGCGCTGCTTCTCGTTCATGCTCACGTCGCCGGCGACCACGCACGTGTTCCAGGCGCAAGGCGCCAACAACGACTTTCACACCACCGTTCACAACGGCGAGTGGGACGCCGCCAGAAACGTCACCGAGCTTCAGATGAACGCGTTCGCAGCGCTGCTCGCGCGCTTCCAGGGCACGCAAGATCCCGAGGGCGCCACACTGCTCGATCGTTCGCTGGTGTTCGGCCTCTCCGAATACGGCGAGGGCTACAAACACAGCACCTCGGAGATGGCAGCCGTGTTCGCTGGCGGCTGTAACGGCCGCATCGCCAAGGGCTATCACGCACGAAACCCGGGCGGTAACTACAGCACCGCGCACGTCACACTGCTGCGCGCCCTCGGCATCGAGACACCTTCGTTCGGCTGGAACGGCGGCGAGACCAGCGAGCACATCTCCGGCATTTTGGTGTAGCGGCACCGGGCAGGCTGGCGGCGCAGCGTCGACGACGCGAGACCCCGCCACACAGATGGGTCTCGCGGGAGGCGCGTGTTTCACGCTTTCCGCTCCCTCGACGGCGAACGAGCTGAAATCGAGAGCGATTGATGATGGATGCATCACCTCTTGCATCGAGGTGCGCAAGCTGACAAGCTCGACGCATGCGCACCACGGTGGAGATTGAAGATCGAACGCTCGAGCGCGCAAAGAAGCTCGCCTCCGCCTCCGGACGAACGCTTGGAGAGCTCGTGACGGAGGCGCTTGCCGCCTACTTGCCCGCCCGCTCGAGTCGCGCTGACAGCACCTTTCAGCTTGTCGTTCGCGGGCGCCCGGGCGGCCGCTTCCCGACACCAGACGACATCGCGCGCGCTGGCGACGATGAAGAGCTCGCCAGTCTCGGCCTGGGGTCCCGGCGTGCAGCTCCCTGACGTGAACGTCCTGATCTACGGCCACCGTGCCGAGTCCCCCGAGCACGATCGCTACGCTGCCTGGCTCTGCGCTCTGGCGGAGGGTAGGGAGCCGTTCGCGCTCTCGGAGCTCGGCTGTAGCGGCTTCGTCCGCATCGTCACGAACCCGAAGATCTGGGACGATCCGACCTCACTCGAGGATGCGCTGACATTCGTCGACAACCTGCGCCGCAGATCGAACGCCCGGACGCTGACGCATGGCACCGACAGCTGGGACGTATTCGCGCGGCTCTGCGTTGCGTCGCGCGCGCGCGGCAAGCTGGTCGCAGACGCCTACCACGCGGCGCTCGCGATCGAGCACGGTTGCGAGCTGCTGACGGCAGACGCGGACTTCGGACGCTTCCCGGGGCTTCGCTGGCGACACCCGCTGTCGACCTGAGTCGCGCGTCGCGATCCTCCGACGGGCAGACAGACCTTGCCAAAGGCTCGCAAGCGCATCGTGCAGGCCGTAGCAGTTATCTCGATTTCGACGCTGTCGAACGGCTCGAGCGCTGCTGCAGGCTTGGCGGGCTTCTCGATGTCTCCCATACGCCGAGCGTCGCGCCTTGCGGATAGCCAGAACCTCCCTACGAATTGCGCACAAGATGCATTATGTCAACTTTGTTGCCTACCGGTTGACGACTTGACCGCCGACACCAAGAGCGCTCGAGCTGCACCCTGACGACGAAGTAGATTGACTAGTCGTCGTCGGCTGGTGGGTCGGCGACCTCTGCCTCTTCCTCGTCGTCCTCCTCGTCGGGCTCGTTGCCCTTCGGGATCGCCACCCACAACGCGCTCTCGCCAGGCCGCAAGAACGGCCTATCCCCATCGGTCTTCTCGGCGAGCCAGCCCCGCACTTTCGTCGGCGCGCCGTCGTCGATCGGCTTGAACCCGAACGAGTCGTAGAACGCGCACGCCCACTCGGCTTTGTCCCACCGCCGCAGCACCAGCTCGCGGAGGTTCGCGGCTCGCGCCTCTTCGAACACTTGCTCGATGAGCTTCTTGCCGATGCCGAAGCGCTGATAGTCCGGGTGCACGGCGATCTCTTCCAGATAAGCGACGCCCGGCGCTTCATCACGGAATGCCGAGTAGCCTGCGACCACGTAGTCGGCTTCTGCCACACGCACCGAATGTGCCTTGGGCAAGCGGTAGATCTCGGCGTTGGTGCGCACTGGCACCTCGGCGGCGTCGAACCCGAGCGCCCAATATTGTTCGGCGGACGCCCGGTCGACCTTCAAGAGATGCGGTACGTGAACCTCTTGCAGCTTCTCGAGTCGAACGCGTTTTGGCGGAGTACGGTCGTCGGGATCGCTCATGGCTTGCTCTTCCGCTGATGGGTCGCGTGTACACGTTTACCGATCAGGTCGGCGAGCGCCACGCTGGATTGCACATCGGTGGCGACCAACATGCACCCGACAGCTCCCGCGGGGGTCGGCTCTCCCGGCACCAGCGGCAAAAGCTCGAGCCTGTCTTCTGAATTGAGGACGGCGACGCGAAATGCCGACAAAAGCCCGCGTGGCAGCGCTGTCTGGCGCGTGTCTGCTTCGCCGTTCTCCGAGACGCTCGCGCCCGGGTCGGTCGCCGAGTCGACCGAGCCGTCCAATGAAACGTCGATCGAGCCGTTCTCGTCTGGCGGCGATTCGGCGAAGAGCTGCACGTTCGCCTCTTTCCCGGTGAGCACATTGGTCTGCTCGTCCAAGTCTGGAAAGCTCACACCGACCAGCGTGGGCTCTTTCTCGACGGTGCCTTCGTCCTCGAAGCGTTGGGTGCGCGACACATCGGACGGCACCGCTTCGTGAATGGCTATGTCGGTCGGAGGCTGCACAGCGCTGAATACGACTGTGGGAGTGCGGTGTGCGTCAGGTGGCGCGTGGCGATTGATGTCGCCCATCTGCGCGCGCGCGGCGGCGACGGCACCAGCGTGTTTGCGCCCCGTCTGCGTGGTTCTGCGTTTGCCTCGACTGGATGGCGGCGGAACATCGAGCGGAGCCAGGCCCATGCCTGGATGTGTGGTGCGGTCCGAGCTCGGCTTGGCCGCGGTCGGCATCGGTCGCGCGGGCCCGTCCGGCTGCACCGTCTTCGCGACTGCGCGGCGGATCTCCGCCGCCGTGTCCTTCGCCTGTTCGTACGTCAGGCTGCTCGCGAGCGTCTTGCCCGCATGGGTCGCGACCGAGCGGACGCCGCTGATGCGCGTCGGCGCGCTGGAGCCAAGCGGCATCTTTGGCAGCTGCGGCGGCGCTGGAGGCGTCCGCATCGGTGGCGTCACGGGTGCCGCTTGCTGCGGCGCAGCCAAACGTGGGCCGGGCACCGTGTTCGCCATCGCCTCGACCATCGAGCGAGGGGCCTGCCCAGCGGCGCGGCCACGCGGCGGCGGCGGTGGCGCGCTCTTCTGTGTCGCTGAAAGGACCTCGGTGCGGGGCGACAGCGAGCCCGGCCCCAATGTGAGCGGCGGGCGCTCCATCACGGCAACCGGCGCCGACGACTGCAATCGATTGGTGACGTCCGCGGCCGCTTTGTAGAGCTCGAGCGACCGCGCGTCTTGGTTGGCATCGGAGGCGCTGTCCGCGGCGCGGCGCAGCCATTTGAGGGCCTCTTGTCCGTCGCCTTTCGCCCACAGCGCGAGAGCCGTCGTAAGCGCCCAATGCACATCCCCGTCGTCGTCGTTGCGCGGAGCTGGAAATGTGGGGGCCGCCGAATTCATGGGCTTTCCGGATGGTCGACCAAGGAGCGACCCAAACGCAAGTCCGCAGCGTCAGATCGCTTCTTGTTCGGGCGTGCACACACCGAGCGCGCAGAGGCCGAGGTCGATGTCGGGTTGCACGCAGCTCACCTGACGGGCGCAATAGTCGTCATAGTCGCAGAGCTTGTGGCAGCTCTCGCCTTTGCCGAACGTACCGGTGCGCGTCGTACAAGCCCACGCGCTGGTGAACCAGACCGCCTCTTCGACCTGCGTGTCGAACAGACAAACCTCCTGGCGATCGACTTGATCGTACGCGTACACCGCGCAGCGATCTCCGTTGCGAAGGGCCGTCGACTCGTCCTCCATCGTGTTCAAGAGGTAGGTGAAGTCGCAGGCGCTGGTACGGGTCGACTCGCGATTCACGCGGTCTTTCAACCACGGATCGTTCAAGCCTTCCGAGCGGATCGAGCGGAGCATGGTGAGCACCGTCGAGTTACCACCATTCGGCTTCGGCCCTTCACGGAGGGCGCCCATCATGCGATCGACTTTGCTCTTGGCTTGCGGCGCGTTGGTGTGCCCGTAGCCGAGGCGCAGAAACTCTTTGTCCGTGTCGACGCGACAGATCTTGGCGTGCTCCCAGAGCGCGGCGTTCACGATCGGCGGCTTCAGGGTGAACGGCCGCTTGCATACGCCGACCATCCCGATCGGCACCGCGCCGTAGGATTTGTCGTCCGGTTGGCCTGGGCCTTCTTTGCCGAACTCGGTCGACGCGCAGCCGGCAGCGGCCGAAACAGCGAGCGAAAGCGCCCCCAGGCCCGCGAGCGCCCAGGCGGTTTTGCGTTCGATCCGGACTGCGCCAGGGGAAGAAATAGCCACGAAACCAGCCTAGCACCGGCCCCCTGCCCCCCCGAAATTTGCTGAGCGGCTAGCCGCGACGGCGACGAGCAAAACCCAACATGACCAGCAGCAAGAGCCATGCACGGGAGCCCTTCGGTCCCGCAGCGGTCGCGCTGCAGCCGTCGTCAGGATCGTTTGGTCCGCCGCCGGCTCCCCCTTCCGCGGAACCACCTGCGCTGCTGCCCCCAGTCGCTGCGGCCGCGCCCGACCCGCCTCCGCCGGGGCCGACCGGGTCACCGCCCACACGTGTCAGGCGCAGGGCATCCGCTACCAAGCGCTCGCCATCGGCTTCGCCCGTGTTGTCGCCGAGGAAGACCCCCTGCATCTCGCCGCCATCGAAATCGCCACCATCGAAATCAAAGGTGCCCAGCGGCACGAACCCGTTCGCGGTCGACTGATCGACTGTCACGATGTCCGTCTTGCCTGCGTGATCGATCGTGTACGACGCCGTCTTGGAGCTTCCCGCGACGAGCGACACCTCGAGCAGGTAGTCGCCTGGCTCATCGAAGAAGAGCTGCCAATCGGCGAAGTTGACTGCTTCGGGCTGGGCGGTCGTGCTCGTCCAGACGTGGAGGTTGTTTTCGCCTCCGATGCCTACGCGCCAATACGAGAGCGGGCCGCCCTTGGTGAAACAGGTGTCGGTCTCCTCCAACATTCGGCCGTCGGCTGGAACGTTCGCGCACGGCGGCAGTGTGAGCTCCCAAAAGCCCGCCTCTTGCTCGTAGAAAACGTCCGAGCCGTTGTCGGAGTAGTGCTGGTAACGCTGCGCATACACGCTGCAGCCGCCTGGCGTGCAGCCGTTGTAATAGTGCGTAACGGTCTTGATCCACGCGTCCCACAGCGGTCCGTCGACCGTGACCTGGTTCATCCACGCCTTCGCATCGGCGGCGGTCTCGACGCCTTCGACGTACTGCGAGCCGATCACCATGTTGACGACGAAATCGACGGCGCGGGTCACGTTGCCGTCGAGCAAGAGCACGCCGTCGCCATCACGTTCGATCGTCTGCTCGAAGGTCCCGCCATCGAACTGGAACATGCCGAGACCGCCCTGCTGCAAGCTGCACGGGCCGTCGCCTGCACCCGCGACGACAGGCCCGCCGCAATCGACCGACTCGGGGCCTTCACACGCCCACGTCAGCTCCGACCAGCAGTGAGACAGGCTAGTTTCTGCGTTGGCGATGCCAGCGAAGAGAAAGCCAGCGGAGATGCCGTTCTCCGCGGCGACGTCCCGGATCTGTTCGCAGCGAATGGTGCGCTCTTCCGGAGTGAGCGGCTCCGCGAACGCTGCCTGCGGCGCGCCGCTGGTGCCGATGGCGATGAGCGCAGCAAGAATCGAAGGAGCCAGCTCGGTGCGTCGCATTGGCGCGGAGTTTAGATCCGGAGCCGCGCGCCGACGCCGCTCGACGCGCGTGCACGTTCGAATTGTGCGAGGTCGGCCTGGGGCGCCACCGACCATCGTCGGCAAGGAAAATTCAACCGGAGGTTGAATCAACAAGCGAAATTCCTCCGTGCCCTCCGGAGCAAAGACGCGCGCAAACGCCCGCTCTGGTTTCCCTTTGGCAAACCGGAGGTTGAATCAACAAACAAGAATTCCTCAGTGCCAAGCTTCCGAGCGCTACACTCCCAGCATCGTCTGCTCGGCAAGGTCGTCGACTACGGCCTTCAGGCTGCCCGTCTCTTTCAGCACGCGGACTTGCCGGTCGGCGCTCGTGCCTTCTTTGCAAATATCGCGGATGCGCTCGAGATCGCTCTGCGAACCGAAAATTTCCGCCGTATCGGCGACCAGCTCGAGCAGCTCTTCGATCAAAACGCGCGTCGGCACTTGTTCGCGCTTGCCGTAGTCAATCATCTGGCCGTCGAGGCCATAGCGCACGGCGCGCCACTTGTTCTCTTCGATCAGCATGTGGCCGTACTCGCGCCAGCCCATGTTGCGCCGATACAGCAGGTAGAGCTTGCCCATCACCGCCTGCACCAAGGCCGCGATGGCGATGGTGTCGTCGACGCGCGTGGTCATGTCGCAGATGCGCACTTCGACCGTGTCGAAGAACGGATGGCAGCGAACGTCCCACCAGATCTTCTTGGCGTTGTCGATGCAGCCTGTCTTGATCAAGAGGTCGCAGAACGACTCGTAGCTCTTGAAGCTCTCGAACTTTCCGGGGATGCCCGTGCGCGGGAAGCGCTTGAAGATCTCGCTGCGATAGCTCTTGAGGCCCGAGTTGCGCCCCACCCAGAACGGGCTCGAGGTCGACAGCGCCAAGATGTGCGGCAAGAAGTAGCGAACCTGGTTCGCCATCGCCATCGCCACTTCTTTGTCTTTGATCCCCACGTGCACGTGGAGGCCGAACACCAGGTTGCCGCGCGCGATGTCCTGCAAATCTTCGACGATGTCGTGGTAGCGGCTGGCGTCGGTGATCTCTTGCGACTCCCAATTGCTGAAGGGGTGCGTGCCCGCGGCGACGACGCGCATGCCGCCCTTCTTGGCGAGGGCGCCGAGGCTACCGCGCAGCTCGGTCACCTCTGCACGCGCCTGCTTGATGTCGGCGCAGATGCCGGTGCCCGTCTCGATCACCGACTGATGCATCTCCGGGCGCACCCGCTCGCGCAGAATGCTACCCACCGGCGCTTCGTCGATGATCTGGCTGATGTACGAGTGAAGCTCGCGTGTCTCGTGGTGAACGATCTGGAATTCTTCCTCGATGCCGAGGGTGAACTGCCCATCCAACAGACCCACTACGTCGGTTTGGCTCATGCTCCGCTCCCTCTCACATCAGCGCGGGCTCTCAAGTCAGCGCGGGTCGCCAAGTGGGTCCTTCTCGGGGCCGACCAGTTTGTGCCACCGGTAGCCGTCGGTCATCGTCTGCGATCGATCTTTCGCGAGGGTGACGGCCATGTCCACCATCCAATCGACCACGATCTCGAAATACTTCTCGTGAATGCTCCAGATATCCATGTCCGGCGCCGGATTGGTGAAGTCGATGGCATACGGCACCCCGTCGCGCACCGCGAACTCGATCGAGTTCATGTCGTAGCCGAGGAGGTTGTTGATGGTCGTCGCGTCCTTGATGAAGCGGTCCATCATGTCGCGGTCGGTCCACTTGTCGTCGTCGTTCAGCACGTAGGCGCGGCGGGCGGGGCTGTACTGGATGGGCAGGATGCGATCTTTGCCGACGCAGATGCAGCGCACGTAGTCCTCGAAGTCGATGAACTCTTGCAAGGTCATCACGTTCGTCCCGGAGGCGTCGTAGGCACGCAAGAGCTCGCTCGGGCTCTTCACGATCGAGACATCGCGCCAGCCGCCGCCGTCTGCCGGCTTGAGCACCGCGGGGAAGCCGACGTATTCGACGATGGCGTCCCAGTTGAGCGGGTACTCCAGGTTCTTCAAGCTGCGCTTGGTGTCGATGGCCGGGAGGTACTCCTTTTGCGGAAGCATCACTGTGCGCGGCACCGCCACCCCTGCCCGTTGCACCGCTGAATACCCAAAAAACTTATCGTCCGCGCTCCACCAGAACGGATCGTTGATCACATAAGTGCCAGCCAGCGCCGCACATTTGAGATGGAAGCGGTACTGCTTCACCTCTTGGCTGATGCGGTCGATGATCACGTTGTACGGCGAGGTGAAGCGCTCGGCGGTGCCACCGATCTTGGCGAGCTCGGCCTCGATGCCCGCCACCTTGTTGCAACGCTCGAGAAAGGCCTTCGGAAACGATTCCTCCCAGCCGCACAAAAGCCCAATACGATCAGCCATGTTCTCACCTCGGAGGGGCGCTTCGCCCTGCGCGAGGCGCCTCGTAGCTCAATCGGTGACGCGAGGAAAGAAGCCCGACTCGGTCTTCGGGGCTGTCCAGAAATAATTTGCGCAATAATCCCCGATACCATCGCTACGGCGGGCGGCCTCGTCGCTCCGCTGCTCGAAATACACTGAGTATTCCTGTGCTACTCACTCCTCAGGCGCCCACCTCGCTTCGGTCTCGGCGCCATTGCTATGCAAGTTATTTCTGGACAGCCCCTTACGGCTGCAGAATGACCGCGCTTCGCGGCTCGAGGCTGACAACGGGCCCGCTCACCGCGTCGCCAGTCAGCAGATCGGTGGCGGACTCGGGCAGATTTTCTGCATCTTTCGCCGAGTCGCTGCGGTTGATCGCGACGTAGAGGGCGTTCGGCCCGTCCGTCATCTTGTACGCGTAGACGTCATCCGAGACGAAGACGCTGGTGCGAGTGCCTTTCCAGAGAGCCGGATTTTCTTTTCGAATTGTACCGAGCAGCTTCAGCTGATCACGCAGCCACTCTTGGTTGGGCTCGACATCACTCCATTCCATGAAGCGGCGGTTGTCCGGGTCACCGGAGCCAGGCATGCCGATCTCGTCCCCGTAATAGACCAACGGAATGCCCTGGGTCGTGAACAGAAAGGTGAAGCCGAGCGCGACACGCTCGAAGGGCGCCTTGCTGGTCGGCAGGCCGGGCGGGTCGACCCAGTTGGAAGCGCCGCCGTTGTCCCAGGTGCCCCACGGGCTATCGAGCGCCGTCTGCAGCACCCGCGGGATGTCGTGGTTGCCGATGAAGGTGCTCATGATGCCGGGGTAGTAGCCGTCGTTCGTCGCCAAAAAATTGTCGAGGTCGAACATGGTGCCGCTGCGCCGCAAGATGTTCTCGACGATCGCGCCGCGCAGCGGAAAGTCGAACTGGCCATCGAGCAGCGTCTCGCCGACGTATTGACGGATCACGTCGCGGTTACCCGTCTCGAAGGTCTCGCCCACCATGTAGAAGCGGCCGCCCGATTGATCGACCTCGGCCTCTACGCGTTTGCGCAGGTCTTCGACCCACACCGTCTCGATGTGCTTGATCGCGTCGAGACGATAGCCGTCGACGCCGGTCTCTTTGATCCACCACATGGCGTTGTCGATGCTGGCAGCGCGCGCCTCCGGGCTCTGGAAGTTCCAGTCCGGCAAGTAGTCGCGGAACCAGCAGCGCCTGCCTTCGTAGCCGTCCCAGCCGCAGCCATCGCCGCAGACGCAGTATTTGCCGTCGAAATCGAGCGACCAGAACCACTCGGGGTGCTCGGTGAACAACGGATTGTCGCTGTGCACGTGGTTCATCGCGTAGTCGAACAGCACCTTGATGCCGCGCGCGTGAGCGGCATCGATCACCTGCTTGAGCAGCGCCATGTCGCCGAAGTGTTCTTCGACCTTCTCGCCATCGCTGATCCAGTAGCCGTGGTACGCGCTGTACGCGTGGCCGTCGGCGCCGGGCCCCGGCACGTTCGGGTTGTCCATCGGCACCGTGAGCCAGAGGGCGTTGACGCCGAGCTCCTCGAAGTAGCCGCTCTCGATGATCTCGAGCAAGCCGGCGTAGTCGCCACCCTGATAGTTGGCAGGCGTTTCGATGTCCGCGATCGGCGCATCGTTGGTCACGTCGCCGTTACGAAAGCGATCGACGAACACGAAATAGAGCACAGCGCTGCGCCAATCGAACTCGCCCGGCGCCACACCGCCGCCGCCCGAGCCACCCTCCCCTGTCGCACACAGGCTGGCGCCGCAGCTGACGTGTTTGACCGAGTTCTGCGCGCCTACCCCGTCGTCGACCAGCTCGGTGTTGTTGGGGTCGGTGACCCAGTCGGTGCCGTTGACCAGGAATTTGTATTGGATGGTGCTGGTGTTGGGCGCTGACAGCGTCACTCGCCACTCGCCGGCGTCGATCTCCAGTGGAATGCCCACCTCCCAGCCGTCTGCCGCGAAATCGCCGCGTAGCTGGACCGACGTCTCGTTCGACAGCGGGTAGCGGAACTGCACCGTGCACGGTGCGCCTTCGTCGACACAGGCGCCGCCTTGGCCGGACCCAGCACCGGCGGCGCCGCCACCACTGTCGTCGACTCCAGCGCCACACGCGAGCAAGAGCCCGGTGACCGCCAACAGAAGCCTGCTACGTACGCTGTTGCTCATTGGCTTCGTCAGAAACAATTGCAGGTCGACCCGAAGCAGTTGGCGCCGGAGCACCCCTGCGAGAGGCAAAGCATCGGGCATTCGCTGGGGCAGTCCACTAGGTCGAGAGTCGAGGATGACACGCAGGCCATCATGCTGCCGCTGCTGCCGCTGTTGCACATGCAAAAGCCTGGGTCACTGCCCACACAATTGCCGCTCACCCCCAAATCGTTGAGGCAGTACGTGTTGCACGCGCCGAGGTTGCACTCGCAAGTGCAGCCATCGAGCGGGTCGCAAACTTGTCCCGTCAAACAGGGAACTCCGGCACAGGAGCAGCCGCTGCTGCTGCTGCTGCTGGTGCTGCTGCTGCTGGTGCTGGTGCTGCTGCTGCTGCTGCTGCTGCTGCTGCTGCTGCCACCTGCGCCGCCGAAGCCACCGCTGCCGTTGCCAATGCCGCCCGCACCACCTTGGCCGCCACCACCGTTCGGGCTGCTCGTCACACAGTCACACACGCCCGCGGGGTCACCAGGGAGCGTGCACTGCGAGTCAATCAGGTTGGGTACGCCGAGACATTCTTGGTCGCACAGCGCCTCGTCGCAAATGCAGACGCAGCCGCCTTGATAACATTTCTGCTTCTTCCAGTCGGGCGAGCAACTGCCCACACATTGGGCGTCGAGGCACTGTGAGTTGCAGGCGCAGAAGCCGGCCGCGTTGCAGCTACCTCCGAACTCGCAGGCCATGTCGCAAGTGGGCCCGTCACACGCGCAGATGCACGCCTCTTGGTTGTTGATCTCGCCGCACTCGCCGAGCTGTCCGAAGTCGCAATCTTGCGTCGCGCAAACCGGCGGGTCGCAGGCACCGAAGCAGGCACACGACTCGGGTGTGCCTTGGCATTCGCAGCCCATCCCGGTGCACGCCTCGGCGTCGCACGACTCGCAGTTGCATTGGGCGAGCGCGCACTCGCCGCCACACTCTGCGCTGCACGCCGCCTGATCACAGGCCGGTTTGCACAGGCAAACGTCGTCTTGGCATTCACCGATCGCTTGGCTGAGGCCACAGGTGGCCGCACAAATCTCGGCATCGCAAGCCAGACAATTGCACGCCGTGTCGACGCACTCGCTGTTGCCGGAGGCGCACACCTCGTCGCATTTCTCTTCACAGGTGATCGGTTGGTCGCAACCTCCGGAATCGCAGTTGATGCCGATCTCGACGCAGTTGCCCTTGAAGCAGCTCTGGTCTTCGCCGCATTTCTTGCCGATGCAGCGTGTATCGAGATCGATCGGCAGCTCGAGCTTGGTGTGCTCGACGAAGCCGAGCCGCCTGCGCACCAAGATGCAGGGCTTGCCCTGAATGGCGCCCACCCCACCTGTGCGGATCAGCTCCTGACAATCCTCCGAGCTGAGCTTCAGGGGGGAGATCTCGCTCGAAGGCCCTGCGAGCTCGACGCCCGCGACGACCAGTACCTCGACAGTGAGATCGTCGCTGCCGCTCGGCAGCAGCACGAGCGTTCCGACGCTGTTGGGGTCGCCGCTCTGGCACTGGTCGGTCACCGCGGCAGAGGTGAAGTCTTTCGGGTTGATTGCCTTGCCTGACGCGATCAGCGCGTCCACCAGGCGTGGCCCTGCCAGCGTCTCGGTGGGGCAGAGCGCGTCCGTGGTGATGTTGAGCGTGATCTGCGTGGGCTCACGGCAGGACAAGAAGCCGCCCACCACGGAGAGCGCCGCGAGCGACATCCAGTGGTGCGTGCCGCGTTTCACCGACTCGAGCATACACAAGAAGCCGACGACTCATGGCGCAAGAGCGCCCGCAATCACTCGATTCCGCAGCAGGTGCAGGTGCCGCCGGCGTTCCAGAGCGCTTCGCCCGGGCAGTTGATCGCCATGGCGCTCGTACAAACCCGACATTCGCACTCGTCTGCATCGCAGAAGTGGCCCAGCCCAGTGCTACACGACAGCGGGCAGATCGCCGTCGTCGTCGCTTCACATGCGGCGAGATCGTCGCACAGCCCGACGCTGGGCGAGCCGCCAATGACCACGATGCCGCCACCCACCCCCGGGCTGCCACCGTCGCCACCAGCACCACCCGAGCTTGGTCCGGCACCGCTGCCGCCCATGCCGCCCCCGCCGCTGCCGGGGGGGGTGACCGGCTCATGGCAGCCGGTCTCATCACGCTGCACGTCGATGGGGACGCAGTTGCCCTTGAAACAACTTTCGTCTTCGCCACGCTTCTTGCCGATGCAACGCGTATCGAGATCGATGGGCAGCTCGAGCTTGGTGTGCTCGACGAAACCGAGCCGTCTACGCACCAAGATGCAGGGCTTGCTCTGAATGGCGCCCATACCGTCGGTTCGCATCAGCTCCTGGCAGCCCTCCGAGCTGAGCTTCAGCGGCGAAACGCCCTGCCAACGTCTCGGCGGGGCACAGCGCGTCAGTGGTCAGGTTGAGCGTGATTTGCGTCGGCTCGCGACAGGACAGGAAGCCGCCGAACGCAGCCAGCGCCGCGAGCGAAACCCAGTGACGCTTCCCGCGTTTCACCGACGCGATCGGCAACCTGGCTTTGAGTCGACTCGCCATCTTGATCGATACCAATCGTGATCGATACTACAGGATCAGCGGGTTGCCGCCCGGGGCAGTCGGCGCGAGCGCGGGCGCCTTTTTCGCAGAGGCAGGTAAGGTCGGTTCTGCCGCCGGTCGCTCGCCGGTCGGGCTCGAGCTCTGCGCTGGGCGGAGCGGCCGCGCGGAGGCGGCTCTGGGGGTCGACTCAGCCTCGGACGCAGCCGGGGGGACTGCGCTCATCACGGCGGAAGCAGTGGCGTCGACGCGCGGCGCTTGCTGCTCGACGCGAGGTTCCGGCGAGCCCTCAGCTGCCGCCAGGTTCGGCTCGCTACGCGCCGAACTATCGCCGGTCGCGACCGACTCGCTGCGATGAAATAGGAACGCGGCCGCACCCGCAATCGCACCCAACGAAAGCGCTACGCCGATCGCCATCCACATCACGCCTCGCGAGGGCTTCTCCGCCGGCATTCGATCGAGCGTCGTGCGCGCGACAGAGCTCGGCCGCTGGTTGGCAGTGTCCACCACGTAACCGTTGCTGGAGCCGAGCGGCGACATGATCTCGGTACCGCGCGCGCTGACCGGTCCTGGCAACGACATGCGAGGTGGCGGCCCGGCAAACGGCGCCAGCGCGTCGCTCAGCTCGCCCACCGTTTGGTAGCGACGATTGGCGTCTTTCTGCAGCGCCCGCGTGACGATCGCATCGAGCTCCGGCGGGATGCCGCGCACCAGCTCCGAGAGCGGTCGAAACGGATCGACAGTGATGCTGACAGCAACGGATGTCGGCGTGTCGCCGAGGAACGGCGTCACCCCGGAAATGAGCTCGTACAAAATCACCCCAAGCGCCCAGATGTCCGCCCGCAGGTCAGTGTGCTTCGCAGAACGAATCGCTTCCGGTGACATGTAGAGCGGCGTACCGAAGGCCGACTGTGTCTGCGTGACGCGCGCCTCACCTGCCTTGTCGAAGCGCGAGATCCCGAAATCGAGAATCTTCACGACGGTTCGTGAACCGGCACGCGCGAGAAAAATATTCGCCGGCTTGAGATCGCGGTGCACGATGCCGATCTCGTGGGCCTCGGTGATCGCCTCGCACGCTTGCACCACGTAGCTCGCTGCTTCGGTGACCGAGAGCTGCTTGCGCGCCTCGAGCTCGACACCGAGATCGTGGCCTTGCAGCATCTCCATCACCATGAACGGTCGCCCATCTTCGAGCGCACCGACGTCGAACACCCGGGCGGTGTGCGGACCACGGAGGACGGCAGAGGCTTTCGCTTCACGAGCGAAACGAGCGACCGCCTCGGGGTCAGCCGCGGCCTCGTCTCGCAAGATTTTTATTGCGACATGGATGCCCAGCGCCTCTTGATGCGCCTCGTACACGTGACCCATGCCTCCTTCGCCAAGGAGGCGGGTAACCTTGTACTTGCCGGCAATGGCGTCCCCGGGCTCGAACATCGCGCCTCGCGATCGTACGTGATCACACTCAGAAGTGCACGGTGAGCACGGGGATCGGACCAATCACGAACGGGGGCCGGCCGAGCTCCCGATCTCCAGTGCGAACGCCGCCGCGCATGAAGCTCGCGGGCGCGCCGTACGCGCCGCGCTCACCGGTAATTTTTACCTGCCCGGGCGGAATCGTCCCGCTGTCCGCCTCTCCCTCGGTGAGCGCCGCGTAGATGCCCGCCGAAGCTCCGCCGGCCGCGAGCGCGCCGCCCCAGATCGTCCAGAACCACCACTTCTCGTACACGGGCGGCTCACCAGGTTCGATCGTCACGATTTTTCGCTCCCCCACGCCCACCACCACATCGACGGTGTTGTCCCGGTAGCCGGTCGCCTTTAGCTCCACTGTGTGCTTGCCGGCTGGCAGCTTCACCTCGGTCGGGACTTGTCGGCTCGTCATGCCATCGATGGAGACAGTGGCGCCTTTCACGGGTGAGTCGATCACCAAGATGCCCGTCTTGTCCTTGGAGAGAAGGTCGAACGAGAGCGCTTTTTCACCCCCGCCAGGGAGCTCCGTCTCTTGCACCTCGACGTCGTGGCCGTCGAGCGTTACTTCGACCTTTGCACGCTTCTCCGCGTTGACGCGCTTGGTTGCCAACGGCGACACACCGAGCACCGTCGAGCCGAGCTTGATGGTCGCCCCCGGTTGCACCACCTTGATCGTCAGCAGCGTCGTCCGGTTCTGAATGTCCGTCACCAACTTGGCGAAGTTCGGCACCCGCGCGTGGAGCTCGGGGGACGCTTTCGCGTCGAAGGCCTTCATCATCTCGAGCGCCTCCGGGTAGCGACCGAGTGATTCGAGCGCGCGCCCTTGGTTGTAGAGCAGCGCGGCGTTGGCGCTCAGCTTGTACGCCTCGGCATACTTCGCGAGCGCCTCGTCGTAGCGGATGTTGCCCATCAACCCGTCGGCTTCGGCCTTCAGTGCGTCGGCCTTGACAGTGTTGGGCGACTGTTGTGCGTGCGCGTCGAACGGCACCGAGGCGAACACGGCGACCCAGACGACGAGGATGGCGAGCCACTTCACGGCGGTCATGATCGCGGACAAGCGTACGACGAAGAACCGCAAACGGTGGCATCACGAAGAACAGCTTGACCTTCTGTTCTCACTGAGTATTCTGCCGCAGCTCTTCGCCCGGGCGGGTAGCTCAGCGGTAGAGCGGCGGCTTTACACGCCGTTGGTCGCAGGTTCGATCCCTGTCCCGCCTACGACTTTTTTGGTACGTGTTCGACCTGATCCGCAGCAATCTGATTTACCGAAGATTGCAGTTCGACTTTGCGGAAATAAAATCAGGGGTGGTAGTTAAGTTGGTTATAACGCCGGCCTGTCACGCCGGAGGCCGCGGGTTCGAGTCCCGTCCACCCCGCTATAGTTTCGGATACTTACGATCTCTTGGGTGGGAAACTTGGGTGGGAAACCCAAGCCCCCAGGAAGAGGCCCGAAGGGCTGGCCGATGTCGCCATGCCCCAGGGCTTCCGCTTCGTTGCCCGAGCCTCGACTGAATCTTCAGCTCGGGCGCTCCGGTCAGCGCGAGCCACACCGCGAACGTGTGCCGCAGATCGTGGAACGACAGCGGTCGGCGATCGTCGTCGTTCGCGAACAGCTCCTCGCGCGTGACACCTGCGCGGGCAAGGTGCGTGCGAAGCTCGTCGGCCATCTTCTGCTTTGGCGGCATCGTCGACGAGCAGCTCGTCAGGGTGCCGACCTTCAGTAAGTGCGACGAGCAGCGGCAGCAGGTTCGGTTCGATCGGCACACGACGAGCGCGCTTGCCCTTGGTCGACTTCGTTCCGCCGGTGGTTCGGTCGCGCGCCCTGTGCACCGCGATGCAGTCACCCTCGAACACGACATCACCAACGCGCAGCACGGCCTGGTCGCCAGCCCGAAGGCTGGTGTAGAGCGCGAGGGCGTACACCGCGCGCCAACGAAAGGGCACCTCCTCGCAGGCGAGCAGCGTCATGGCCTCGCGCGGGAACAGGTAGCAGCTCTGCCTGTCTTCGCCGCGCTCGGGCGCCCTCACCTTCAGCGCTGGGCTGTCGCGACCGTCGAGCACGCGCATGCTGGGATCCTTCGAGTTGCAGGCATCGTCGAGAAGCTTGGTCCAACTGCCCCAACAGCTCGAAGCTGTTTTAGCCGCCAGCTCCTTTGAGACGTCTTCGCGTCGAGCGCGCGAACGGGCCACCGCCGCGGCCGCGCGATCGAGTCGTTGTCGATCTCGTCGCATCGGCGCCGAAGCCGTCGCGGATGATTTCGGCGTCGTTGTACGCGCGATGGATGGCGACCAGCTCCGCGACGACAGCGTCGAAGTTGAACGGCAGGACCCACTGACGCAGTCGCTGCGCTGTTCGGCTCCTACGGGGTGGACACGACGGTCGCGAGCATGGCCACGTCAGCGCAGATGCGGCGCTTCGGCCTGCTCGCATCGTTGCTGCGCGGTCGCGACATCTCGATCCCCGATGACCCTGCTGTGATCACCGAGCTGGCCGAGTTGCGCGAACGGCGGCATCAATAGGGGCGAGTCACATTCGAAGCGGCGCGCGGCAAGTTCGACGACATGGCCGATGTGGTGGCGCTCGTGGCTGAGGCTGCACGCGGGCTCAATCCAGGATCGGCGAGCGATCTCGTGGGCATCATCGCCGGCGGTGGCGCCGAGCAGTGGACGCGTCGCACGTACAACCGTCACGGCGAGCCGGTCTACACGCCGGTGTTCATGGCCTCGCTCGAAACCTATGAAGAGCGCGAGGAGCGGCGCCGAGCGCGAGCTGTTCGGCCTCTGTCACCAAACGCTCAGTCGCCCCGTCGTGGGAAAGCCTCACGTGCTGACCTTTCTCTACTCGCAGATCGTCGAAGACGATAGGTCGCGAGAACTCGGTCCAGGCGGCCATGGAAGGTCACGTACTTCGACAGCATCAGAGCCGGCTCTATCGGCAGCTCCCCAAAGGTGAGGTCCTCCTCTGGGTAGAGAAGCGTTGTTCGCGGTTCGGTCTGGTGGATCCTGAGTGGTGCCACGGAGCCCATAGCCGCCAGTCGCCTAGCGATCGCGTTCCCCCGGCATCGCTCTTGATCCGATCGAACTGCTCGCGAGCACCCATATCCCCTCCTGCGGGCAGATTGGCGCGCCGAGCAAATGGAAACCCCCGGCGCGGCCAGTGTCGAGAGGCCCAGCCCTTGACGCGGAGCGCCGCAAACGTGTTTCGACAGGTTGGTGCATCTCTGCGCCTGGCGCGGTAGGCTTTGGGAGGATGGCCGCTGCGTTTCCCTTTCCCACTCTGGGCATCATCAGTGCCGGCAACCCGTGGGCATCGCTGGCTGAATCGTTGCTGGAGCTGCTGAAACGGCTTGCGGAGGAAGGCCAGGCTAGTCGTGACCAGAACCTTCGCAGAGTGCTCGAAGCAACTATCGCGGAGCACGTCACGCGAATACTCGTCGGTATGCGCGAAGCGGAGCTGACCGCCATCACCTTGCGCACATCGTTCGCAGATCGGCAGCGAAGGATGCTTGCGTGGCTCAACGAGTTCGAGGAGACGTCAAGCACCGACGGCCTGCGCGCAGTCCCCCATCTCGAGCTGCACGCCGATGGTCTAGTTGCCGATGTCTCGGCGCTCCGAAAGCTGGCCGCAACGGACAGACGGCTGCTTGCTCTCGTCTCCGCGAGTTCCCTCTCTCAGCTTCATCAGTTGGGGGACGTCTTCGAGCGAGTGGCCGGCATTCATGATGAGTGCGTCGCGCATCTCGAAAGCACGCTCGAGATCGTCGAAGACCTGAGTGACCTGCTGCGCGCAGATGTCGCGCTTGCCTCGGGCGAGACGGTCGAGCACGCAGAGGTACGATCGCGGTTGAACTTGCAGTGACCCAGCGCGGTCCGGAGTTCACGGTCATGTTCACCAAGCTCGCGGTGAAGGAGCTGGCCGACCTTCAGCGAGAGCTAATGATGCAAGTGGATGAGTGCGCCTGCGCGCTTGCGGAGAACCCGTTCCCGGTGGGCTTCGTGCCGGTGAAGGGGCGGCCTGGCATGTTCCGCGTGCGGCAGGGTAGATACCGCATCCTGTACACGGTCAACTCGACGTCAAAGATCGTCGTCGTTGCGACCATAGGCCACAGGCGCGAAGTCTACGAATGAGCGGCCGCTAGAGCTTTCGAGCACTTGCGCGTCTGTCCCCGCAGGTGGTACCCCTTTGACCAGGTGAGATCCTGCGGGAAAGCCGACAATCGTGCTGTTTGGGGCGCTTTCGAGTCCCGTCCACCCCGCTCGACGTCTTCGCTTCGATTGCTCTTTTTGTGTGTCTGGTTCCTGCTGCTTGTCGCGTGCGGCAGCAGCGTCGAGGCTGATCCTGCGCCGCCGATGCCCAGCAGCATTCCGACAGGCGCCGCAGAGGCAGAGGCGCCCACGGTCGCGATGCGGGGAGCCCCGCCTGCTCGATCAGCTCCGCAAGGAGCTGATCCGCCGCGTCCGCCGGGATCACAAAAACCGCAAAGCTCGACGAGCGCGGCTCTGCCCCGCGCTCCGTAGTACTATCGCCGCCTGTGGGCCCGGGTTCAGTGCTCGCCGAGCGCTACGAGATCGTACGACGCATCGCGCGCGGCGGGATGTCGGACATCCTCGAGGCACGTGACGGCGAAAGGCGTCGCTATGCGATCAAGCTCCTGCGAGAAGAGCTCGTGGACGACGAGGAGATCGTCGCCCGCTTCCACCTGGAGGCGCGCGCCGCTTCGCGGTTGAAGAGCCCGCACACGGTGCGCGTTCTCGATTTCGGGATCAGCGAGAAGAACCGGCCGTTCATCGTGATGGAGCTGCTCATCGGGAACGATCTCGAATACGAGCTCAGGCTGCGCGGCTCGCTCCCGGTCGAAGAAGCCGCCACCTACCTGGCGCAAGCCTGCCGCTCGATGATGGAAGCGCACGATGCTGGCATCGTGCATCGCGACTTGAAGCCGCCCAATTTGTTTCTCGCCGAAGTCGCGCAAGAGCGCGTGCTGAAGGTGCTCGACTTCGGAATATCGAAGATCAAGCGCGCCGCGCACGAGCCGCAGATCACGCTGACCGAAGCTCGCTTCGGGTCACCGCTCTACATGTCCCCGGAGACCTTTCGGTCCACCAAAGCCGCCGACGCGCGCAGCGACATCTGGTCCCTCGGCGTCATCTTTTACGAAGCCATTACCGGCGTACCGCCGTTCATCGCCGAGAACGCGATCAACGTGGGCGTCGCGGTAACGACCACCGAGGCCGTACCCCCCTCCCAGCGGATGCGGGGCTTGCCGCACGCGACCGACGTGGTGATCGCCCGCGCCTTGAAGAAAAGCCCCGACGATCGCTACCAGTCGATGGCCGAGCTGCTCGCCGCGCTCGAGGTGCTGCTACCTCGCAATCCAAACGACACGATGACGTTGATGCGGGTCGATCGGCCGGGCGATCTGGACGACCCGCGCACGGTGCGAAGAGACCCTGTCGTTCGCGATTTGGTGTTGATCTCGCCGGTAGCGCCGCCAGTGTCAGCGCCTACGACCCACGAAACGATCACTGAAGAATCGTCGGACGGGCCAACCCTCGTCGCCTCGCTGCCGCACTTGCTCGATCGATCTGCCGCACGAAAGAAAGCGCGCGCGGCGGAGGCCTTGTGGCCAGTGAAGGCCGAGGCGAACGCTGACCCTCCACGTGAAGACGTGCCCGCCCCGTCGGAGCGGCCTGCCCCGTCGGAGCGGCCTGCCCCGCCGAGCGAGCCCGACCCGCCGAGCGAGCCCGACCCGCCGTCGTCCAGCAACGTCGGCACAGGCGCCGCACTGAGCGAAGCGGAGCTACCGGAGATTCCCCCGTTCATCCATGCGCTGCCTACCGCGTCCGTGCGCGAGACGGGCCGCATCGCGGGCCCGGTGAGCCTGCCCGCGCTGCGCGACACCATTTCGCCGCCCGAGCGGAGCTCGCTCCGCCGCGCGCTGTGGCTGTTGCCGGGTGCTCTCGTAGTCGGCGGTGCCGGTTGGCTGCTCGGGCGCACGACCCCGAGCCGCGAGGTCGTGCCCACAGCCGAGGTGGCGGCCGCGCCGACAGAGATCGAGCCTGCGACCGAGACGCCGTCTGCCCCTGACCCTGCCCCTGCCACAGCGACAGCCGCGCCTGTCGAGCCCGCCGCAAGCGCAAGCGCAACCGCGGCGCCCGCTGACTCGGTGGCGGCAAGCGCGAGCGCTCCTGTCAGCGACACAAGCAGCAGCGCAGCGATTCCAGATCCCAGCGGAGCAAAAAAGCCCGCTGTCGGTCCCAGCAAACCTCGGAAGAAGCCGCGCTACGCGCCCAGCGGTCTGTGAGCAGCGAGCGCCGTCACTTCTTGGGCGCCGCGGAAGGCGCCGCGGAAGTCTCCGGCTCGGGTGACTCAGAAACGGGCGCCGCGCTGGCTGCCCCATCGGCGCCTGGCGTCTTCAGCGTGCGGCACTCGCCGACCTTGCGCTCGCAAAAGCCGTCCGGGCACTCGTTGTCACCGCGGCACTGCACGCAGCGATGGTCGAAACAAAGCTTCGTCGTCGCCTGATCAGCGCAGTCGGCGTCTTCCTGGCAGATTGGAAAGCGCGCGGTGCTGCTGCAGCCGAAGACGCCGCTCGCGAAGGCGAACGAAAACACTGCGCCGAGCCCGAAGATGCCATGCAGAGGTCGAAAGGTCATCGCGAGAAGACGGTACAACCGCACGGGGGCCCGTGGTAGCGCCCTCTTCGCATGGAACGGCGCAAGCTCGTCCTCATCATCGATTTCGGATCGCAATACACGCAGCTCATCGCGCGACGCATCCGCGAGGCAAACGTCTACTGCGAGATCGTTTCCGCCGGCGTGACAGCCACCGCCGTACGAGAAAAGGCCCCCAGCGCGCTGGTGCTCTCCGGCGGCCCCTCGAGCGTGTACGACGACGGCGCTCCCACGATGGACCCGGCGCTGCTCGAGCTGGGCATTCCGATTCTCGGAATTTGTTACGGCATGCAGCTCATCGCGCATGTTGGTGGCGGCCGCGTCGCACGAGCGCCTCACCGCGAATATGGCCGCGCTGCGATCAAGATCGACGCTGCCTCGGGAGTGTTCGCGAAGCTCGCAGTCGGTGACGCGTTCGACGTCTGGATGAGCCATGGCGACCGCATCGAGGCGATGCCGCCAGGCTTCGTCACCACCGCGACCAGCGTCAATTCACCATTTTGCGCAGCTGAAAATGCCGCGCGCAAGATGTACACGTTGCAGTTTCATCCGGAGGTCGCTCACACCCAGCGCGGTCGGGAGATCATCGATGCGTTTTTGTTCGATGTGGCGGGGCTCACCCCGGACTGGACGCCGGCCTCGTTCGTCGAGGAGGCAACCGCCGCCATCAAACAGCGGGTGGGCGACGCCAAGGCGATCCTCGGGCTGTCTGGCGGAGTCGATTCATCGGTCGCAGCCGTGCTGTGCGCGCGCGCGCTCGGTGACCGGCTGACCTGCATCTTCATCGACAACGGCCTGCTTCGCCTCGACGAGGCCAAGAAGGTGGTGGCCATGTTCGAAGGCCGCTTTCCGCTGCATCTCATTCACGTCGACGCCAGCGAGCTGTTCTTGCGCGAGCTCGCCGGAGTGACGGATCCGGAGAAGAAACGCAAAGTGATTGGTCGCGTCTTCATCGAGGTGTTCGAGGCAGAGGCGAAGAAGATCGCCGGCGCGCAGTTCCTCGTACAAGGCACGCTCTACCCCGACGTGATCGAGAGCGTCTCGTTCAAGGGCCCGAGCGCGGTGATCAAGAGCCACCACAACGTGGGCGGCTTGCCGGAGCGCATGAACCTGAAGCTGTGCGAGCCGCTGCGCGAGCTCTTCAAAGACGAGGTGCGCAAGGTCGGCGAGGCGCTCGGCATGCCGCACGACGTGATCTACCGGCACCCATTCCCTGGGCCCGGCCTGGCCGTGCGCTGTCTCGGCGAGCTTTTGCCCGAGCGCCTGCGCGTGCTGCGCGAGGCCGACGCGGTCTTCATCGACGAGATCCAGAAAGCCGGCCTGTACGAGAAAATTTGGCAGGCCGGGGCGGTGCTACTGCCCGTCCGCACGGTCGGCGTGATGGGCGATGATCGCACCTATGACGAGGTGATCGCCCTCCGCGCAGTCGACTCGAGCGACGGCATGACGGCCGACTGGCATCGCATCCCGCACGAGGTGCTGGCGTCCATCTCGAGCCGCATCATCAACGAAGTGCGCGGCGTGAATCGCGTCGTCTACGACATCTCGTCGAAGCCGCCCGCAACCATCGAGTGGGAATGACGATGCGCGCTCGAGCCTCAGCCGTGGCGCTCGCGTTGGTGTGTTTTGGCGCGTGCGCGCCACCGAAGCCAGCCACTGTTTCGCTGCGCCTGCAAGGCAACGAGAACGACGCGCTGGTCACCATCGACGATCAGCTGCTCGGTCCTGTCAGCCGCATCGAGAAGAAGGGCGTGGCGCTGCCGGTCGGCAAGCATCGCATCACCATCGAGAAAGTCGGCTTCTTTCCGTTCGACGAGCTGGTCGACGTGAAGGCAGGTGACAAACCCATCTCGCTCGACGTGAAGCTCGAGCGCATCCCCGAGTAGAGCCCACGAAAGCGAACGCCCCACCGACCAGAGGTCAGCGGGGCGCATTCACTTCAGCTCAGCTCAACGCTGGTACTGGCCGTTGGCCTCAGTACTGGCCGTTGGGAGGCGGAGCGCCGAACAACTTGCCGTAGATGTTGCGGACCTTGTTCTGCGAGTCCGGGGTCATACCGCGCTCGGCGTAGGGCCACTGGTTGCCGGCGACCTGGTTGCAGTTGATCGAGATCATGACCTCGACGTTGGGGCTGCCATCGGGCGGGGTGAAGATGACCGCCATGCCGGGCGTGAAACACTGGCCAGCGTTGGGGCTGAAGTTGTCCTGGTCGCCGAAGAGGTCGAGCAGCTCGTCCTTCATGTCGTCGTCGCCGTAGGTCTGGCCGGCGATCATGTAGCCGTTGTACTTGGGCGTGGCCTGCGCCGTGGGCGCCTGCGTCAGGCCGGGAATGCCAGGTAGCCCCGGGATCACCGACTGCAGCTGCGGCAGAGCCCCCTGGAGCCCCGCTTGGATCTGCGCCTGCATCTCCGGCGTCATGCCCGGGATGGGGATCGGGAAGTTGCCCAGACCCGGCACCGCAGAGGTGGGAGCGGTGTCGGCCTGCAACTTCAGGATCGTCATCTGCGCGTCATCGAGCTTGTCGAAGGGGGCGGTGCGCGCGGCGCAACCAGTCGACAGGGGGAGGGCTACGAGGAAACCAAGGACGATGGAGGAGCGAGCGTTCATCTTGCCTCTGAGACGTAGCACGGGCCTAAGAAGGTGCCTAAAAACAGGCCAAATTCGCCGTCGGCATCGTGCTTTCCGCGGGGCCCGCGGACCCAGCGTCAAGCGCGAAAACTCGTGATCGGAAGAAGCTCAGGCCTGCGGCTCAGCCGGCGCGGCAGCCACGGGCTTCAGCTTGCGGTTCTCTGCGTCGAGAAGACCCACGCGGATCTTCTGGGAGCGCTTCATGCGCTTCTTCTTGAGGGGGGTCTGCAGCCACTCGTGGCGCAGGCGGATGTTCCACTTTGCGGTATTCGCCATGATGAGGGCGGGACCCTGCAACACCGGCGCCGGGCCGTCAACAACGACCAAGCTCATCGTGGCGCAGAGAGGCCCTTCGAGGTCGCCGCCAGCTGTCCCCAAATGCGCTATGCTCGTACCATTCTTTGTGGGGGTCGCCCCACGGAGTCGTTCTACAGGAAGGGCTGCTTTCACATGGGCACGCATCAGCTCGCTCCCGGCGTCGTGCTGGGCCGCTACGAGCTCCTCCTTCCCATCGCGTCGGGTGGGATGGCGACCGTCTGGGTCGCGCGCTCGAAAGGGTCGCGCGGCTTCTCGAAGACAGTCGCCGTCAAGACCATCCTGCCGAACCTCTCCGACGACCCGACGTTCGAGCAAATGTTCCTCGATGAGGCGTCGATCGCCTCGAAGATTCAGCACCACAACGTCGCGCAGATCATCGATCTCGGTGAACAAGACGAGATTCTGTATCTCGCAATGGAGTGGGTGGACGGCGAGTCGCTCTCGACGCTCACCAAGTTCGCCAAGAAAGACGGCAACGACATCCCGATGCGCATCGGGCTGAAGATCATGGCGCAGGCCTGCGCCGGCATTCACGCGGCGCACGAGCTACGTGACGATGACGATCGGCACCTGATGCTGGTGCACCGCGACGTTTCTCCGCAGAACATTTTGATCACGTCGAGCGGCGTCGTGAAGATCGTCGACTTCGGCGTGGCAAAAGCGCTCGGCCGTACTGGCGAGACGAGCGCGGGCCAGCTGAAAGGCAAGGTGCCTTTCATGTCGCCCGAGCAGGCAAAGGGTGGCCAGGTCGATCGCCGCACCGACATTTTTGCGCTCGGCATCATTCTCTACCGCATCACCACCGGCGTTCATCCGTTTCTCGATGACACCGACATCAAGACGATGCGCAACATCATCTCGCGCCCGCCGATGCCGCCTCGCGTGAAGAACCCTGCCCTGCCTGTCGAGCTCGAGAGAACGATCCTGAAAGCACTTCAGAAAGATCCGGCTCGCCGGCATGCCACCGCCGCCGAGCTGGAGACCGAGATCGAGGCGGTACTCGCAGCCAACGGCGGCCCCTGCCCGCTCGAAGAGGTCGCAACCTTCGTGCGCGCTTCCCTTGGCGAGCGAGATCGCAAGCGACGCGCGGCGATTCGTGATGCAGCGCTGAAGATGGACGAAGGCACGAACACCGATCCGAACCGTGCGCCGATGCCAATCGAGTCGGTCTCCGGCGCGATGCTCACCAAGATGCAGACGCCGCCGACCTCTCAAACTGGCGCGGAGGTTACGCGCGCGATGGAGGTGAGCCCAGAGCTTCGCGCGCAAGCATCGCTCGCGGATATCAATGAGACACCCGATAGAACGAGAGTCTCCGATCGCACGCGCGGCGTGAGTGAACTGGCGATCGCGAGCTCTCCCACGCTCGCGGCGCTGGCCGCCCCTCCCGAGCCCGTCACCGGCACAGCCGCCCCGTCTCGCAAGACGAAGACTGTCGCCATCACGTTCTCCGTGCTGGCGGGTGTCACCGCCGGCGTGATTTTGATTGCCAAGATGGGGGGGGCACCCAGTGCGCCGAGCACAGCTGGGCAGCGGCCCAGCGTCGCCTCGAACAGCGAGGCCGAGGGCGCGATGATCCAGACCGCGACTGCCATCGCAAACCCGGCTAGAGCCGACGAGGGCACTCAGCTCGATATCGCGGATCTGCCTGATCAAGATCCGAGCGACTCGGCCGACGCGACCGGCAGCCTCAAACCCCGTGTGCGGGGAAATGGCCGGCCGGCGCCGAAGGTCGGGCCCACTGTCGCGGCCGGCGCCCCTCAAGCGACCTCCGGGACCCCAGCGAAGCCAGCCGTCCCCACCGCGAAGCCGACCTCCAATGGCATGCCCGCCGTTCAGGATCCCGGCTTCTGAGCGAGCTCCGCCCAGATACCAAGAGCGGCATCGGCTCCACAAGAAGTGCCCACGCCCGGCGCTTCGGACTGAGCCAGATGCGCGATCTCGCTTTGGTGCTCGCGAGCCTCGCGCTGGTTGCCTTCGGATTGCGGAGCCTGCCGGCAGCGCCGGTCGCGGCGAACGTTGTCGCGCCGCCAGCGCCCGCGAGCGAAGCGGCACCCACTGATTCAGCAGCACTCGGCAGCAGCGCTCGCCCGCCTGCTGCCGAGCTCGTCGGTGGCACCTGCACGTTTCCCGATAACGGCTTCGGCGATTACGTCGAAGTCCGCACGAACGCCGGCTGGGACGTGATCGCGCGTCAAGCCGCCGTGGCGCCGGACGGCTCCTACGATCTGCTCGTGCATCTGCATGCCGGAGACGCGGTGCGAAAGATCGTCGCCCCGCTCGCCAAGCCGATCGTGATCGCCACCAAGGACCGCGGTGACTCGTCGGGCGACTACGCAGCGACGTTCACCAATCGCAAGAGCTGGGACGATCAGATCGCCGCCATCGATCGCGCGACCAGCGAAGTGGTGGGTCGCCCGGCACACGCACGGCGCATCGCGATTTCGTCCTTCAGCGCGGGCTACGCTGCAACACGCGAAGCGCTGATGGCGCTGCCTGACGAACCGACACTGACCGGCGTGCTGCTACTCGATTCGCTGTACGGCAGTTATGCGGCCGGTTCTCGATCGGTCGACGCCACTGGTCTCGAACCATTCGAACAGGCAGCGCGGCGCGCGTTGGAGAAACCTCGCTTCTCGTTCATTCTCACGCACAGTGAAGTCGTCACCGACGGCTACGCTTCGACCGGGGAAGTCGCCACGACGCTGCTCGATCGGCTGGTGGTGCGCTCGAGCCTCGTCACCAAGCGCGGCCCACGTGGCCTCACCCGCGTCGCGGAAGAGCGCGGCTTTGTCGTGCGTGGATACGCCGGCAATGACAAAGGTGCTCACTGCGCGCACCTCGCCTTGCTGCCCGAGCTGATCGACGTCTGGCAGAGCCACCTCTAAATCAGGGAGCGTGACTCTCGGCCAGGCAAGCGGAGGCCACAGGCTTCCCGTCGCCCTAGATAGAAGCACTCAGCCGGAGCGCAGCCGTGGCGGCCAAACCACCCTGGCTAAACGTCCAACGCACGCGCGCTTGAGGTCCAAACGGGGGGCTGAACGCCACTGTCTGGCAATTTGGGACGGGCGTTGCCGAGGTGAGGGCAGCTGGGCAACGATCATGCTGGCGTTCCAGTCGAGTGCGAAGGTGCGCTTGCGCACCGGCCAGTTCTCCGATGCGCCGAACGAGCTGGGAACCCAAATCGCAGCGTACAGCGGTGCTTCTGGCGTCCCGTACATGGCCAGCGAGATCAGCCCGTGAGTGCTGAAGTTCTCGTGCCAACCGAGTAGGCCGTCAGGCGACTGTGGGCGAGGTCACGGCGAAGACCACGTCCGGCTCCTCGGGAGCGAGCATGATGTTCTCGACCAAAGCGCTCAATGTGGCGGTGCCTGTCCGCAGTTCGCGGGTAGGCGCCGGTGCCGGGATCCCAGCTCGACGATCTCCAAGCTTGCCAGGTCGCTCACTTCTTGAGCTTCGGCGGTCGGGAGCTCTTTTCTGCGGGCGGAATGCCAGTCTTTCGCTTCGCGGCCGGCGCAGCGGTGATGGGCCGTGGGGGCTTCTGGATCTTAATCGTGTCTTCTTGGTCGTCCTCGCCAGCGAGCTCCCCGAGCGCCGCGTGCCAAAGCTCGATATTGGAGTTGCGACCGGGCGGCTTGGAGGACTTGCCGCGCTCGATCACCGCGCTGGCCTTCTCCGATTCGCGTGCGAGAGGTGCCTTCCCCGTGGCGGGCGCGGGTGGTCTCAGCTGAGCGCCGGAGGGCTGCGGCCGCTGTGCAGGCGGCTTCCCCGAGCGACCCATGTACACCGTGCGCTTCGGGGACTCGGTGATGGTGACCACCGTGTCGGTCCTCGCCTCGAACGCTCGCTTGCCGTCGATCGCAGCCTCCGTGAAGGGCAGCGTTTGCCGCTCAGTCAAGCCGCTGAGCTCCAGCTCTTTCACGTCGATGTCGGGCATGCTGGAAAGCTCGACGCGCACGTCTGGGATGCTCGAGCGCGGATCACCCACAGGCAACATCGACAGCTCGATCTCGGCGACCGTCGCGCGGCCGATGGGCGCCATGCCATAGCGAATATCGGGGCCTTCTTCGTCAACTTGAATGGCTGCCAAGCTCGTGCGTCCGAGCGACGCTTCGCCCATGGTGATCTCGGGCGCCGTCGGCGGCCGGGTCAACCGCTTGCCGCTCTTCAGTGGTGACATGAAGGGCACAGTGCCTCGGGCGCTGGGCTCATCGTCGAAGTCGAGCGCTGGTGGGCTGACGCTCTTCTTGCCGCGCGAGCTCTTGGCTGCAGCGGGCTTGCTGTTGGGTGCGGCAGGCGCCACGCTGGTGCCGCGACGACGCGAGCGCTTTGTGCCCTCGCTCTCCAGCAGCGCGTCGAGATCGATGAGCCCTTGGGCCATTGCAGCGCCCACCCTCCTCTGCGACGTGAAGGTCGCCATCACGACGCACAAGATCGCCTCTTCCCGGGCAGCGACGTACACATCCACCGGCGCTGCTCCGCCGTAGGGAACCAGGGCTTGTCGCGGCATCTCGTTGTGCCGCATCGTCGAGCGTTGCTTCAGGATCGACTCTGCGATCGCGACGACTTCGAGCCGCCCTGCCTCGGGCATGTCTTGCGGCGCCTTGCCCGTCGCGAGACGCCCGCGCCGGGTGAGGACGAACGCGAAGTCCGCGCCAGAAGCCTCGCAGACGCGGTCGATGATGTGGTCGAGGCTCGCCACGTTTGTCTGATGTTAGTACATCTTTCGCGAAATTTCTGCGACGCCTTCTCGTACGGGACGCCTAGGAGGCTCAAGGATAGGGCGCGATCCAGAAGCGGGCACCCAGTCCGAACTGGAACGTCACAGGCTGTTTCGCCAAGCTGCCGAGGGGCTCGACCCAGAATGGAAAGGTGAGGCCCAGATCCGCGAACACGCCAAAGGGACCAACCACGCGCCGGCTGATCTCGAGCTGCAAGTTGGCGCCTGCGTAGCCACCGGAGCCGGTCAGATCGAAGTGACGTTGCCCGACCGTGAAACCGCTGCACAAGCTCGCGCCGAACTGACCCGAGAACGGGTTGCGGGCGCAAGCGCGGAAGCGTCCAGCCGCGTAGCGATAGCTTCTGTCGTCGTTCTGCTGCTCGGTGGGGTCCTGCGGCAAGCCGATCATCGCCAGCCCGAACGAGACATAGGGCACGAGCAGATCGAGCCCGAGCGACAAGCCACCCGAGCTGTCTTCCAAGGTACCGAAATCATAGAAACCTCCGAGCGAGCCGGTCAGGCGCACGTCCGGCTCGGGCAGCTCCGGATCGGGCGTGCGTGGCTTCGCGGCGGCGTCGTTTCGATTGAGGGGGGACTTGGTATCGACGTCGAGCAGAATGCCGATCGTCACTGCGAGCGCCTCGGATATCACTTCGCAACCAGGACCCGAGTCTTCGATTGTGCGCGTCGCACCAGACAGCTCGACGACAGCCGCGAAGCCTTTGCTCTTGGCCTCGATGCGCACGACTACGACGATCGGTTTCGGCCCGGCTACCGAGAACACCGGCCGCTTCGCCAGCTCCTCGACACGCGCGATGAGAACCTGCTCGGTGGGACAACCAACGACATCGTCACCCACACGCAGCTCGAGCTCGGCTGACACTGGGGCCGCGGCCGCCACCCCCGAAGGCACGAGCAACGCCAGCACCAACGAGAACCGAGCCACCACCGTGTCCGCCAACACCGTGTCCCCCACCCTGTCGGCCTAGTACGCCTTCGAGAAGAGAACGCGGCGCGGGGACGGCTGCCCGGTGAAGATGCAGGTGCCTGGCTCGAGCGCTTCGGGCACGTCATCGGGCACGTTGCGGATGGTGATCTTGAATTTTTCGCGCAGCTCGTCTTCGACTTTCGTGTCGAGCGAGAAGTGGCTGAACGCGAAGCCGCCGTGGATCTCCGGCTTCTCGTCGCCCGCCTTGTTCGCCTTCGGCGTGAAGAACTGCTCGAACTCGGCGCGGGAGTCGATGAAGCGACTGTGTTCTTTGCGATGCGAAAGCGCCCGCTGGTACATCGCGTCTTGCATCTCGTCGAGGATCGAGACGATGTCAGCCACGAGCGCGCTCTTCTGCATCACGGTCTTGTCGCGCGGGCCCTTGTCGCGGCGAGCGACCACCAAGTTGCCGCTCTCGACGTCGCGCGGTCCGACCTCGATGCGCAGCGGCACGCCCTTCTTGATCCACTCCCAGTTCTTCTCGCCACCGCGGAGGTCGCGGTTGTCGACCTCCACGCTGATCGGTCGGTCGTGAAAGCGAACAGCCTTCAGCTCTTTGACCAGCGCGGCGACGTATTCCATGACGGCCGCTTTCGTCTCGTCACCACGAAGCACAGGCAAGATCACCGCGTGCGCCGGCGCGAGCCGAGGCGGAATCACCAAACCGTCGTCATCTGCGTGTGTCATCACCAGCGCGCCTACGAGGCGCGTCGAGACGCCCCATGACGTAGTCCACGCCAGCTCCTCCGTCTCGTTTTTGGTCTGGAAGCGGATGCCGCTGGCCTTCGCGAAATTCTGCCCGAGAAAGTGTGAGGTGCCCGCTTGCAGCGCTTTGCGATCCTGCATCATCGCCTCGATCGAGTACGTCTCGACGGCGCCGGGAAAGCGCTCGCTGGCGGTCTTGGCGCCGTAGTGCACCGGCATCGCCATGAAGTTTTGGGCGAAGTCGACGTACACCTTCAGCATCGTCTGCGTTTCGGCTTCTGCCTCTTCACGCGTCGCGTGCGCGGTGTGGCCTTCTTGCCAGAGGAACTCGGTGGTGCGCAGGAACAAGCGAGTGCGCATCTCCCACCGGACGACGTTCGCCCACTGATTGATGAGCAGCGGCAGATCGCGATAGCTGCGCACCCACTGTGCGAAGCTCGCGCCGATGATCGTCTCGCTGGTGGGGCGCACGATCAGCGGTTCCTCCAGCTTGGCTTTCGGATCCGGGATCAGCCCGCCGTCGGGGCCGGCGATCAAGCGATGGTGCGTGACCACCGCGCACTCTTTGGCGAAGCCCTCGACGTGCTCGGCCTCTTTCTCGAGGAAGGATTTGGGGATGAACAGCGGGAAGTACGCGTTCTTGTGACCCGTGTCCTTGAACATGGTGTCGAGCTCGGCCTGAAAGCGCTCCCACAGGGCGTAGCCCCAGGGCTTGATCACCATACAGCCGCGCACGACCGAGTTTTCTGCCAGCTCGGCGGCACGCACGACCTGCTGGTACCACTCGGCGTAGTCGTCGGCGCGCGTCGGCTTGATGGCCGGCTCGATGGGCTTTCCAGTGTTCTGCTTCGCGTCTGCTTTGCTCACGAAATGCCTCCTCCGGCGATCGATGGCGCTTCTACCACGCGCCCTTCCCGAGCGAGAGAAGAGAGCGCATCAGGGAGCGCGCGCGCAAGCAGGGCGACCATCTTTTCGATACCCGACGCCGTGCCGACTTCGTCCTGACGCAGCTCGATCAGCACACCGAGCCGGCCGCGCTTCTCGACATGGTTCGGAATGCCGTAGTCGGAGCCGTCGGTCACCCGATAGGGCTCGTTGTCACCAACCTCCAAGCTTTGCTCGTTCCGCAGCACTTCCAGCAGAGCAGCCGCCAAGCGCCGGTCGCGGCCGTACATCACCCCCAGCTGCCATGGCCGCGGTTTGCCGAAGAGCGACGCTGGCGTGAAGCTGTGCAGGCTGATGACGACGCTGGGCTTGCCGGCTTCGTCGCGTGCTCGCAGGAGCGCTTCAGCGGCGCGGTGATAGGGCCAGAACAGCGCCTCTTGTCGGGCGACGCGCGCGATGTCGTCGATCTCCGCGTTTCCGGGGACGGCGATCTCGCAGGTTACCTCAGGCACGCTGCCGGGCACCGTAAGCGGCCGATTGCAATCGATCGCCAGACGCGAATACCCGGACAGCACCAGTGGCGCGTCGAGCCTCGCCGACAGCGCGCGCGCCGCCTCGGCGGCACCGATGTCCCATGCGATGTGCGACGCGAGATCGGCCTCTGTGAGGCCGAGGGACCCGAGCGCGCGTGGCATGCGCTTCGAGGCGTGGTCACACAGGAGAACGAACCGCGATGTGCCGCTCGCATTGACGACTTCGAACGCGGGGGGCTCATCGCTCGCTAGAAACGCCATCTTCGGCTTTTACTCGATCGGCGCCGGAGATGTGGTGTTAGCACCTGTCAGTGGCAGACATCGTCGTGATCGGTTCTGGGCCGAACGGGCTGGTCGCCGCAATCGTGCTGGCGCGAGCGGGCTATGACGTGGTCGTGCTGGAAGCAAAGGCGCACCCCGGGGGCGCCGTGCGCACTGTCGAGTCGACGCTGCCGGGTTTTCGCCACGACGTCGGCGCCGCATTCTTTCCGTTCGCGAAGCACAGCCCGGCGCTGCAGGCGCTGGCCCTGGGCGAGGTCGGCTTGAAATTTCGTTACGGCGGGATCGACAGCGCCCACCCCGCACGCGATGGCAGCTGCAGCGGGTTCGCGTGCGATCTCGATCGCACGGCCGCGCTGCTTGGCGAAGACGGCGACGCCTTCCGCCGGCTGGTCGCTTGGTGGCACAAAGCCGAGCCGACCTTGCTGCCCACGCTGCTCGGGCCGCTACCGCCGCTCAAGCAAGCCATCAAGGTGCCGCCCCTTTTGCTGCCGCCGCTGATCCGCGCGTCGCTGATGTCGGCACGCAGCTGGTCCGAGCAGACGTTCACGACGGAGGCTGCGCGGCGCATGATTCCCGCGCTCGGCTTGCACGCCGACGTCGGGCCTGACGACGCCATGGGCGCCACTGTCGGTTTCATGTTGGCCGTCACCGGCGCGCACGCTGGCTTCGGCGTGCCTGAAGGCGGCGCCGGTGCGATCACGAAAGCGCTGCTGAAGCGGCTCGAGCAAGCCGGCGGCAAGCTGCTCTTGAGCGCGCGCGTGAAACGCGTGGTGATCGAAGGTGCGCGCGCGATCGGCGTAGAGACGGACGCTGGCGACACGATCCCGGCGACGCGGGCGGTCGTGGCCGACACGGCGGCCGCCACGTTGTTCTTGAAGCTCTGCGATTCGCGCTTCGTGCCGTCTCCCGTGCGAGACAAGATGCAAAGCTACCGGCGGGGGTTTGGCGCGTTCAAAGTCGATTGGGCGCTCGACGGACCTGTTCCGTGGCTTTCGGAGCCATGCCGCGAGGCAGTCGTGGTGCACACCGGTGAAAGCACCGACGACCTCGCGCGTTTCACCGCCGAAGTTCGCGCCGGCGATCTGCCGCACGATCCGTATCTGGTGATCGGGCAACAGTCGCTGGTCGACCCGACGCGAGCACCGGCTGGCAAAGCGGCGCTGTGGGCTTACTCGCGCGTACCGAGCCAGCCGAGATCGCCGACTCTGGGCGGCTGGACAGAGGACGCCAAGCGCTGTTTCGCCGACCGCATCGATCAGCGCATCGAAGAGCTGGCCCCCGGCTTCCGCGATCGCATTCTCTCGCGCACCATCTTCTCACCGGTCGAGCTGGAAGCGATGAACGAAAACCTGCTCGGCGGCGATCACGGCGGCGGCTCCGCAGACATCAAGAACCAGCTGTTCTTGCGGCCGATGTTTCCGTACTTCCGCTACCGCACACCGATTCGCGGCCTGTACCTGGGCTCGTCTTATGCCCACCCAGGTGCGGGCGTGCACGGCATGTGCGGCTGGAATGCCGCGCACGCCGTGATCGACGACAGCTGATCTCTCGTCAGATCACGTCGGAGAAGACAGGTGGAGGCAGCGTTGGCTCAGGCTTTCACTTCTCGGCTTCCCGCTCCACTCGCACCCGCGCGATAGCCGCCTGCATCACGGAAAGAAACTGCGTCTGCGCGGCCGGGTCTCGCTGAAAGTACTCGGCGAAGCGCGCACGCAGCGCCGTGACCGATCGGCCAAGCCGGGATGACTGCGTCCTACGTCCGTGCGGGGCGGCCGTCAGCCGCGCGCAGCCTTGAAGGCAGCGGGCGTGATCTGCTCGAGCGCGAGGCCGTAGTGCTCGCGA
>Ga0105048_10001168_pt1 | contig 42469 bp, 33 predicted proteins | sample MAT05_FD_78382 | JGI IMG/M metagenome (GOLD analysis project Ga0105048, IMG submission 78382) | Freshwater microbial communities from Lake Fryxell liftoff mats and glacier meltwater in Antarctica - MAT-05 | ecosystem: Environmental > Aquatic > Freshwater > Ice > Liftoff microbial mat | place... | reverse complement strand
GGTACCGGAGTGAGCGACCATATCGATCCCCAATGCCAGCGGCGACTGATTAAGCGGGCTCGCGTAGGAGTTGTCGCACAGCGTGCGGATATTCAAGCGCTTCGCCAGCGTCGCAATCGCTGCTAAATCTTGCATTTCGAAGGTCATCGAGTTGGGCGATTCCAGCATGATCAAGCGCGTGTTCGGCTGCAAGGCCGCTGCAATGTGCGCGACGTCAGTGGCATCCACAAACGTCGAAGCAACTCCAAACTTTTCGAGCAGCGTGCCAAGCAGCTGCTTGGTCCAGCTGTAGGGCTTTTGCACGCACACGACGTGGTCATTTTGCTTGACCGACACCATCACGCCAGCGGCAATTGCGGCCGATCCCGAAGCGAATACCAAACAATCGTCGGCGCCTTCCAATGCTGCGAGCTTTTTGCGCAAAATCGCCGTCGTCGGGTTGTGGCCGCGGGTGTAAAACGGGTTGTTTAGCTCGTCTTTTAAGGACTCGCGAAATTTAGCCACACTTTCAAAAGCAAACATGCTGGTTTGAAAAATCGGCGGCACCACCGAGCCTTGATAGCTCGCGCGATCCTCACCGAGGTGGTTTAAGATATCTGATAGGTCAATCATTTTATCGAGTCTAAATAGCGCCGAGTGGCGTCGCGCGTTTCTGGATGCGTCAACGCGAAATCGATGGTGGCTTCGATGAAGCCGCTCTTGGAGCCGCAGTCATAGCGCTTGCCCTTAAAGCGATATGCCAGGACCGTTTCGAACTTCAACAGCTCGGCAATCGCATCCGTCAGTTGAATTTCGCCGCCCGCACCGGGGCGCGTGTGCTCGAGCAAATCCATGATGCGCGAGCTCAAAATATAGCGCCCAACCACGGCCAGATTGGATCTAGCCAGCGAAGGGTGAGGCTTCTCGACAATGCCGCGAATGCGCCCTTCGGCGTCCACTTCCACAATGCCGTAGCGGTCGGTTTGATCGCGCGGCACTTCTTCAACGGCGATCACCGAATGTCCGGTCTGGCGAAATATTTCGGCCATTTGTGCGAGCGCGCCCAAGCCATCGTTAGCAATCAAATCGTCCGGCAAGATCACCCCGAAAGCATCGCCGCGCAACGCCGGTTTACCGCAAAGGACCGCGTGTCCCAAGCCGCGCGCCTGTGGCTGGGTCACGCTGACGCGCGAGACATTTGGCGCCAAAGTAAACCGAGCCGCATTCAACAAAGCGGTTTTGCCGGCGCTTTCAAGGCGATATTCGAGCTCAAAAGCGCTGTCAAAATGATCTTCGATCGAGTGTTTATTGCGGTTGGTGACAAACACCAGCGTGTCGGCGCCCGCCTCGACCGCCTCATCGGTCGCAAACTGGATCAGTGGCTTATCAACGATCGGCAGGAGCTCTTTGGCGAGCACTTTGGTCGCCGGTAAAAAACGGGTGCCGAGGCCGGCAACTGGAAAAATAACCGTCGAAATTCGTCTGTTCATGGGCTCTTGAGGGTATCTGGAATGACGTGTTGGTCAGGGTGCAATTCAGGCACTAGGCGTTGCAGCAGCGCCAGCAAGCGCGGCTCATCAAACTGCTCAACGCCTTGAGATGCTTCGTTCAAAGCGCTATGGATCTCAGCAAAATCAACCTTGCGCGAGTGCGCTTTAAAAATCTTTTCGTGTGCGGTGGGATCGTAGTTTTCTTCGTCATGAAACAGTTCCTCGAAGAGCTTTTCACCCGGACGCAAGCCTGTGTAAATAATCTCGATATCGCGACCTGGCACCAAGTGCGCGAGTCGAATCATCTGCTCTGCCAAATAGCGAATCTTCACCGGCTCGCCCATATCGAGCACAAAAATCTCGCCACCCCGGCCTAACACCGCCGCCTGCATGATCAGCTGGCAAGCCTCCGGGATGGTCATGAAATAGCGGCGCACATCCGGATGCGTGACCGTGAGCGGCCCGCCGTCGGCAAGCTGGCGGCGAAAGAGCGGCACAACTGAGCCTGCTGAATCGAGCACATTGCCAAAGCGCACCGTGATGAAGTTGGTCATCGATTGCCCTTGCGCTGCCTGGCAATAGATCTCGGCCACGCGCTTGGTCGCACCCATCACGTTGGTTGGATTGACCGCTTTATCTGACGAAATCAGCACGAATGTTTCAACCGAGTATTCAGCCGCTTTCAAAGCGATCGCCTGTGTGCCTAGCACGTTGTTACGCACCGCTTCGCGGCACTGCGCTTCAAGCATCGGCACATGCTTATAGGCGGCCGCATGAAACACGACTTGCGGGCGGCGGTCGCGCATCAGTCGATCGATCGCCACGTTATCGCCGACGTCGCCTAAGCGCACATTTAATACAAGCGCCGGAAACTCGCGGCGCAGTGCCTGCTCGACCGTATATAAATTGAACTCGCTTAAATCCAAAATAATCAGCTCAGATGGGCTCAAACGCGCCACTTGATGGGAGAGCTCAGCGCCAATCGAGCCGCCGCCGCCGGTCACCAGCACGCGCTTTCCGGCCAGCCCGGTGCGAATGGCGGTCCAATCTAGCAGTTTCGGTGCGCGCCCCAGCAGGTCTTCAATGGCCACTTCCTTGAGCTGGTTGAACTCAAGTCGGCCTTCAACGACATCTTCCAAACGCGGAACGGTGCGAAACGGCAGCTCAGTAGATTCGCAGAGCTCGACGATCCGCTGCATTTCCTGATTAGACGCCGAGGGCAATGCGATCAAGATCATTTCGGCGGCCACTTCGCGCGCGATCTCGGCCAAGCGCTCGGTTTCGCCTAACACCGGCACACCGTGCACTTTCGCGCCGCGCAAACTGCGGTCGTCGTCGACAAAAGCGACGGGCAAGTACGCGCCGTCGCGACGGATATCGCGCACCAGCGTTTCGCCTGCACGCCCCGCACCGATCAAGATAACGCGCCGCCCGCCGGCTCGACGAATGGCATCAAGGCGCGAGTCTTTCCAGAATCGATACAGCCAGCGCGGCGCGCCGAGAAGCAGCGCGAGCGTCGCTGGATACAGCACCAGCACCGCGCGCGGCACGCCCTCCAAGCGGGTCATCAAAAACAGGCCGAGGGCAATCAGCAGCGCACCCAGCGCGCAGCCACGTGCAATATTCCAAAGATCAGGCAAGCTCGCAAAGCGCCACAGCCCGCGATAAAGGCCGGTCCACCACAGCACCGCGCCCTGCACCGCCACCACAAACGGGAGCTCGCGCGGAAACAGTGGCACGTCGGGTGGAATTGGCAGCATGTTAAAGCGCAGCCAGTTGGTCAGATACCAGGCCAGCACCACCATCGCCAGATCGTGACAAACCACCGCGACGCGCGGATGCACCAGCGCGATTACTTTACGCACGATGCAACTGCTTGAGGCTCTTAACTAGATGAAAGCGCAGCCACCACCAAAACAGCCCGCCCAACAGATAAACAGAAACAACGGCGCCAAAAATGGTCGGTAACTCGCTTTCACGTAAGCCGATCGCAAGGCTTGCGCAGGCAAAGGTCCACGCGGCATAAAACAAACTCACGCGGGTGTGCGAATAGCCCATGCGGATCAGCCATTGGTAAAGGTGTGAGCGGTGCGCAGTATACCAACGGCGTGTCGAGGCCCGGCGCTTGAGCAAGGTCAATGAGCTATCAATGACCAGCGCACTCGGCAACAGCAGACTTAAGAAAAAAACGTTGCGCGGCCACAGTGACAGCACACCTAACGCGACCAGCAAGCCCAACGACGCCGACCCGACATCGCCCATAAAGACCCGAGCATTGGGGAAATTCATCGGCAAGAACCCGGCGAGCGCGGACGCGCTGAGCAGCATCCAAACACCTTCTGGTCGCCCATTTAAGACAGCTAGCCCCGCCAGCACCACGCACGCGCTCAAGCCCAGCAAGCCATTGGCGCCGTCCATGAAATTATGCAGATTGATCGACCATACAATTGCCAGCGCGGCGGTAGTTAAGAAAACCCCGTGTACCAGCCAGATCAGCATTGCAACTTGATCAGCGCCTAGGTGTGCGAGCGATCGGAAGTGAATGCCTATCACCACTAGTGCCGCTACCAGCAGATGCACAACCAGCCGCTCGCGCGCGCCGAGCGAGCGCCAATCGTCAATCAGGCTGACCGTTGCGACCGCCATCACCGCGAGCGCCGCAACATAGTGAGTGGACCACAGCAGTGCCACGATCGCGATAACCACGAATCCCAAACCGCCGCCACGCACCGTTGGCACGCGGTGCAAGCGGCGCACTTCAAGGGCATCCACGACTTGCTTGCGCTGTGCAACGCGGCGATAGCCAACAGTGAGCGCTAGGCTCAATGCGAACGCAGCCAGCATCCACGCAAGCAGAGAACTACTCGCCTGCAACGCCCTGGACCGGCTTGCAAGTGTTCCAGGATTTACAGCTTGGGCACTGCCAGTTGAGCGCTTTGGAGCCAAAGCCGCAGCGAACGCAGCGATACACCGCCTGATTTTTCATGAGCTCAAGGGTCAAGCCGTTGAGCATGGTGAGATTGCCGCGCGCTGACTCATCGCTAGTGCGCAGATTCATGGAAATCAACGTCGCCAGCCCTTTGACCGACGGTCGCGTGCGCAATTGCTCGCTTAAATAGAGCTGAGCATCAGCCACACTGCTCTGAGCTTCGAGCAAACGTGTACGCGCCAGCACCGGTGACACTCCCGAGTAGCGCTCGATGAGCGGTTCGAGCAGCTGCGCAAAACCTTCGGCATCATTGAGCGCCTCAAAACAGCGGCGCAAGGGCTGCAAGGCTTCGGGCACGTAGTCGAGATCCTGTTCAAGCACCGCGCGATAAGCGCTCAGTGCGCGGGCGAAATCAAGCTTGTCCTCGTAAATCTTGCCCGCGAGCAGGGACGCGCGCACGCACTGCGGGTCGGCGGTTAGCGCCGATGCCAGGAATCCGAGAGCCTCATCTTCCATTTTATTGGTGTTGGCGGTTTGTGCTAATTCGCAATAGAACTGCGCCTTGAGTTTCAGAAAACTGCTTGAGTTGGCCGAGCTCGTGCGTTCAAGCGTCTCGATGGCACGCGCCCAATCGCGTTCTTGCTGAAAGATTTTTAATAGCTGACGCGCGGCGGCATCAACGTGCATCCCTTGTTTCAGCAGTCCCGAAAAATGATCCTCTGCCCGATCAAGCAAGCCTGCTTTGAGGAAATCCTGGCCCAGCTCAAACGACGCCTGGGCGCGCTGGGTATCGGAAATTCCGGGGCGCTGAATCAGCGTCTGATGGATCCGAATGGCGCGTTCCACTTCGCCACGGCGGCGAAACAAATTGCCTAACGCCAGCTGCGTCTCAACCGTGTCGCTGTCAATATCCTCAATCGATAAAAACACCTCGATCGCCTTGTCCTGCTCCTCGTTGAGCAGATAGTTCAGACCGCGAAAATAGTCAGCGCTAAGCCGATTAACCCGGATCGTGGATACCTTCTTACCGTCGCGGCGCGCCCAATACCAGCCGCTCGCCGCCGCCAAGGGCAGCAGCAGCCAAAACAGCGCCAGTTGACTCATCCGCTAGCGCCGGGCTTAGCGCGTGCAGGTCCGCGTCGCACGATGCGCATCAGCAGCTGGCTCAACAAGACACCCAGCACAACTCCAAGTACTAATGTGCCCGCCAGCAATAGAACCAGCGGCATGCTCGTTGTGCCAAGCAGCCAATGAAAAGTGACTTCAGCGGAATTTAATCCACCGAACAAAAAGCCCAAAACCGCCAACGGCAGCACGACCAATAAAATGATGAGTTTGCGCAAGGGACTAAACCACAGCTGCCTTCAGATGGCGGAAGTCTAGCGGTTTGCTCGCGGCGGTTTGAAAAACCTTAAGCGAGCGAGCCAAGTGCAAAGCGCGCTAGGGGTTGACCCGCTCGCGCAGCTCTTTACCGGCCTTGAAATGGGGGACGTACTTGCCGGGCAATGCCACGGAAGTTCCCGTCTTGGGATTGCGTCCGGTGCGTGGTGGACGAAAGTGCAAGGAGAAGCTGCCGAATCCGCGAATCTCGATTCGCTCGCCTTCGCAAAGCGAATCAGCCATTTGGTCGAGCATGCTTTTCACCGCTAGTTCCACATCGTTAGATGCTAGGTGATGGAGCTTGGCCGAAAGTGCTTGAATCAACTCAGACTTGGTCATCAGCGGCGATCCGTTGGGTGCAATTGAAAAACAAAGCTGGAGATTTTTCCTCCCCAGCTTTGCCGATGAACAGGCCTATTCGGCGCGATTCATTTGCTCTTTCAACAGCGCGCCCAAATTGGTCGTGCCAGTTGCCGCGCTTTGGTATTCCTCAAGCGCGTCGGCCAACTCGTCGTCTTCACGAGCGCGGATCGACAGGGCCAAGGTGCGACCTTTGCGATCCAAACCAACAAATTTGGCTTCGATCTTCTGGCCGACTTTGAGATGCAGCGTTGCGTCTTCGATGCGTTCTTTGGCGATGTCTGACGCGCGCAAATAGCCTTCAACGCCTTCCATCAGATCAATGATCGCGCCCTTGGCGTCCACTTCGCGCACAGTACCCATCACCATGCTGCCCTTCGGATTGTTGGCCATGAAGCTGCCAAACGGATCCTGCTCGAGCTGCTTGATACCGAGGGAGATACGCTCGCGCTCTGGATCAACGGCCAAGACAACCGCTTCAAGCGTGTCGCCCTTCTTGAAATTGCGCACCGCGTCTTCGCCGCCCTGCCAGGTGATATCTGACAGATGCACCAAGCCGTCGATACCGCCGTCGAGACCGATAAAGATGCCAAAGTCGGTGATCGATTTGATCGCGCCTTTGACTTTGTCGCCCTTCTTGTGGATTGCAGCAAACGTCTCCCACGGATTGGCCGCGCACTGCTTCATGCCGAGTGAGATACGACGACGTTCTTCGTCAATATCCAACACCATCACTTCGCATTCGTCGCCGACCTGAACCACTTTGGCTGGGTTAACGTTTTTGTTGGTCCAATCCATTTCTGAGACGTGGACCAAGCCTTCGACGCCGTCTTCGATTTCGACAAAGCAGCCGTAATCGGTAACGTTCGAGACCTTGCCAAACACGCGCGACGTCGCCGGGTAGCGACGTGCGATGTTGTGCCACGGATCGTCGCCCATCTGCTTGAGGCCCAGGCTGACTCGGTTGCGCTCGCGGTCGAAACGCAGGACGCGAACGTCCATTTCGTCGCCAACATTAACCACTTCAGACGGATGGCGAACGCGTTTCCACGCCATGTCAGTGATGTGCAGGAGGCCGTCAATGCCGCCCAAATCAATGAACGCGCCGTAATCGGTGAGGTTTTTAACCACGCCTTTAATAATCGCGCCTTCAACCAACTTGTCGAGCAGCTGTTCGCGCTCAACGGAGTACTCGCTTTCAACCACCGCGCGGCGGCTAACCACCACGTTATTGCGCTTGCGGTCGAGCTTGATAATTTTGAACTCGAGGTCTTTGCCTTCGAGGTAAACCGGATCGCGCACGGGGCGCACATCGACCAAGGAGCCCGGCAGGAACGCACGGATGTCGCTGATGTCGACGGTGAACCCGCCTTTGACTTTGCCGGAAATTCGGCCCGAGATCGTGCTTTGCACTTCGAAAGCTTTTTCGAGTTCGTCCCAAACCATGCTGCGTTTGGCTTTTTCGCGCGACAGGCGCGTTTCGCCATAGCCGTCTTCAATTGCATCGAGGGCGACTTTAACTTCGTCACCCACTTTGACTTCGAGCTCACCGCGCTCATTTAGAAACTGCACCAGTGGCACGATGCCTTCGGACTTCAGTCCCGCGTTGACCACCACCGAATCGGCGCGGATCTCAACGACAACACCGGTCACGATGGTGCCTGGCTTCATCGTTCCGAAGGCCAGACTCTGTTCAAATAATTCGGCAAAACTCTCGCTCATTTACAAACTCTCAAACCTTGATGCGGCGCGGGCTCAAATGCTGGCCATCAGCGCTGACACATCGGATAGGTTTTCGGCATCTGTATTTGTCTTCTATGTGAAGAACAAATACTCGTTAAACAACGCAACTTTCGCTGCGACCCTTTGTCAATCTTTCTTTGAAGCTTTTAAAGACACGACTGGATGCGCTTTAACTGGGCCATTTTTCTTTGACCAGTTCCAACACTTTTTCGACCACTTCTTGCGGCGCCATCCCGGTTGAATCAATGACGATTCCATCAGTGGCGGGCTTGAGAGGTGCGATAGAGCGATTCGAGTCGCGTTCGTCACGCAATCGAATCTCATCTAGTAGACCGGGCAGTGTAACCACGAAGCCTTTGTCATTCAACTGCTTATATCGTCGATGCGCGCGCTCCTCGGCGCTCGCGGTGAGGAATATTTTTACTTCCGCATCGTTAAATACCACCGTGCCCATATCGCGACCGTCCGCGACCAGCCCCGGATAACGCCGAAAATCGCGCTGTTTTTGCAATAGCGCCGCTCGTACCGAGGGCATCGCAGCAACCGTAGAAGCCGCTGCGGCGCAGGTTTCTGTGCGTAGCGCTGGGCCTACGTCCTCACCATCCAGCAGCACCAACGGCTCATCGTTGATGCGATCTATGAATTCCACGCGCGAATGCAGCAGGCGATCTAAAACCAGCGCCTCATTTTCGGCGTAGTTCTTGACGTGACGCAGCGCCGCGAGCGCAACGGCCCGATAAAGCGCTCCTGAATCAAGCAAATGCCAGCCCAAAACACGCGCGCACTCTCGTGCAACGGTGCCTTTTCCAGAACCTGAAGGCCCATCAATCGTTAATACCGGCGGAAAATTAGTTGGCATAGCGCTCTAGTGCTCCAAATCGACGCCGAGGGCGCTCGCCGTTGCCCAAAAGTTGGGATACGAAGTGTTGACGTTGGCGCAGTCGCGAACGCTGATCGGCTTCTCGCTGACCATCGCGGCAATTGCCATGCTCATGGCGCAGCGATGGTCACCGGCGCTGTCTACGCCAACATCACCGCGCAAGCGCTTAACGCCATCGATAATCGCGCCGTCTTCGGTCTCCTGAATCAGTGCGCCAGCGCCGCTCAGCGCTCGAGCCATCACCGCGATGCGATCGGATTCCTTCACGCGCAGCTCGTGCGCGCCACGCACGTGGGTGCGACCGCGCGCCAAACTCGCAGCCACGAAAAAAACCGGGAACTCGTCAATCATGTTCGGCACCAGCGCGGGGTCGAGATCAACGCCGGCAAGCTCAGCTGAGCGCACGCGAATTTGCCCGATGTCTGGGTTGCTGCCGGCTCGCACATCGATGTTCGCGCCCATTGAGCGCAGCGCATCGATCAGCCCGAGGCGATAGCGGTTCAAGCCAACCTGCTCGATCAGCAAGTCTGAATCGGGCACGATCGATGCCGCCACGATCCAAAATGCCGCTGACGAAAAATCCCCGGGGATTACGACGTTACTCGCCTTCAGCCTAGCGCCGGCGCGCAGGGTGATGCTGCGCTCGCTCGACTGAACTTCAGCGCCAAAGGTGCGCAGCATCGACTCGGTGTAGTCACGCGTGCCAACCGGCTCCAGCACCGTTGTGTCCTGCCCGGCATATAAACCGGCTAACAGCACGCAAGATTTTATCTGCGCGCTCGGAACCGTAGGCGCGTAGCGAATGCCGCGCAGGGCATTTCCGCCGCTAATTTGCAAAGGTGGAAAAGCATCATCGCGTGCGCGGATTATCGCGCCCATCTCGCGCAGCGGCTCGATGATCCGGCGCATCGGCCGCGCGCTCAGCGAGGCGTCACCGATCAGCGTCGAGTCAAACCGCTGAGCGGCCATAACGCCAGCAATCAGGCGCATGCCGGTGCCCGCGTTACCCAGATCGAGCGGCCCATCAGGTGCGGTGAGGCCGTGTAGGCCAACGCCATGGACCACGCGCTCGTGCGCTGAGGGCGTGTCGATTCGCACGCCCATCGCGGCAAACGCGCGCGCTGTGTTGCGCGTGTCTTCGCCCTCGAGAAAGCCTGAAATGGCGCTGCTACCGTGCGCCAGGCTGGCCAACATGATCGCGCGGTGCGATACCGATTTATCACCCGGCACTTGGATCTTGCCGTTCAAGCCGCGCGCCAGCGGCTTTACTTTGACCGTTTGGCTCACGCGCGGCCCTCGTCAAGAATGTCGCGCAGTACAGCGATCAGTCGGGCGTTGTCAGCGGCCAAGCCCACACTCACGCGCAGACAATTCGGCAAACCATAGCCGCCCATCGGGCGCACGATTACGCCGCAAGCGAGCAAGTTGGCTTCAATGGTCGCGGCGGGCTGGCGGAAATCAACCAGTAAAAAATTTGTCTGCGAGGGCGTGACCAGAAGTTCCAAATCGCGCAGCCCGTGCGCCAAAAGCTCGCGCTGCTCGACGCAATCGCGCACCGAATTGTGCATCCAAGCGCAATCAGCGAGCGCCGCTTGCGCTGCTGCGAGCGCCACGCCGTTGACGTTGAATGACTCGCGCAGCCGCTCCATGGTCGCGCCGACGTCCGCGTGCGCCAGCGCATAGCCGACGCGCAATCCGGCCAGGCCATGGCCTTTCGAGAAGGTCCGCGTGACGATCAGATTCGGAAACTCCTCCAGCAGCGCGCGCGCATCAGCCACTTTGGCGGCGTCGGCGTATTCAAAATAGGCCTCGTCCAGCACCACCAGCGTGCGACTGGGCACCTGTTCCAGAAAGCCTTTGAGAGCCGCTTGGGTGAAGTAAGTCCCCGTTGGATTGTTTGGATTGGCGAGGTATACCAAGCGTGTAGCCGGACCGATTGCCGCGAGCATTGCCGCAAGATCGTGCCCACGCGGCTGCTCGGCATCGAGCGCTAATGCCGGAATCACGCGTGCTTTTGCATTCGCCGCCTGCGCTGCAAGTGCAAACACGGCAAAGCCAAACTGCGCGTAAAGCACTTCATCGGCAGGATCGACAAAGGCCTGCGCAATCAGCATCAGCAACTCGTGCGAGCCGTTGCCTAGAGTGATGTGTGCCGCGTCCAGCCGATAATGCGCAGCGAGAGCGCGCTTTAACGCGCGGCCGCCCGGATCAGGATAAATATGCGCCAGCTGCAAGCTGGCGCGCGCCGCGTCCAGCGCATCTGGCGATGGCCCAAAAGGGTTTTCATTTGAGCCGAGTTCGAGCAGTTTGTGTGCGCCAGCGAGCGCGCGCAAAGCGACTAAATCATGACCCGGATCGTAGGCCTTGAGTCCGCTGAGTGCCCGATTGGGGCGCGCTGCTTCGATCATTCAAAGTTTGACCCAAAGATGCGATTCTTGATCGCGCCTTGATTGATCCAATCGCGGATCAAACGTTGCTCATCGTTGCTCAACGCCGGGCGGCTGCGCGGCATGCGAGCGCCAACGCCGGGCGAGTTGCAGTTGACCTTGCGAAAAAGCAGGCTGCCCGCGGCATCCAATGGCACCACACGCTTGATGCTCGGATCTATGGCTGAATCAACACCCACCAAATTGCCATGAGAAACACCCGGAGAAAGGCTCAAATTGCCGGATGCATTGGGTGAATGGCAGGCGGTGCACTTGGCCGCCACAGGCCCGGTAAAAATGGCCTGAATATCGTTTTCATACACGACATTGTTGTTGATTGGCGCGGGATCAAGCACATCACAACCCGTTGGGTCGGGCGCGGCGAAGGCGCTGGAAACACAGGCAATGGTCAGCAACATACAAGTTAGGCGATTTAGCACTTGGCATCTCTGTTTGGGTTGAGGCTAAGAGTTTACACGCGCAGCGCTTGACGGCTCTGAGCATGCGCACACGGATGGCTTAAAGTGTGACGCTGATTTCTGTTGACAGCTGTGAAGCCGCATTTATGACCGACCTCGCTCCCCTTTTGATTGGCCAATCAACGGTCAAAACCTACCTCCTGCCGCGCTACGCGAATCGCCACGGGCTGATCGCAGGTGCCACCGGCACCGGCAAAACGGTCACCTTGCAAACCCTTGCGGAGCAATTTTCAAAGCTCGGCGTGCCGGTATTCATGGCCGATGTAAAAGGCGATCTCGCGGGTTTGAGTGAGCCGGGAAGCTTGAGCGGCAAGATTGCCGAGCGCGTGCAGATGCTGAAGCTTGAGAACTGGCTGCCGCGCGGCAATCCGGTGGTTTTCTGGGATTTGCTCGGCACAGGCGGCCACCCGCTGCGCACCACGATCACCGAGATGGGGCCGGTGCTGCTCACGCGCTTGCTGGAACTCTCCGACGCGCAGGCCGGCGTGATGAATGTGGCATTCAAGCTTGCCGACGAAGAAGGGTTGCTGCTGCTTGATTTCGACGATCTGCGCGCCTTGCTGGGATATATGAGTGAAAACGCGAAGGCTATTTCCGCACGCTACGGGCAAGTGTCGGGGGTATCGATTGGCACCATCCAGCGCGCGCTGCTGGCCCTCGAAAACGAAGGCGCTCAGCAGTTTTTTGGCGAACCGGCACTAGATATCAACGACTTGATGCGCTTGGATGCCAACGGCCTCGGCGTGATCGGCATTCTGCGGGCGGAAACCCTGATCCTCAAGCCGAAACTGTATTCAACATTTTTGCTGTGGCTACTTTCGGAGCTATTTGAACGGCTGCCCGAAGTGGGCGATCTCGACAAGCCGAAGCTGGTGTTTTTCTTCGACGAAGCGCACCTGTTGTTCAACGATGCGCCGCCGTCTTTGGTACAGCGCATCGAGCAAGTGGTGCGTTTAATTCGCTCCAAAGGCGTGGGCATCTATTTCGTAACACAGTCACCCACTGACCTGCCCGATGCGGTACTGGGCCAGCTCGGTAACCGCGTGCAACACGCGCTGCGCGCGTTCACGCCGCGCGACCAGAAAGCGGTAAAGAGTGCAGCTGAGACCTTCGTGCCCAATCCGCTGCTTGATGTCAAAGCGGTGATTACCCAACTGGGCGTCGGTGAGGCGCTGGTATCCACCTTGCAACAAGGCGGTATTCCTGCGCCGGTCGAGCGTGTGTTTGTGATTCCCCCGGTGTCGCGCTTGGGCAGTTTGACTGACGCCGAGCGCGCGCAAACCGCGCTGCGATCAACCATTGGCAGTAAATACGATGCAAGCGTGAACCGCGAGTCAGCCTATGAGCGCCTGCAACAGCGCAGCGCCCCCAGCAGTTCGGCTGTGGCCGGTTGGCCCGGACTTCCAGGCGCTACGCCAGCCGCCAAGGCGCCGCCTGCAGCGCGTGCTTCAACCCGCGAATCCGTTGGCGAGGCGTTTATGAAAAGTGCGATGCGCTCGATCGGCAGTAATTTAGGCCGCAGCGTTATTCGCGGTGTGATGGGTTCATTGTTCAAACGCTGAATTTGCAGTTTGTGACGGTTCTGTTCTACTCCCACTTTTCGAATTCAAGGATTGCCAAGAATGAAGGTCTATCTGGAAGCCGCTGCCTGCTTCGCGCTGGCTGCGAATGTTTGCGCGCAGGGCATCGATCGCATCCCGTTGGCTGATTTTGCGCAGCCGATGGAATGGAACGACGTGACGCTATCGCCCGACGGCAAGTATCTGGCGGGCAGCTTTGTGGAACCGGGCGGCAAAACGCTGCTAACAATCGTGAACATCAAAACGATGGAACGCGTCGCTGTAGCGGGTCTGCGCGACGCTCAGCAGGTCAACAGCATCGATTGGGTTAACGATGAGCGGCTGCTTTTTTCAGGCGCGGACCAGTTCGGTACGCTGGCCCAGCCACAGCCGAGCGGTGAAATTTTTGGCATTGGCGTGGACGAGAAATCGCCAACCGCGCTGTTTGGCTTTCGCGCTAGCGGAATGCAAACCGGCACCTACATCAAGCAGAAGGCCGAGAATGCTGCGGGATTTTTATTCGACACGCTGCCAAGCGATCCAGACCACGTTCTGATTTCAGTGTGGAGTTTTGGCGGCAGCCAGTATTCTGAAGCACGCAAGATGAACGTCAAAACCGGTCGCACGCAGGTGCTGCTGCGCGGGGTGATGCCGATGTCGGCCTACAAAGCCGACCACAGCGGCGTGATTCGTTTGCAGTGGGGATTAGATCTGCAAAACCGCCAGTTGATGCGCTACTGCGCAGACGAGGACGCTGACTGGGAGGTAATCAACGACCAAAACAGCAGTGGCGAAGTGTGGAGCGTGCTCGGCTTTAGCGCCGACAACCAGCGTCTGTTTTTGCAAGTGAGCGCTTCGGGCGGGCCGGACAGCATCATCTCCTACGATCTAAAAGCCAAGAAAGGCAAGCAGGTTTTTCGGCACTTATTCGCTAGCCCGAGTCGCTACGTTTACGGCTTGCGCGACCGCGCACCAATTGGCGTGGTTGTGCAGCCCGGCGCGCGCACGATTGAGTTTTTTGAGCCTAACCACCCGGATGTGGCGCTGTACTCAAGGTTAAAGGCAGCCTTTCCGGGCCATATCGCAACGATCACCAGCACCTCCGACGACGGCGATTTGGTAATTGTGCAGGTCGAAAGCAGCACCAACTCGGGTGACTACTATTTGTTCAACACGCGCACCTCGAAAGCTGATTTTTTAGTGAGCCGCGCGCAGCTGATGGACCCTGAATTGCTGTCGCCGACAACACCAATCACCGTCAAAGCGCGCGACGGATTGGCGCTGCGCGGCTTTCTCACCTTCCCTCGGCGGGTGAAGGATAAAAAGAACCTACCGATGATCGTCATGCCGCACGGCGGCCCGTTTGGCGTGTTTGACGAGTGGCGCTTTGATCCGTGGGTGCAGGTGCTCGCCGATCATGGCTACGCGGTGCTGCAGGTGAACTTTCGCGGCTCCGGCGGCTACGGCCACGATTTTGAACAGGCCGGTTATCGACAATGGGGCGGCAAGATGCAAGACGACGTGACCGACGCCACGCGCTTTGCGATTAAGGAGGGCTATGCAGACCCAAAGCGCATCTGCCTTGCTGGCGCAAGCTACGGTGGCTATGCGGCTTTGATGGGGCTGGTGCGCGAGCCTGAGCTTTACCAGTGCGCGATGTCCTACGTTGGCGTGAGCGATCTGGCGCTGATGCACTCGCGCGGGGACCTTTCTGATCAGGTGTTTAGCCTCAACTACATGAAGGAGACCATCGGCAACGATGATGCCGCCTTGGACAAGCTGTCGCCGGTGAAGCTCGCCGCTTCGATTAAAGCGCCGGTGTTCTTGGCGCACGGCCGAGTCGATCGACGCGTGCCCATAGTGCATGCTGAGAGCATGAAGAGCGCGCTCGAAAAGGCTGGCCAATCGGTTGAGTACCTGGCCGTCTCCGGCGAAGGCCACGGTTTTTACAAACCGGCCAATAATTTGATTCTGTATCGTAAGCAACTCGAATTCTTCGCAAAACACATTGGGGGAGAGAAAGCCAAATGAGCGCAAAAATGAGCAAAACCGAGGAATACGAAGCCGCGCTTTACGAGCTGCAAATTGAGCTCTCAAAAATGCAGCGCCACGTGATTGAGTCCAAGCGCAAAGTGCTGGTGATTCTTGAAGGCCGCGATGCTGCGGGCAAAGACGGCGTGATCAAGCGCATCACCGAGCACTTAAGTCCACGCGAAACGCGCGTGGTTGCCTTAAGCAAACCGTCAGATCGTGAAGTCACGCAGTTCTATTTTCAGCGCTGGACCGCGCATTTGCCTGCCGCGGGTGAGATCGTGTTTTTTAACCGATCCTGGTACAACCGAGCGGGCGTTGAGCGGGTGATGGGATTTTGCAACGACGAGCAATTTCGCGAATTTATCCATGCGGTGCCGATGTTTGAACGGATGCTCGTGGAGTCTGAAATCACCTTGGTCAAGTACTACTTAGATATCGACAAAGCTGAACAACACGAACGCATGGAAGCGCGCAAAACCGAGCCGCTTAACTATTGGAAAATCTCCCCAATCGACGCAGTGGCGCTGGAGAAATTCGACGACTACACCCAGGCGCGCGACGTGATGCTAAAAAGTACCCATCACAAGTTTGGCCCTTGGACGGTGGTCAACGGCAATAAGAAAAAGCCGGCGCGGCTCAATTTGATTCGCCACCTCTTGGGTCAAATCGGCTACCCAGAAGCACGCAAAAATCTGCTCGCGGTAGAACCGGCCGTGGTGCGCGCCTATTCCGCCCAACTTGTTAAAACCGGGTTTTTGCACCGATGAGTTTTTGGCAGCGTTTTCGCGATGCCCTGCTCGATCGACCGCCGGCCATCAAGGAGTTTGATCACGATGCTCGGGTCGCCATTGGCGCCCTACTACTGGAGATGTGCCGCGCCGATTTTGAGGTCAAGCATGAAGAGCTCAAGACGCTGATCGCCAGCATTCAGTTGAGCTTTCAGCTGACCAGCGCAGACGCCGATCAGCTGTTGGACCTGTGCGAGGCTGAGGCCGACGTGGCGGTGTCATTGCGGCTGTACACCACCGTGCTTAACGATCGGCTCAGCGACGAGCAAAAGCGCGGCGTGCTTGCGCAGATCTGGGAAATCGCGCTCGCCGACGGCGAAATTCATCAGCAGGAAGACCTGCTGCTGACCCGCGTCGGTGAGCTATTGCATATCCCTGATCGACACTTGCGCGTGATCCGTCAGCGCGACTGAGCAGACACTAACGCGGCTCAGCGGACACTTGCGGCGGCGGCGGCTGCGGCGCGAAATAGCCGACAACCACGAGCAAGCTGCCGACCACCAAGAAGGCGCTGATGCCGGATAGATCGCTCAAGAAATGCCGGTCAATAAACGCCAGCTTGACCAGCACCAGCACGATCACCGCAGCGCCAAATTGCCATGGCCGACGCCAGCCGCGGCGCGCGCCGAGCAGCATTCCGACCATGCCCGCCAACGTCCAAAGCATGCTCAAAGCGCTTTGCGCACGCATCGAATCGAGCAAACCCGGGCCCCATGGATCGCCGAACAGCTGGTGGGTCCAGCGCAGCGCAGCCGCGCTCAACGCGATAAACGCGATGCCAACTAGGCAAAAGCGCAGGCTTGCTTGATCAACGCGCTCGCGCAGGGCAAACCAAATCAGCGCGATGGCCAAAATCGTTGCGCCTTCAAGCACATTGAACAGCGGAAAAAAGCGCATGGGCGAGACGTCACCTGAGTTGCTACAGGCAACCAGCACCCAAACAAACGCGAGCACGCTCAATCCCGCGGCGAGTGACGCGCTGATCTGCGTGCCGCGACCCTCGCGGCCGAAGAGGCGCTCTAACCAATCTGGCCAAATCACGAGGGTTGCCAGAAACACAAGCGCTGGTGCCGCGAACAAGCTCAAAGCCAGTCCCGAACCCAACTCCCAAAGCCAAATCTTGCGCAGGAGTTCAAGCGTCAGCAGCGCTACTGTCAGCAGCGGCCAACCCATGCGTAACACGCTGATCCAGAAGCCCTCCTCGCTGCAACGCAGTCGAATCGCCAGCAGCGTCGAGCCAAGATAGGCAAGCCAGGCAATGCCGCGCCATTCGCCGAACAGCGGCAAGCTTGAATCCGACATGACGACCAATGCGACCAGCATCAACGGCACATTGAGCTCGCTGAAGCGTCGCGCGATCGGCCATTTCAACGCACTCGACAGGCCGATTCCCAGCGCGCTGGCAAAAGCTGCAAGCAGCACAATCCAAGCCATTCTCTGTGGCATGACGCTGAAATGCTCGATCTGCGCAATGGCGCCGAACTGCAGAATCAGCGCACCCATCGTGAAAAACGCCAAACGCGCAATTCGCGCGGTGCTCGGCACCGATTCCAGCCGCGCGATCGCGCGCGACAGCAGCCAAGCATTGCCCAAGCCGGCAATCACCAAGGCCAGCGCGCCCAAACCGGGACCGTTAAAAATGGGCGTTGCGTTGTCTTGCCACGCAAAGCCCAGCACGTAGGCCGGCAGCGCGAGCAAATACAGCACCGTTGACAGGTAGCGCAGCAGCCGCGATTGGCCTTCATAGACGGCGAGCCACATCAGCGCCAGGCTTTGCAACGCGAACACCATCGCCGTGGTCGGCGCGCTGAAACATAGCGGCACTGCCAGCGTAATCAGGGCTGCTGCGATGGCGATATAGCAGCGTTTCAGCGTGCGCAAGCGTCCAAAATAGTGCAGCGCGTAAGCGGCCACCGCGTGCAGCGCGCCAAGAAGAAACGCGCGCCGGCCGAGTGCTTCAGGGTCATCCACCAGCAGCAAACCTTGCAGCAGCAGCACCGCCAGCGGCGCACCAAACACCAGCGCGGTTTCAATGCGCTTCAAGCCCGACTCCGGCCCGCGCGCGGCAAACAGCCAGCCGATAAAGCCAAACAGCAGGCCGTGGAGCAGCAGGTACGGCTCAGTGACCGCCAAAAACTCAGGCCGGTAGAACTGCGCGCCCCAAATCGATCCGACAAAAAAGGTCGCAAAGAACGCCAGCAAATTCAAACTGCGCCAGTCTTTTTTGAACGCAATCAGCAGCACGCCGACGTTGACCACCAGGTAATAGCCAAACAGCGAACCCGGTGCATCCGCCACCTGCGCAATCCAGGGCGCGAGATACGCACCGAATGCCGCCAGCCACGCCAGCGCGAGCGCGTCTTGCAGCAGCGCGAGGGCAACTGCGATACCGGTGGTGACCATCACCAAGGCCAAACACAGCTCGACAGAAATAAAGCCAAACCGCGCGTAAGCCGCGTAAGTGGTCAGCGCGAACACGCCTAAGCCCAGGCCTTGAATGCTCAAGCCAAACACGCGGCGAGCGCCCACTTGACGGTAGCCAAAGCCCACGGCCAGCAGGCCCAGCGTGGCAATACCGAGCAAGCGAAACTCAATCGGCAGGCGCAGCAACTCGTTTTCAATTGCGTATTTCAACAGCGCCGCAACGCCGGCAAACAGCAGCAGCACGCCCGCTTTTACCGGCCAATTGCCGCCCGTGAAAAACTCAACGATGTGGCGTTCAAGCCCAGGTTCGCTGGGCGCGCTCGGCTTCAACCGCGCATTCGCAGCCGCGCGCGGTGTCGAATTAGACGCAGCCTGTGGCGCGCGCTTAAACGCAGGCACATCGGCGGGAATCATCGGCTCGAGCAGCGCTTGCGCTTCGTCGACTTGAAATACCGCACGACCAAGCGCCGCCGCTGCCGGCTCGGGCGGAGCTTGAACAACGCCTGCGGTCGCTATCTGAATTGGGGTCGCCGATTCGATCGGTGCAGCAGCTACGGCAACCGGTACGGTCCATACATCCTGCAAAGACGGGGGCTGCAGAAGTGGCACTGACGCATCCGGCTCGCGAATGCGCACCCGCTCCAATGCGCGCAGGCCTACAAGCTCAGTCTCAAGCCGACGCAGCGCATCGCGCTGGCGCAGCACGCCATAGACCAGCGCCGACAGCATCGCACCGACCACAAACCCAAAAAAGCCGCCAGCTGAATGCATCAGCCAACCAAAAAACCCGCCCAGCAGCGCCACTACGATCATCACTTGTCTTCACCTCTCTTGCACGCCAGTCTGCACGCGCCAAAGCGCCGCGTAAATCCCATTTGCAGAAATTAGCTCAGCGTGGCGTCCGCGCTCGACGATTCGTCCTTGATCAAGCAGCAAAATTAGATCCGCGTCGACAATGGTCGACAAACGATGCGCAACGATCAGCGTCGTGCGATTGCGGCACACGGTTTTGAGCGAGCGCTGAATCGCTGCTTCGGTCTCGTTGTCCACCGCGGAGGTCGCCTCATCGAGCAGCAGCACCCGCGGATCACGCAGCAGCACGCGCGCTAGGCTCAGACGCTGGCGCTGCCCGCCGGACAGTTTCTGGCCGCGCTCCCCCACTTGCGTGGCATACCCTTGCGGCAACGCGCTGATAAATGCGTGCGCTTCTGCAGCGATTGCGGCCTGCTCGATCTCAGCATCGCTTGCCTCAGGCCGACCGTAGCCGATGTTGTCGCGCACCGAACCTGGGAACAGCAAGACATCCTGGCTGACCAATCCCACCGCATCGCGCAGGCAAGCCGTGCGCCACTGGGCAAGGTCCACACCGTCAAGGCTGATAACACCGCTGATTGGCTCATAAAATTTGCACAAAAGTTTCAAAACGCTCGATTTACCCGATCCGGTCGCGCCCACCAGCGCAATCGTTTTGCCAGCATCGATCGTCACATCGACGCCTGAAAGGACCGTCTCTCCGCGCTCGTAGCGAAAACCAACATTCTGCAAATGAACCGTGCCGACCACTTGCGCAGGTAGCGGCGCATAGTTACCGCCCTCGCCTTCCACGGGCTCCGCCAGCAGCGCCATCACGCGTCGGGTTGAGGCGATTGCGCGCTCGTAAAGGTCCACAGTTTCAGCCAGCCCCGTCAGTGGCCACAGCAGTCGCTGGGTCAAAAATACCAGCACGCCATACAGCCCGACATTCAGCTCGCCGCTCAACACCTTGATCCCGCCGACCACAAAGGTGAACAAAAAGCCGCTCAGAATGGCCATGCGAATCAACGGGATAAACGCCGAACTCAAACGAATGGCGGTGCCATTTGCGGCTTGATAGGCCAACGAATCTGCGTTCAACGCCGCCGTTTCGCGGGCCTCGCTGGTGAAGCTCTTAATCGTGGCGATCCCCGAGATAGCTGTCTCCAAACGCGCCGACAGCGCACCGGCGAGCTCTCGCACCCGCGCATACAGCGGCTCCAAGCGGCGCTGAAAATAGAATGCACCGCCCAAAATCAGCGGAATTGGCAAGTAGGCAAGCGCCGCGATCAGCGGTGAGATAAAGAAGAACACGCAGCCCACCGCAACCACGGTCGTCAACACCTGCAGCAAAGCATTGATGCCGCCGTTGAGAAAGCGCTCCAGCTGATTGATATCGTCATTCAGGATCGCCACCAAATTGCCGGTCGCTGCATCCTCGAAATACCGAAAAGGCAGCGCGGTTGCATGCGCAAACGCGCGCATGCGCAAATCATGCTGCACGCGCTGCGCTAAGTGCCGCCACAGCAGCAAATACAGATACTCAAACAAGCTCTCGCCGACCCAAATCAGCAGCGTCAACGCCGCCAACCAATACAGCTGCGCATACGGATCGGTAATGCCCAAAGCGCCCAAAAACGACCCTTCCCGACGCACCACCACATCAATGGCGATGCCGATCAAAATCTCCGGCGCGATATCAAAAAGTTTGTTCAGTACCGACGCAAGAGTGGCCAGCCACACCCGCTTGCGGTCGTTAATCAGGAGTGCCCACAAAGCGCGGGCGGGGTTGGATGGCTGCATGCGCGCAAGTCTAAGCTGGGTAAGGCTTGGCTGGATTGACAAACTCACACAATGTCACCCAATCTCACATCTCAATGAGGTGAATTCATGAGCTGGCAAACGGATCGACTTCAGACGCGCCTCGCTCTTCCCGCAGAGAGTTTGGAGGAGGTTTACGCGTTGCTTGCGCGGATCGATGCGGTGAAACAAAGCTGGAAAATCACCGGAAGGCTCAAGCCCCAGATGATCCGACGCCTCACGCAGAGCGTGATTATCACCTCGACCGGCGCCTCAAACCGGATCGAAGGAAATCAGCTAACGGACGAGGAGGTGGAAAAGCTCTACCGGAATTTGCGGATTCAAAAGCTCAGTACCCGGGATCAACAAGAGGTGGGTGGATACTTGGAATCGATGGAGTTCGTTTTTGCCCACTTCGCAGACCTGAAGATTTCCGAGTCGATGATGCTGCACCTCCACGGACAACTGCTGCGCTTTAGTTCCAAGGATGAACGCCACCGAGGCAATTACAAATTCGGGTCAAATCGCGTCGAAGCAAAGGATCAAAGCGGCAAAGTAATTGGCATTATTTTTGATCCCACGCCGCCGCATCTTGTCGCCAAGGAAATGCAGGACCTTGTTGCGTGGTATCAATGGGCGAGTGAGGAAAGAAAAAAACATCCGCTGATCCTGATCGCAAATTTCATTTTCGAGTATCTCGCGATCCACCCATTCCAGGATGCGAATGGCAGAACCAGCCGCCTGCTCACGAACTTGATGCTCTTGCAGCAAGGCTATCAGTTCACCTCGCTGGTTTCCCATGAGCGGCTCATTGAACAGCAAAAGGCGGAATACTATCTCGCGCTGAATCAGACCCAAAAACACTGGAAAACGGATCAAGAAAACATCGCGCCATGGCTTTTCTTTTTCCTGCAAATCGTCCGCCAACAGGCGGATCTAGCGCTTGAACTTTTAAGTCGCGACGACCGCGAGGCGTTGCTCTCAGAAAACCAGCGAAACATCCTCTACTGGATCCGAGCTCGGGAAGTAGAGGCCTTCAGTCGCAGAGACCTCATCGCGGCTTTCGACCTTCCGCCCCGCACCATTGAGGCATCGGTAAAGCGATTGCTCGAACATAAATTCGTCGAACGCCTTGGGGCAGGCAGATCCACTCGGTACCGCTGTATTCGCGAAACAAGCGTCTAAGCTGGGTAAGGCTGGGTGGCTTTCGACGATGAGAAGTATGAGGCGGGCTATTCGGTAGTGGCTAGCTTTTGGCTTTTTGCTGCGTGGTACAACAGGCAACCTGCCAGCAGACACGATCGGTAGCGGCAGAGATTACAAGCACCTATCAACCAGAGATATTCCTGTTTATGGTTCAGGGGGCTAGATGCTTGCTGTTGATGATTATCTGTATGACGGTGAAAGTGTGTGTATTGGGCGAAAGGGAACGATTAACAAGCCAATGTTCCTCACCGGCAAGTTTTGGACAGTAGACACGTTGTTTTACACCCAATCCTTCAAGGGTTGCCTGCCTAAATTTGTTTTCTCGATATTCCAAAACATTGATTGGCTAAAGCACAACGAAGCCGGAGGCGTTCCGAGCTTTTCAAAATTAAACATCGAGAAAATCGAAGTCGCCGTCCCATCCCCGACAAACAACAAAAAATCGCCGAGTGCCTGACCACGCTGGACGAGGTGATCGCCGCCCAAAGCCAAAAAATCGACACGCTCAAGATCCATAAAAAAGGGCTGATGCAGCAGCTTTTCCCGGGAGCGCCGACGTCCTCGTCGGCATGGACTCGGGTGGTGCTGCCGACGAGGACGTCGGCGCTTCTAGGGGATGGTATTCCCGTGGCTATCTCCCGCACCGGGACTAGGGCAGCCCGAAGTTGCCCGCTATGTGCAGGATGCCTTCCTGCATTTCCACGGCCAGCGCAGACTGGCCCTGGTCAAGCGCCGCCCCTGGGAGCGCCGACGTCCTCGTCGGCATTGCACCCGCCCAAGCCGACGGGGACGTCGGCGCTCCCAGCACCCGCCCAGGCCGACGGGGACGTCGGCGCTCCCAGCACCCGCCCATTGAAATCTTCACAGCTGGCTACACCTTCATGCGGTGAGTATTCCTGCTGTTGAAACCAATGCGGCCGAGTTGAATCCCGGCACCGACAAGCCTGCTGGCGAGCGATCGACTTTGTGGGTTTTGTCGACGTTGATGCCCTATTTGTGGGAATTTCGTTGGCGCATTGCGCTGGTGCTGGTGCTGCTGGCGTTGGCCAAGGGCGCGAGCGTTGGGGTTCCGCTGATTTTTAAGCAGATGATCGACGCGCTTGACGTCAGCGAGCCGCTGCTGCAAGTGCCGATTGCTTTGCTGCTGGCGTACGGCATCACCCGCTTGAGTTCGGCGCTGTTTCAGGAATTACGCCAGATTGTTTTTGCGCGGGTGATGGCGCGCGCGTCGCGCCTGGTCACGCTCAAAGTGTTCCAGCATTTGCATCGATTGAGCCTGCGCTTTCACCTTCAACGACGCACCGGCGGGGTGTCGCGCGATCTCGAACGCGGCTCATCGGCGGTGGTTGATCTGCTCGATTGGACGATCTACACGATCTTGCCCACGCTGCTGGAGATCCTGCTGGTGTGCACGATTTTGATCTACAAATACGATTGGACCTTTACCGCGATCACACTCGGCACAATCGCGGGCTACGTGATGTACACCTTTCGCATGACCGAGTGGCGTTTGAATTTCTATCGCGCGGCTAATGAAGCCGACACCCAAGCGCAAGCGCGTGCGGTCGACTCGCTGATCAACTACGAGACGGTCAAATACTTCTCCAACGAAGCGCACGAGGCCGAGCACTACAACCGCAATTTGGAAAAAGTGGAAGAAGCGCAGGTTAAAAGCCTGAAGTCGCTGGCGGCGCTCAACGTCGGGCAAAACGCGATCATCTCGCTCGGCGTGAGCCTGTTGATTTGGCGCGCCGCCGAAGGTTTGGTGGCCGGGGAAATGAGCCTCGGTGATCTGGTGTTAGTCAACTCATTTTTGATGATGCTCGCGCAGCCGCTGAATTTTCTGGGCGTGGTGTATCGCGAAACCAAGCAGGCGCTGACCAATATCGAGCGCATGTTTGCGCTGCTCGACCAGGAGCAAGAAGTGCTCGATCGACCCTCGGCTACGGCGCTCAAAACCAGCGCAGCGAGCATCGAATTCTCGAACGTGGCGTTCAGCTACCAGCCGGAGCGGGCGATTTTGCGCGCGGTTAATTTCACGATTCCAGCCGGTTCGACGCTGGCCGTGGTCGGCCATTCTGGCTCGGGCAAATCGACCCTTGCGCGCCTTCTGTATCGCTTTTACGACATCCAGGCGGGCGCCATTCGGATCAATGGGCAAGACATTCGCGATATCCAGCAGGACGCGCTGCGAGCGCTGATCGGGATCGTTCCGCAAGATACGGTGCTGTTTAACGATTCGATCTACTACAACATTCTCTACGGGCGCCCAAGCGCCACGCGCGAGGAAGTATTTGAAGCCGCACGGGCCGCGCAAATTCACGATTTCATCGAATCATTGCCCGATGGCTACGAGGCACATGTTGGTGAGCGCGGCTTGAAGCTTTCGGGTGGCGAAAAGCAGCGGGTCGCCATCGCGCGCGCAATCCTTAAAAACCCGCCCATTTTGATTTTTGATGAGGCCACCTCGGCACTCGATTCGAAAACCGAGCAAGCCATCCAGCGCGAACTTGAACGCATCGCGCTGGGTCGCACCACGCTGATGATCGCGCATCGTTTGTCGACGGTGATGAACGCCGATCAAATCTTGGTGCTGGATCAAGGCGAGGTCCTTGAGGTTGGGACCCACACGCAATTGATGGAAGCGGGCGGCAGCTATGCGTCAATGTGGGCGCGGCAGGAATCGGTGACTTTAGGCTTGAGCTAGCTTTTTGCTGACGTCATTTCGGTGCCATTCAGCCATTGATCGTTAGCTTCGCCGCCTACCCCCTTTCGAATTTCTAGCGCAATGAACGAGTTAATCGGCAAGCAGCTCGGCCCCTATCAAATCACCGAAAAGCTCGGTGAGGGCGGCATGGCCTGCGTTTTCAAAGCGCTCCAGCCGAGCATGAATCGCTCGGTTGCGCTGAAAGTGCTGCCGCAGCGCTACGCCGACGCGCCCGAGTTCGCGGAGCGTTTTGAGCAAGAAGCGCGCGTGCTGGCCACCCTGCAACACCCACATATTTTGCCGGTGTTCGACTATGGCCGCGAAAACGGCTACGCATACATTGCGATGCCTTGGATTGTCGGCGGCGAATTAACCTCTGAAATGACCGGCGCACCGCTGGCGCTCAAGCGCCTGGTGCAGATCATCAGCGAAGTTGGCGACGCGCTCGACTATGCCCATGAGCGCGGCGTGATACATCGCGATGTGAAGCCCTCCAACATCCTGCTAGACGCCCGCGGACACTGCTTGCTGACTGATTTTGGGATCGCCAAACTGATCGCCAACGGGCAGAGCGCTAGCCCAAATGGCAGCCTGATTGGCACGCCCGCGTACATGGCGCCGGAGCAGTCGATGGGCGATAACGTCGATGCGCGCTCGGATATTTACTCGCTTGGCGTGGTGCTCTATGAGCTTGCCACCGGGCGCCCGCCGTATCGCGCTGAAACGCCGCTCGCGGTGGTGATGAAGCACCTCCACGATCCATTGCCTTCGCCACGCCAGATCAACCCGACCCTTGCGCCGGAGGTCGAGGCAGTGATCTTAAAATCACTCGCGAAAGGCCCGGCAGACCGCTACCAGCGCGCCGGACAGCTCGTGGATGCGCTGTCCCGCGCGTATGCGCTGCTGGATCGGCACGCCCACGCCGATACGCGGTTGGTTGACGCGGTCGCGCCGCCGATCTTAGGCTTTGCCGCGATCGATCGGCCGGATCAGCCGACAATCGATTTTGCCTCGCTGGAACAACCAGATGCACCGGTTGTGGCCGACTTCCGCCTGGTGCCGAGTAGCACTGCACCCGCGCGCCGCCTGCTTCCGCTGCTACTGCTTGGGCTATTAGCACTGGCCGTCGGCTTCGGGGCGTGGTGGTTTAGCTTGCCTTCATCATCGCAACCGTTTGATCCGTTTAGCGCACGCGCACCCAGCACAACGCTTGAGCCAAGTGCTGCGCCCGCCGAGGCGCAAAGCCAAGACAGCGCGCGCTTTGGCGCCGAACCGCCACCGCCGGCTGCACCAATCAATCCGGTTGATTCCTCGCTGCCCACACCGTCGGAGCTGTTTGAGGCTGAGGCCAATGCGCAAGCCGAATCGCTCGCGCCGAGCCTTGAGGCCGCTGCAATCCCTGAAGCGAGCGTCGGCACTGAGCTTGCGCCGCCTAGCAAACCTTTGTTGGCTGAGCCGCCGCAACCTCAAGAAACTGCCAGCTACGACACTTTTGATGACGCGCAATTTACCGGCGACTACGACCGCGCGCGCTGGGATGCCGACCCCGAACAATCCGCGCTGATCGAACAGCGCGGCGGCATGCTGAGCATGGCGGGGTTGCCCGACGAAGGCAGCGCGCTGCTGGCAGTGGATGCAACCCAGATTGAGCCGAGCAAGGTGGCCAGCTTCACTGTCCACACGCGCCTTAATCGGGCCGACTCCGCGCGCTCAGGCTCGGCTGGATTCACGATCGGGCGTACCGATGACCCCGAGTGGTGGCTGTCGTGCACCGTGGATGGCGTGCGCAATTCGGCAAACGCGCGCGTGCAGTGCGATTCTAGTGATGGCTTAAATGTCAGCGGACAAACAGCTGGTGAGAGCGACTGGCGCGAGCTCAAGGCCGAATTTGATTTCAAGCGAGCGCAGGTGCGCCTTCTCACCGACCGCGAGCTACTCAGTCGCGTGCCGCTTAAAAATATCGAGAGTTTGCGGCGCTCCAAGCTGCATTTGCAGCTCGCCGCTTGGGCTGAAGAGGAAGGCGACGTCAATGGCGAGTTTGATCGAGTGGAGCTGATCACTCGGGATTGAGATGCGCCCCAGCGCAGATCGCTATGCGGCAAGTCTTGTGAATTATTCTGATATCACTTAGATATTATTCATTGCACCTAAGATTGCTTAAGAAATCGCTAATGCAAGCCGAAATAATTGAAAGTTCAAGAAACGTGCTTAGTGAAATTGCGCTGTTGGCGATCTCAGTCCTTTACACACCTGGCGCGCGCTTAAATGGTTGACAGAAAATCCTTTCCGCTGCGAATGCCCAACGAGGTGTTTGACGCACTTGAGCGTTGGGCAAACGACGATCTGCGTTCGCTCAACGCACAGATCGAATACCTCGTGCGCGATGCGTTAAAGCGCGAGCAACGCCTCAAGCCAAAGCCACCCAGTAAGCCCGATGGATCCAACTGAGCCGCGCGTCAGACATTGGCGCTTAAGCATTCGCTTGGGCGCCCTCGCGGCGCTGAGCATGCTGCTGGTGCTGCCGTATCTGTTCGAGCTGATGCCCGAGCTCGCAGCTAACTCCAAAGTGCCCTTACCTGCGCTTGTCGTCGGCCAAACGCTGCAAAGCTTTGTGCTGTTTAGCGCACTCGCGTGGCTTGGGTTGAGGATGGGTTACGCACTCAAACTCGACGCGCCGCTGTTGCGTGCGTGGGTGCACTCGACGCCCATTCCAGAGCGCGCATTGCGCGGTTTGTACAACGCAGGACTGATTGGTGCACTCTGTGGTGGGTTGATTGTTCTGCTAGATTTTGCGACGCAATCGATGGTGCCTGAGTCCATCAGGGCCATTCAAACGCCGCCATGGTGGAAAGGCTTGCTTGCGTCGTTTTATGGCGCAATTGCTGAGGAGATACTGGCGCGCCTGTTTTTGATGACCCTTCTGGTGTGGGTGGCGGTCAAGGCGCTGCGTCGCGAGCCACGCGCGCAAGATTATTGGCTCGCTGTGGTGGTCACCGCGATGCTTTTTGGCATTGGCCACTTGCCCGCTGCGGCCGCGCTTGCCCCGCTCACGCCGGAGTTTCTACTGCGTACCGTCGGCTTGAACATGCTAGCAGGCGTACCGTTGGGGTGGCTTTTTTGGCGCTACGGTCTTGAATACGCGATGGTTGCGCACTTTGCCGCCGACATCGTGCTGCATGTTTTGCGCGCGCTGTTCTAACTTGTTCGATCAGGCCGCAAGCGGCGTTGCTAGCGAATGGAGCGGCATATTCTGCTGCGGTCGGCAAATATAAAAGCCCTGAAACAGGTCGCAACCGCACTCGCGCAAAGCGCGCAAAACCGCCGGGCTATCAACATATTCGGCGACGGTTTGCTTGCCAAGCTGGTGGGCAATGTCGTTGATCGCGGTAATCACCGCACGGTCGATGGAGTCGCTGAGCACGCCCTGGGTAAAGGTGCCATCGATTTTGAGGTAATCCACATCGAGGTGTTTGAGGTGCCCAAACGAGCAGAACCCGGCCCCGAAATCGTCGAGCGCGAAACGGCAGCCGAGCGCGCGTAGCTCAATGATCAGCTTTTGTGCGGCCGCAATATGCGTCACTGCCTTGGTTTCCGTAATTTCAAACGTAATGTGTGATGGATCAACCCGATATTCAAGCAGCCGCTCGCGGATATAGTCGATCATCAAATCGGTGGATATTGACTGGCCCGAGAGATTGATCGACAGCTCAACAATCGAACCCATCAACGCCTGTTCTGCATAAGCGCGCAGCGCATGGCGCACCACCCATTTATCAATTTCCACCATCATATTGAAGCGTTCAGCGGTGGGTAAAAAGGCATCCGGCGCAACCAGATCGCCGTTTTGATCGCGCATGCGAATGAGCACCTCGCAGCGTGTCCGCCCGCCCTCTCTGCGCTGTGCCCACAGCGCTCCTTCGTCAGCCGGAAGCGCGTCGAGATCGATCTCGTGCGCGCTCATGATCGGTTGAAATAGCAGCACAAACAGGTCGTCGTTGATCGCTTGCTCCAAGCGGCTCGACCATCCCAGCTCGACGTCCATTGCATGGCGCTCGTCGGTCATCGTCGAAAAGACGTGGGTTTGATTGCGCCCCTGATTCTTGGCGATATGACACGCGATATCGGCGTTGGCCATCGCATCGGACGGGCTCGAGGTGTTGCGATCGAGCATCGACACGCCGATTGTGCAACTCACCCGATAGCTTTTGGCCCCGTAGGTAAACGGCTTGGAGACCAGCACGCGTCGAAAATCATCGGCCGTTTGCAGAAGCTGCGTGGGCGGAATGTTGCGCAAAATAATCGCGTACTCGTCGCCGCCGATTCGCGCCAGCGTATCGCTTGCGCGCAGCCGCCCGCGCAGACGATGACTAACCTCAATGAGCAGCTGATCCCCTGCGGCATGGCCGGCGGTGTCGTTGATGTACTTGAACCGATCGACGTCGACAAAAAGCAGCGCGCTGGCTTGATCAGAACGGCGCAAACGATGGATTTCTTGATCCAACTGCGTCTCAAAATACGCGCGGTTGAGCAGCTTGGTGAGCGAGTCGTGGGTCGCCTGCCAGCGCAGTTCTTCTTCCAGAAGCTTGCGCGCCGAAACGTCCCGAAATGCGACCACCGAGCCTTCGCGACGGCCATCAATCTCGAGCGGATAAACGGTTGCCTCAACCGGTACGGGGCGCCCGGCTTCGTGCCAAAACACCGTTTGCCACGCGACCAGCTGGCTGCCATCGCGATAACAGTTGCTCAAAAAACAGTTGGCTTTCGGCATCACTGTGCCGTCTTCAAAGGCGTAATGGAACAGCTGGTGCGCGTTGAGGCCTTCGAGTTCGCGGTCGTGCGGAATGCCCAGCATGTCGCGCGCCGCAGGGTTCACGAAGGTCATGCGGCCGTGGCGATCCACACCATAAACCCCATCGCCCACCGAGCGCAAAATGCCCTCCAGGCGTTTGCGCTCGTTGTCGACCGATTGGCGATCGATGACGGTGCGCGCAAGCGAGCTGACGCGCGCAAGGAACAGCTCTTTGGCTTCGTTCTTAAACACGCATTCGGTGGCGCCAGCGGCCAGCGAGTCAGAAATCACGCGGTCGGAATAGGTGCCCGTGATGACCGCAATTTGCAGCGAGCGGGTGCGCGCGTCGAGTTTGAGCTTGCGCACCAAAGTGTCGCCGTTTTGCTCGGGCATGAAGTAATCGATGATGGCAATGTCGAAGCCGCCGCCGATCGCGCGCTCGAAGCCTTCGACGGCGTTGCTCGCGGTTTCAACCACAAAGCCCTGCTTCATCAGAAGGCGCCTAAACGCCACGCGCACGGTCGGCGAATCATCGACAAACAGCACTTTGAGGTGCCGATCTGGCGCAAGCAAATCAGGGCTTGAGAGGGATTCCGCGCGCGATGAGAGCAGCTTTTTCAGCGCATCGACGCATTCGGAATAATCAGACCACAGCAGCAATGCGGTATTTGGCCGTTGCATCAGCCAGTTCACCGCCATCGGCACGGTTGAATCAGCCAGCAGTAGCACCGGCAGTGAAACGTAGTCGGACGAATCGAGCAGCGTCAGGAACTCATCGGCGCGGGCGTCGGCAAACTCGGGCCAACCCGCGACAATGGCATCGAAGCCGACGGTGTTTTTGAGTTCTAACATCAACATCAGCGCTGCCTCAAAACTGGCGGCTGGGACGATCTCGAAGGCCTTCGGCTGCAGATGTGAGCTCACGGCGCGACGCTTGGTCGCCGAGGCTTCGATTAGGAGGACACGGTTCATCTCAAACCCTCAACCCGCTGCGGGGCCCGACTCCCCGCCGGACTCGCCCACCGCAAGTTAGCGGCCAAGCGTAACCCAATGCGCGTACTTCAACAAAATACGCAGGTGCGCGGACCCCGTGAAACTGCCAAGCGCGTCACACATAATGGCAGCTTCAAGCTGGCGCCCACTCCGCCTTAAGTGGTGCATCCGAACCTGCTTCAATGTTGGCCAGCACATCGCGCTCGCGCTCAACGATCAAATGCAAAAACTCATCGGCACCGCGCATCGCCCCAAATGATTTACAGCCGGCTTCTAAAAACTCGTGCAAATCAAGCAAGCCGCCCAGCTTGGCCGGCTGTCTGGAAATGGATAGCGCAAACATCACCAGCGGCAAGCGCACTACCCGATCGAGCTCCTCGCCGCACAGCTTGAGCAGCTTAAGCTGATAGTGGCGGTCTTCCATGCGCTCACCGGCGCGATAGGCGCGCGCGTAATCGGCTTGGGTCAAGTGTTGCGCATCTACGCCTTGATCCAGCAGCGTTCGCGCCAATGCGACATCAAGCTCATCGCTGAGCGCCTGCAGTTCGAGTGCAATCGACAGCGCTTCTAGTGCACGGTCCGGCAGCACGCGATTCATCATCGGCAGAATTCGTCGCAGCGAACGGTAGCGCACGGTGCGGTCTTTGGGCGCGTACAGCTCGTTGACAAAAAACAGCGTTGCCAGGCGATACCTCGGCACGCGTTCAATGTCTTTGTAGGTTCGTCGCAGTCGTTCAAGCTGCCACAGGCGCAGGTGGTGCAACGACTGCGCGTGATCCGGTGCCAGTTCTTGCGCATGCGGGACAGCTTCGATGCGATCGAGCATCTGTGCCACGCGCGTTTGCCAAGTTTGTCGAGCCATCATCAATCCTTGAGAACGTTGCTAGCGTGCCGCACGGATCGCGTCGAGCAGCTCTTCGCGCTCGCGCCGGAACAGCGCCACGCTCTCAACATGCGCATAGCGCACCACTTGTTTGGCGTCGACCAAAAACACCGCGCGTTTCATGCCCATGAGGCCTTTTGCGCCCCAAGCTTTGGCAACTTGCAAACCTGCATCCGTCAGCAAGGTAAAAGGCAGCGAGTGCTTGGCGCGAAATGCGCGGTGCGATTCGGCGTTATCGCCGCTGATGCCGATGACATCGACATCAAGCCCGGCAAATTCCTCTATCCCATCGCGGTAGTCACACAGCTGCGCGGTACAAACCGGCGTGTTGTCGCCCGGATAGAACACCAGCAGCTGGGCGCGACCGCCATGCGCCGCGAGTTGGTAGCTGCTGCCGTCATCTGCGGGCAGTGTGAAATCTAACGCCACGTCACCTTCTTTAATCGTCACCGCCTAACCCCCGTCATTACCTATGCCCAGTTTTGCAAAATGGCTAGCAATCGCTTGCGCACCGTTGAATCGTAAAGCAGCGCTACGTGCCCTACCCCGTTGAGCTCAAGTTCGGGAGCATCCGGCACCAAAGCTGAAGATTGTGGGACGACTATGTTGTCCTGCCAGCTCATCACCGCCAAAAGATGGCAGTTAGCCGCCAATTGCTTGAGATTCGATTCCGCCAACCAGCGCGTCGCGGGCCGCGTGGGGCCGCGCTCGCTGCCACCCGGCAGGGTCACCGCGAGCCGCGTGCCGCGATGCGGCGCACCTATCGTCACTAAGCCATGCACCGGCAGCGCGTGCTCATGCGCGAGCAAATAGCGCGCGCATACGCCGCCCATGCTGTGCGCCAACAGCACCACGCGCTGATTGCCGTTGGCCTGGGAAAACGCCTCGATTTCAAACTTGAGGCGGCGCGCGTTATCTTCAATCGACCAATACAGCGGATCAAGATTGATCGCGCGCGCTGGTCGATCACCGAGCGCGCGTATCAGCGTCGCAAAAATACCGGCATTACAGAAAAACCCATGAATCAGCAGGACCGGGCGATTTGTGCCAGCCGCAGACTGCACCGCACCTTGCACGTTGAACTGATCAAAACAGTACGCACGCGCCATCGCGCTCAGCTCGCTGCGCATCGCGCGCAGCCAATCCATAAACCCTCCGCGCCCATCGCCCACCAGCCAGGCAATCGGAAAACTGCCCAGAAACATCAGCAAACGCCAGCCGATCGCTGCTGACAAACACACGGCAAACGCGGTCGAAAGCTGCGCAAACCAGAAGATCAGCGCGTAGGCGGCGCCCTCAACCAGCACGATCGTCGTTAATACCCGGCTTAAACGTCGATCCAAAGAATCGCCGTCGCGCATGACCGTCAGCATCTACGCGGCTCGCTCTGACCCGCTCAACACCCGCGTGAGAATGCTCGCGGACGCCGCCACCACCGAGATCACCCGGTCGTAAGCCATCCGCGTGGGGCCAATCACCCCCAACACGCCCAGCACGCGGCCGTCTTGCTTGTACGGCGCGGTGACCAGACTGCAGTCGCCCAGCGGCGAGTAGCCGGATTCCTCACCAATAAACACATTCACGCCATCGGCGTGGATCGAGCGTTCCAGCAGGCCCAAAATTTGCTGCTTGCCAGCAAACGCATCAAACAGCGCGCGCAGTTTTTCCATATCGCCGAGCTCATTGCACGCCATTAGTTTGGTTTGACCCGCGACCAGCATATCCGCGCGCGCTGGGCCGGCGAACGCGCTTTCGGCGAACTCGATTGCGCGCGCCATGATTTGGTCCATCGACCTGCGCGCTTGATGCAAATCGGCCACCAGCCGCGCGCGCACATCGCGCAGCGCCAGACCGGAAAACTGCGCGTTCAAATAGTTAGACGCCGATTCAAGCTCTGAACGGCTCAAGCTGCGCTCGGACTCAATCACGCGATTTTGCACTTCGCCATCCTGGAAGACGATCACCACCAGCACCCGCGTGGGGCTCAAGGGGACAAACTCGATCTGCTTGAATCCAAAATGCTCGCGATTGGGTACGCTGACCAAGCCGACGAACTGCGTGGTTTCAGAAAGCACCAAACCCACCGCGTTGAGCACGTCTTGCGTGGTGCCAGATTCCGGGATTTCCTCGCGCAGCCGTTCAATTTCGAGCAAGTTCAGCGGCTCAATTTTGATCAAGCTATCGATAAACAGCCGATAGCCCTGCGCGGTGGGCACGCGACCGGCGGAAGAATGCGGTGCAGCGAGCAGGCCTGAGTTTTCCAAATCGGACAGCACGTTGCGAATGGTCGCTGGGCTTAAGTCGATGCCCGCATGTTTAGACAGCGTGCGTGAGCCAACCGGCTGGCCGTCCTGGATGTATTGCGCGATCAACGCGCGCAACAGGCGGCGCGATCGGGCATCTAGCGATTCGAGAGGCTGACGGGACATGCGCCTGACAATGGCGGCGAATGCGCTTGATTGCAAGCATGGGACCAGTCTGCGGGCGTATCGATATCGCAAAGCGGCGCCAGCAGCGCGACCCGCAAGCCTAAGCTTTGCGCGCGCCGCAGGCTTTGCCGCAATACCGTTGATGTACTCCAGGCGATCCCCTGAAACAGGCGCGGTTGGCGGCTATTGAGCCCGATCAAGTAATACCCGCCATCGTGCGCTGGGCCAAACACCACGTCGTGACTTTCAAGCGCTGCAAATGCCAGGTGCAGATGGCTAGCGTTAAGCGCTGGACAGTCCGTGCCAATCGCCAGCGCCGGCAGATCCGCGTGCGCAAAGGCGTGCGCCATGCGCTGACCAATCGTTCCGCGTGCTTGCAACCGGCTTGGCAAGGCGCGCTGAAAGCGCTGCGGGCTGTGCCAAACAGTGGTTGATTTGGCGTAGGCGCTGGCCTTGAGCAGTTCAATCGTGCCGTTGAGCAGCTCGCGATACACCGCCAGCGCACCGTGTCGCCCAAGCGCCGGTTCGAGCCGCGTTTTGACCGCACCGCTGCGCGCCGTCTTGGCAAACAGATGAATATGTCCGGTCATGATTGGCGATACAGGCGCGCTAACGCATTTGGATCGGCGCCAAAAAAGTAGCGCGCCCGCAGCAGCCACATCAAGCCGACCGTGCGCGCGATGCCACGGCGCTCCCAGCGTCGCGATGAAGTTGCTAGGCGCTGGCGCAAGTTGAGCGCAGGCGCGTGGGTTTTAAGCCGCTTGCACAGCTCAATATCCTCCATCAGCGCGAGATCAGCAAAGCCACCGAGCTTCTCAAACAGCGCTCGGCGCACAAACAGTCCCTGGTCGCCAGTCGCAATACCGCTTAAGCGCGAACGCCAGTTGATCATCTGCCCGATAACCTTAAGCCGCCAATCGTTACCGCTTAGGCGCACATCAAAGCGGCCCCACTGCCATTCATGATCGGCAAGCAGGCTTGTCCATATCTCGTCAATCGCCATGGGCAAGCGCGTATCGGCGTGCACAAACCACAGCACCTCGCCGCGCGCAAGCTCGGCCCCGGCGTTCATTTGCCGCGCTCGCCCGCGCGGGGCGTTTACCCAATCGCTTGTACCGATCAGCGCAAGTGTGCCGTCATTCGAGCCACCGTCCGCCACAATAATTTGCGCGCCGCAGGCCAGCAGCGGCGCGAGATCAGCCAACAAATCCGGCAACGCCGTGGCCTCGTTCAGCGCCGGAATGACCACGCTTAAGCGCTCAAGGCGCAAGTTCAAAACGCCCTGATACCGGGACCACTGCAAAGCCAAGCTCGATGAGCTTCTCAGCGCTGGCGCTTGAATCGTAGTGATACACCCGAAGCCTATCTAATAGTTCAGGCCGATACTCCGCTTGCAGCTCAAGCGCGCCGGAGTGCGACGGATTGCCGCGCAGCGCAACATCGTGAAAAATCACCTCGCCTGAATTGAAGGTGTCCAACACCTCCGGGATCGGGCGGGTATCGCCGGTGTAAACAAATTTGCCCGGGAGCGCGATCCCAAACGCCGAGTCGGGCGCGTGGTGACGCACTGGAAACACCAAAAACTCTAAAGAATCGTGCCAAAAACGCTCGCTCACGATCACCGTTTGAAAGGCGTCATAAAAATTCACGCCGCCCTCGGCGAGTAGGTTCGGGAATGTCGCTAACCGCGCGTGGAAATATTTAACCAGTCCAAGCGGCAAGTACAGCTTGATTTTGCCGCGTTGGCTTGCGCTAAACCATGCGCTATAGAACAAACCCTCCAGTCCGGCCACGTGGTCCATGTGGATATGGGTAATAAAAATGCCAGTTGGCAAACGGCCATAGCGCGCCATGCAGCGCGCCTCTGTGGTCGGTCCGCAGTCAATCAGCAGGCTGGGCTCACCGTTGCGCTCGTAGACCGCGCTAGAAGAACCTAACTCAAGATTGCGCGCGTCACCAACGCCTAGAAACTGAAAGAAGTGCTGATCGGCCATAGCGCCGAATCCTAGCGCGAACCGTGCGACCATCGATGCCGCGCAAGCAACGGACGCGCCAACCGGTCTCAGCAATACCACTATCAAACGGTCCTAACCCATGAAAAATGCGCTGCGTATCGCGATTGTCTTAGGCTTGCTTGCGCTGGTGGCGCTGGCGTGGCAACAGGGCTGGCTCAAGCTGCTGTCATTGGAGGTGCTAAAGGCGCAGTTGGCTTCGCTGAACGCGCAAATCAGTGACCATCCGCTGCGCTCAGCGGCGGTATTTTTTGGGGTGTACGTCGCGGTCACCGCGCTGTCTTTGCCGGGTGCCGCCATTCTGACGCTCGCGGCGGGTGCGCTTTTTGGTCTGCTTACTGGCACCTTATTGGTTTCGTTCGCCAGCACTCTGGGCGCGACTCTGGCCTTTTTAAGCGCGCGTTTTGTGCTGCGCGAGGCGATTGAAAAACGCTTTGCCAACCAGTTCAAAGCACTCAACGCTGGGGTCGAAAAAGACGGCGCACGCTATTTGTTCGCGCTGCGTTTAGTCCCGGCATTTCCGTTTTTCTTGATCAACCTAGCGATGGGCTTAACCCGCCTGAAAACCTTAACTTTCATGTGGGTGAGCCAGCTTGGCATGCTGGTCGGCACAATCGTATTTGTTAACGCTGGCACGCAGTTAGCGCAGGTCGACTCGCTCAAAGGGCTGTTGTCCCCTGCCTTGATCGGCTCGCTAGTGTTGCTCGCGGCGCTGCCGTTTGTCTTGAAGCAAATCACCCAGTACCTTGCCCATCGAAAGCTCTACGCGCGCTGGCCGCGTCCGAAAAAATTTGACCGCAATCTGATTGTGATCGGCGCCGGTGCAGGCGGCCTGGTGTCGAGCTATATCGCAGCGGTGGTTAAAGCGCGCGTGACTTTGATCGAGCGCAATCGCATGGGCGGAGACTGCCTCAACTACGGCTGCGTGCCGTCAAAGGCTCTGATCCGCTCGGCGAAATTCGCTCATGACGCGCGGCACGGCGCGCGCCTGGGGTTTGCCGATGCGGAGCCTACTTTCGACTTTGCAGCCGTGATGGAACGGGTCAAACGGGTGATCGCAACGATCGCCCCGCACGATTCGATCGAGCGCTACGAAGGCTTGGGCGTCGAGTGCCTCACCGGCTACGCGCGCCTGCTCAGTCCGTATGAAGTTGAAATCAATGGGCAGCGGTTGAGCGCACCCAATATCGTCATTGCCTGCGGTGCAAGCCCGTTCATTCCGCCGGTGCCGGGATTGGCTGAGTGCAAACCGCTGACATCTGAGACGCTTTGGGACTTACGTGAGCTGCCGCGCGCGCTGCTGGTGCTCGGCGGCGGACCGATTGGCTGCGAGCTTGCGCAGGCGTTTGTCCGCTTGGGCTCGTCTGTGACGATGGTTGAGCTTGGCGAGCGAATCTTGCCGCGCGAAGATCTAGACGTCGCCGAGCTAATCACCCAGACGCTAAAACACGAAGGCGTCAACGTGCTCACATCAACCAAAATCACCCATTTTAGCGACGGCCGCGCGCATTACCTGCATGACGGCGCGGAGCAAACGCTCGCGTTCGACCAAGTGCTGTGCGCGATCGGGCGCAGGCCGAATACCAAAGGCTATGGGCTGGAGGAATTGGGCGTGGCGCTCAACGAGAACGGCACCATTAAGACCGACGAATATTTGCGCGCCTCGCTGCCCAATCTCTTTGCGGTCGGCGATATTGCCGGGCCCTATCAGTTCACCCACGCAGCCGCGCATCAAGCTTGGTATGCCGCCGTCCACGCACTGTTTGGGCGCTTTAAGCAGTTCAAGGTGGACTATTCGGCATTGCCGTGGGCGACATTTACCTCACCAGAAGTCGCGCGCGTGGGCTTGAGTGAAGCCGACGCGCTCGCGCAAGGTGTGAAAGTCGAAGTGGTGCGCTACGGGATCGACGATTTGGACCGCGCCATTTGCGATGAAGCAGCCGAGGGCTTTATCAAGGTGCTGCTGGCTGAGAATAGCGACAAAATTTTGGGCGTCACGATCGTGTGCGATCACGCAGCCGAGCTGATCCCTGAGTTTGTCAGCGCAATCAAACACGGCATCGGCCTGAATAAAATTTTAGGCACAATTCACTTGTATCCAAGCTGGGCGGAGGCCAATAAATATGTCGCCGGACAGTGGAAGCAGGCGCACAAGCCCGAACGGCTGCTCAAATGGGCGGAGCGCTACCACACCTGGGCGCGCGGCTAACACGAAAAACTGCGGGATTCTTGAGTGCAAATCCCGCAGTCTAAAAACGTCAAATCACCTAGCGAAACGCAGCAACCGTTGGGCCGCGCGTGCGCCATACGCGGTTGTTGTCGTTGGTGGCTGCTGTGCCGATGGCGACGCCGCTAAGCGTGTAATTTGGCGACGAAAAGGCCCCAAAGCGCGTGCAACTCGAACAGGGTCCGTTGTTGACCGCCATCACCGTGCGCCGGTTAATACTCGCCATCACATAGCCGTGGCCAAAGGCGTACGGCGTGGTGGTTGGATCGTTGTCATGCCGCGTGCCGACCACGTGACCTGCTTCGTGCACAAAGGTGAAGTTGCCCGACAAGCAGGTCGGGTTCATCACGAAATAGGCTTGCGCGTTTGAGGTAGCGATCCCCGCCGCCTGACCGCAGAGTGACGGGTTCGACGGTGCGATATAGGCGACCATATCGGCGGTGTTGGTATTGCGTTGTCCAGCGATGGCATCGTAGAAGCCGTCGCTGCCGTTGGTTAGGCGACTGAGCATCGTTGAGTAGGTGGTGGATTCAGTTTGCGTATAAAACTGGATCGCGCCGGCCTGCTGAAAACGAATTTCAGTATTGGTCGTTGCAAGCGCGGTGTTGGATTCTGAAAACGCCAGATCCATCGCCTGTTGTTCGTTGCCCACCGCAGCGGTAGCCGACCTACCAAAGGCGACCAAAATGCGAATGGTCGAGATTGCCTTGGCGCCGTTCGAGGCCTTTTCGGTTGGATCGACTGCAACCGCGTTGCGCAACATTTCGGCGTAACCAGACTCATCTTCGTCGACTAAAAACTTGCTTTGATCGACTTCAACTAGCGCGTGCTTGCCACCTTCAATCGGCACAAGTCGATAGAGCTCACCGGCGACGCGGATAGTGGCCAAAATGGTATCGCCAGAGCGCACCGCAATGATGTTGTTGACCACCGCGTCGAGCGCGATCTGTCCTGCACCGCGTGCTTTGGCCGAGTGGCCCATTTCGATTTGGCCAATCCACACGTCATTGCCACTTTCCATGCGTTCAAACTGGGTCTGTCTTGCGTTCAATTCGATGCCACCGGGAAGGCTCAAGCTGAGCTCCTGGGTGTCCGCTGCGATGAGATCCGCGCGCGCGGCCACGATCTCAATCCGGGCGTTCGCTGGGTCAGCGGCGACTTGGCGCAATAGCTCACCAGGTGCTGCAAATTGCGCGCGGTTTTCTGACGCGCTGATCAGACTTTCCGCGGCAATCGAAGTGCCTGTGAGCGATGCGAGAACTAAACTTAAGCTGGCGGTAAGACGGTTCAACTTCATGCGATGTATTCCTCAATAATTGGGAGACAAAACAAACGCTTGTGCCCGCAGCTAAAAGGTGAAAAGTCGCTCGCCAATATTGCGGGGCGATGAAGAATACATGAAATAAGCTAACGCGCTAATACAATATTTAGCTAGCGCGAAGCGTCGATTTTTTAGCGCAGCGCCTTCCAGTGCGACGCGACCGCGCCGAGTAAAAAGCAGTAGATGTGCGCCTCCATCGAAATGCGCGGATCAATGCGCACCAGCTGCAGCAGCAGGCCGCCGTAAAGCGCTGCGGCAAGCACTGCAATCACAATTGTTGAGAACTTGCGCTCCGATATCGCGCGGAAAAGTAGATAGCCCAGAAAGCCAAACACCAAACCGCTCGCGCCCAGATGATTGCCGGGGCGCGCGGCGAGCCACAGCAGTGCGCCGCCGCCAAACCACAGTAGCAGCGTGACTTTAACCAGCACGCCGCGACCAAACGCAGCTAATAGCGCCGCCATCCCGAGAAACGGCACGCTGTTGCCGATCAAATGCACGAAGCCAGCGTGCAACCATGGCCAAAACAGAATGCCGATCAACCCGTCTTGGGTGCGCGGCACTACGCCGTAGACGCTTAACTTACCGCGCAGGACGAAATCAAGCAGCGCCACGCACCACATCACTGCAAGTGCAACGAGGCCCCATTTGAGCTGATCAAAATAATCTCGGCCGGTTTTTTTGAGCGCGTCCAATGGCTACTTCTTTTTCTCGCTTCCCGCTGGCTCACCTAGCAGTTGATTGATCTCGATAAAATGCCCATCAGCGTCGTAAACGGCGCTAAACATCACCGGGATGACGCCGCCGTCGGCCGCCGGGTACTCAATGCGCATTGGCGCGGTATGCACTTCAATGAACGGGGTTGACTCGATTTTTGCCCAGCGCTGCTCCAAATCGCGCGCATTGATCACCACGATCGAATCACCGGCAACCGCGCGCGCATTTTTCAGGCGTTTCGGCTGCGCCTCGCCCAAGCGCTGCATTAAACCCAGCGCGCCGATAAAGCGATCGTTGGCGAGCATCAGCACTAAGCGGGTGGTTGGCGGCTTGATACTGCCATCGGCGTTTTTGCCGCCGCCAATTTTCTGGTCGTAGATCACCTTCAAACCGAGTGCATCGCGATACAGCGGCAGTGATTTGTCGATATCGCGCACCAGCAGCGTTGTGCGCCGCACATCCACCGGAATTCGCTCACTTTCCGGCACCGGCTGGGCCAGCACGCCCCAGCTTGCAAGCGCTAATAGGCTAACGAATAACAGCTGCCGAATCATTTCTTCTCTCCGCTTTGCTCGGCGCCTGGTACGGCGTTGGCCATTTTCTTGGCATCGCCGGCCACGACGAAAGTCCAGGTTTTGGCCCCAAACTGGGCTGCAACGGCTTCATTTACTTGCGCAACGGTTAGTTTGGCCACGTTGCTTTCAAGCTCGTCGGTATATGCAAACGTGCGGCCAATCTCTGCTTGCAGCGCAAGCGTTGAGGCCAGCGCAGCGTCATCGCTCAAGCCAACCCGGCGCGCTTTCAACAGTCCACTTTTGGCGTCGGTGAGCTCAGTTTCAGTGATGCCGTCTTTAACAATGGCATCGAGCTCTTCGCGCGCAGCATTGCTTGCTTTGCGCACGTTTTCAGGCGCCGCTTGGGCAAACAGCAGCAGGCTGCTGGTTTCTTCAAGCGTACTGCTAGGGCGCACCAACACGCCGCCGCCGTACGAGAACCCTTCTTTCTGACGCAGGCGTTTGAGAAGCCGATTGCTCAGCGCGCCGCCACCAAAAATGTAGGCGCCCACGGTTAGCGCCGGGTAGTCTGCGGCTTGGTCGTTCATCGCAACGGGGCGGCTGCCAAGCAAGATCGCGTTTGCTTGCTCGGGCGTGTCAATTTCTGCGGCCGTTGATACTTGTTTGATCAAGCTTTCCTCCATCCGCACATACGCCGTTGGCGCGCGCCATTTACCAAACAGCGCTTCAATTTGCGCGCTGATTTGCGCAGGATCGATCTCCCCGACGATCGCCGCCTGCATCGATTGCGCGCCGAAAAATGCATCGTGATACGCACGCGCGTCGGCCAGCTTGATCGCCGTGACCTCGCTTTCGATCGTCTCGCTGGAGCGGTGCGCCAGCGGATGTCCCGGCGCATACGGGTTGGTCAAACGCGACATTTCCTCGCTGGCGCGAGCTTGCGGGTTGAGCTTGGCTTGCTCAAGCTGGCTCAAACGCTGCGCGCGCCACGATTCAAACTCGGTCGCATCAAAACGCGGCTTTTTAAGGGATGAAGCAATCAAATCAAGCAGCGCCGCGATGTGTTTGGTGGTCGAACGCCCGGTGATCGTGACTGAATCCACTCCGGTACTAAAAGCGCGCACTTCGGATTCCAATTTCGCAGTCGCATCGTTGAGTTCGACCCGCGATAAGCCTTCCGTACCGGTGTACAGCAGCGCGCCCATCGCTTCGGCCGCGGTTGCCTTACCGACTAGCGTTTCTTTTGAGCCAAGCCCGAGCTGAATATAAAAGCTCACCGCATCATTGCGCGTGGGCTTGTCGAGCAGCGCCAGCTTGATACCCGACGGCGTGGTACTGCGTGCGGTCTTTTTCTCAATATCCAACGGGCTCACGCTAAATTGGGCGGTCGCTTCTTGCGCTTTTTCGGGCTCGAGCGTCGCCATCAGTTCATCGATCGGCGGCGGTGCGGGAATTTCGACGCGAACCGGAGTTTTGCCAGACAGATAGTTGACCAAGGTTCGATTGCTTTGGATCAAATACGTCGCCGCGACACGGTTCACATCAGCAAGCGTGACGCGCTCCAGCGCCTGGGCCTCCCAAAAAAAAGTGCGCCAATCGCCCAGCGC
>Ga0105048_10001167_pt1 | contig 42483 bp, 38 predicted proteins | sample MAT05_FD_78382 | JGI IMG/M metagenome (GOLD analysis project Ga0105048, IMG submission 78382) | Freshwater microbial communities from Lake Fryxell liftoff mats and glacier meltwater in Antarctica - MAT-05 | ecosystem: Environmental > Aquatic > Freshwater > Ice > Liftoff microbial mat | place... | reverse complement strand
CAATTTTGAAAAAATTGCAAACTCGATTTCATTCAGTAATTCTTTATAATCAACTTTTTGTTTAGTTGATTGTGGCGAAAAACTGCCTGAATTGCTGATTAAATAACGAACGCAAAAACACCAATACGCACCTTTTTCGTTCTGATAAAACTTTTGCTCCATCTCTAATACCTTGCTTTTTGCCAAAAAACCATTCAGTTCGGCAAGCATTACTCCATTATCGGATATAGGTGAATGAAAAAATATGCATACTATTGCTGCGCCTCAACTCACTTAAGTCTGAATTGCTCATGAGTCCATTTTTTGTACATGCTTTTTCTTTTCCTTCTAAATCCAACATAATCAATTGCCCTCACCATTAAAAATGATTATTGTCATGTATTTAACATGCTTAAAATCATATTATTATTGAGCCTTAAAATTTGGAAATCACGGCGTTTACCGTCAACTTTACATCTCAATCCCTTAAGGGGATTTTTTATTATACTATTTTAATAATTTCTAAATTTTTCTCCTATGAATGTAGATATGCTAATGAATGACCTCATCAAGAAAACTCAAGGTGAGGCAGAATTTCATCAGGCAGTTCGTGAAGTTCTTGAGTCGATTGAAAAAATTTATAATGAGAACCCTCAATTTGAATCTGCAAAGATAATCGAGCGTCTTATTGAGCCCGACAGAACTCTTATGTTCAAAGTTCCCTGGGAGGATGATGAGGGAATTATCCACGTTAACCGCGGCTATAGAATTCAATTTAACAATTCAATTGGTCCATATAAAGGGGGTCTCCGTTTTCACCCAAGTGTAAACCTGAGTATCCTTAAATTTTTGGGCTTCGAGCAGATTTTTAAAAACAGTCTCACTTCTCTTCCCATGGGAGGCGCAAAAGGTGGCTCTGATTTCGATCCCAAAGGAAAATCAAACCGTGAAATTATGCGTTTCTGCCAGTCATTTATGCTGGAACTTTGGCGCATCATAGGTCCTGACACTGATGTGCCTGCTGGTGACATAGGTGTTGGCGGTCGCGAAATAGGCTATTTATATGGAATGTATAGGAAACTGGCACGCGAAAACACCGGAGTTCTTACCGGGAAAGGTCTTAATTGGGGTGGAAGTTTGGTGCGCCCCGAAGCAACTGGTTTTGGCGTAGTTTACTTTGCAAAGGAAATGCTTGCAACCAAAGGTCTTACATTTGAAGGCAAAAAAGTTGCTATCTCCGGCTTCGGAAACGTCGCATGGGGCGCAGCAATAAAGGCTACCGAACTGGGTGCAAAAGTTGTAACTCTTTCAGGACCCGACGGATATGTTCATATTCCTGATGGACTCGATGCTGAAAAAATCAGCTATATGCTTGAACTCCGCGCTACCAATGAAGATATCATCAAACCAATGGCAAGCGAATTCAAAGGGATCACCTTTGTTCCAGGCAAACATCCTTGGGAAGTTGCCGTGGATATTGCATTGCCTTGCGCAACTCAGAACGAGCTCAACAAAGAAGATGCTCTCAACCTGATTAAAAATGGCTGTATCTGTGTAACCGAAGGTGCCAACATGCCTTCAACCCCAGAAGCAATCGAAGCCTTGCACGCGAAGAAAATTCTCTTCTCCCCTGGCAAAGCATCCAATGCAGGTGGTGTAGCAACATCAGGACTCGAAATGGCTCAGAATTCAATGAAAATTAACTGGAGTCGTTCTGAAGTCGACGATCGTCTTCACCATATCATGACAAATATCCACGAAAGCTGCGTAAAATACGGCACTCGTCCTGATGGTTATGTTGACTATGTAAAGGGAGCAAATATTGCTGGCTTCCTGAAAGTAGCACATTCTATGATGGATCAGGGGATGTATTAGAGACGATAGACCATGGACGATGGACTATAGACCATGGATGATTGACAAAAAACTGGACCATAGATCATAGTCGATATTTTGTAGACTATAGTCTATGGTCCATTGTCTATGGTCAACTCCCCTTATAAATCACGCCCCGGTTCGTTTTCCCATCAATCATTATCATAAGTGGGGATCTGAATCTGATGTGACGTACGTAGGCGTCCTCAAATAGAGTTTCTTGGTTTGACAGATAGTCGATATCGTAAAACCCATCATTAATGTATGGATTTATGGTCATGTAACCTACTCCAAAGGAGGTAAGATTCTGAAAAAAGTGCGTACCCTGACTTGGGTCTATCCGGAAATTTTCAAGACCCGATTCCACAATAATTCGTGCTTCACTGATCTGTGGCCATTTTATAGGGATTCCCAGCCATGGATCGGATGATCCCCAGCGCCCGGGGCCAATCAGAACATAGTTTTTCTTTTCCAGCCTAAGGGTTTCATTAATATTTTCAACACTTTGAGCCATTCGTGCGCTTTGAGACGGATCAAATGAATCGGGCTTAATATACACCAGATCACTCATCCAGTCGAAAACCCCATTCCCCAGAGCAGTATTCGAAAGAATAATTGTTTCTTCTGTTTTAACTGTATCAATTGCAATCGCGCTACTCTGGTCGTTATCAACAATAGGTCTGATCTGCAAAAAATGGAATATCATAGGAGCTCCCTCAGGAACATTAAGGTTCACTGCGAATTCAATTTCAATAGGTAGATTCATCTCCTTTTGCCCAATTGCAAGCAATGATTGGAGAATTTCTGCCAGTGGAAATGAGCCGTGATTCAATATGTTGGAAAAGGTAATCACCTTTTTTCCATCATAATTATACCCATCCCTGATAATATTATTTTCCAGATCATATACTGAGGCAACATACTTGAGCGAATTGTCTTCCTCAGCATCCTTAATTCTAAGTCTTTGCAGATTAATACTATCGTCGGTAGAAGTAATAAATTTCTCCGGATCCATATCCAGCGCAAAAAATGTTTTTTGTGTATCCTTCAGGATAATTTCGGGGGAGGATAACTGGAGTACTTTTTTTGCATATTTTGGGGAGAAACGCAATGATACTCCCCCATCCACAATGTATTTACCAAGTCCGAATGCTATATTAGCAATGCCGTCTTCTGCTTTTTCAGGTTTAATGGGATAAAAATTGATCGATCTCGCCACTCCTGAGAAAGTTGGATAATAGCGGTTTCCATACCTTGATCCGCTCACTTCCTGAAGAATAATTCCCATTTTCTCCTCATCGATGGAATTGGAAGTCGCTGCCATATATGCCTTACTGGATCTGAAATACACTGATGCATAAACCGATTTAATGGCATTAGTAAGCATCCTCATGGTGAGTGCATGGTCTGACTCTACCATTGGAATCATGTATGTCGAATATATCCCTGCAAATGGCTGATAATGGCTATCTTCCAACTTACTTGATGAACGTATGGCAACAGGGTTTCGCATTACTGAAATAAACGCATATAAATCCTGATGCACCCATCCGGGGAGTTTGGCTTTGATGAAATGCTGAAGAATCTCATCATCACTCATGGAACTCATCCCGATTTTATACAAATCGTTTGTTTCCATGAACTCGTCAAAAATATCCGTGCTAAGCACCACGGTGCGGGGAATGGAGATTACAACATTATCGTATTTATTGAAAAGGCTGTAGTTCTTAATAACGGAATTTATAAAAGCCAGACCACGGGCCTTTCCCCCGATAGAAGCATCACCAATGCGGGAGAACATCATATATTCGTCGAAACTGGCTTTATCAAACATGGCAATGATCCCACGACCTTTGCTTATGCGGAAACTGGAGATTGCTTCGTAAATATAGGATCGTACTTCTTCAATATTGTTAAAGTCTTCGCTCCTAAGATATTTGAATAATTGTGCAACTGGGAAAATGGCTCTTGCATTCAGCCATTTCGAAAAATCATTTCTGGAAGAATGATATGCTAAAACTGTATCCGGTACTTTGAGGATCATCTGCTGAAGTGTCTGCAGATCAGTTGCACGGGCTATTTCCCGGGATGTTTCCGGATCGCGGAATACAAACTCTCCAAAAGCAAAATTACGGATGATATAGTTTTTTACATCTAGCGAGAGTGTCTTGGAATATTTATGCAAAAACCCAACATGCAGTTTCTGGGCATACTTCTCGTTGTTCATGTCGGAAGACTGCAACAGGAATGGCATAAAAGGATCATCTGCCTTAACGACCCTGCACAGTTTCAGCCCGGCTTTTGTTTTCTGATCGCGTTTGTTGTTTTCCTTAAAACTGATGTCTGAAATAATACCCAGCAAGTTATTCTTATACTTCCCGTAAAAACCCATTGCCTCATCGTAGGTCTTTGCCAGAAGGATTTTAGGCCGGCCTCTCATCCTGAGCATCTTCTGATGTTCATTCAAAGCTTCCTTCATAAAATCACGTGACTGTTTAAGCACGATCTTGTATAAAAGGGGAAGGTAAACCGAAGTATAACGTATAGAATCCTCAACCAGCATAATTGCCTGAACCCCAACATTCTCCATGTCGTATTCGGCATTCATTCGATCTTCAACAAGTTTTATAATGGCAAGCAAAAGATCAGCATTTCCAAGCCAGCAGAACACGTAGTCGATGGCAGAAAGATCCTCATTCTGCAATTTAAGTGATACTTCCCTGTTAAAATGGGTTAACACAACAATGGGAATCTCGGTATGAATTTCTTTTAAGCGCTTGGCTAACTGAAAAGTATCAATATCTCCGATATTGAGCATCTCGATAATCAAGTCGATACTTTGGCTCTCGAGGATTTCAAATGCTTCTTTTGCAGAGCTTGCTTTTATAAAACGTGGTGGGTAACGAAGATTCAGAGAGACGTATTCATTAAAAATCTGTTCATCGATGCGGCCATCCTCTTCCAGCATAAAAAAGTCGTAGTTACTGCTGATAATCAGAACCTGTTTGATACGATTCTGCATGAGCAATTCAAACTCGGTTAAGCTAAAATCAACCGTAGGATAATCCAGTTGTCTCGTTTTAAGTTTCGCATCCATAGTTCCCAGCAATTACATTAAAAAACAAAAGCACCCTCTGTGGTGCTTTCGAATTAAATCTAAGGGGTAGTTTCGTTAATCTCAAATGTATTGCCGCTTTTAAGCAGATCGTCCATACATTTTATTTTAGTTTTCGACTCTGAAATAGCAATCTGTTCGTGAAGCATATCTTCATACACAGTTTTTGTAACTGCCCTGATAATACCCATTGCCAGTGGAAAATCAGGCTGATCCATTCTAACCAGATTGTAATGTCTGACTGCATCGCCACTATGGGCATCATGAATCTGAATATCCTTTTCAGTAATTCCATTTTCACCGATAGTAGCAACCTCGAAACTGTTGTTTCGCAGGATGAGTCCTTTATTCCGGTCTTTCCCAAAAATCATAGGCTGACCGTGTTTCAGGTAAATCTGGTGATCTTCTTTTACATCTTTTCCAGTAATATTATCGTGAACGTCGTCGTTAAAGATCACACAATTCTGTAATACCTCTACCACAGCAGTTCCTTTGTGCATCGCAGCCTGAACAAAGACGTCCTTCATCATTTTCACATCAGTATCAACCACTCTTGCAAAAAACGAACCCTGTGAGCCCATAACGAGTTCGCCGGGGTTAAAAGGTTCTTCAATTGATCCTTCAGGGGATGTTTTAGTAATACTTCCCTTGGGAGTTGTAGGTGAATACTGACCTTTGGTGAGTCCGTAAATTTTATTGTTGAAGATCAGCAAACTCAGTTTGATGTTTCTGCGGATCAAGTGGATGAAGTGGTTTCCGCCAATAGCCATGGAATCGCCGTCACCTGTAACTATCCATACAGAAAGCTCAGGGTTTGCTATTTTAATACCGGAGGCAATAGCAGTGGCACGTCCATGAAGACTGTGAAAACCATAAGTATTGATATAATAAGGGAATCTCGATGAACATCCGATTCCTGAAACAAAAACTACGTTTTCCTTTTTCACTCCGGTTTCCGGAACAGAGTTTCTGATGGTCGACAAAACCGCATGGGCTCCACAACCTGCGCACCATTTAACAGGACTATCGAGCTTATAATCCTGGGGTGTTAAAACTGGTGCAAAATCTGTATTTTCTTTCATTTTCCTTAGTTTTCAAGTAATTCTGTGAATTTTGCTTTTAGTTCGGAAATCATAAAAGGTAATCCCTGAACTTTGTTGTACTGAGTAAATTCGTACTGTGGATATTTCGAACGCAGGTACATTGCAAACTGTCCAAGGTTCAGCTCACAAATAACTCTTTTCTTTGCATATTTAAGAACTTCAGCAGTATTCTTTGGCAAAGGGCTGATATGAGAGAAATGAGCCAGACTGATGGATTTGCCTTCTTCCTGTAATTCTTTTACAGCGCTCACAATGGCTCCGTAGGTTCCACCCCAGCCAATAACCAACAGATCGGCATCTTTTTCACCAATAATTTCCTGTTCGGGAATATAATTTGCAACACGGTCAACTTTCTCTTGTCGTAATCCAACCATTACCTGATGGTTATATGGATCGTGCGATACTTCACCAGTTTTATCAGCCTTTTCAAGTCCTCCTACTCTATGACGCAAGCCTTCCTGACCGGGTACCGCCCAGAATCTGGCAAGTGTTTCCGGATCCCTGATGTAAGGCATGTATCCTTCCTGATTATCCTTTACTTTGGGAGGATGAATTTCGGCCATGTCCTTCATTTCCGGTATTTGCCATAGTTCAGAACCATTTGCAAGATATCCGTCGGTAAGTAAAATAACAGGAGTCATGTGTTCCAGCGAAAGTTTGGCTGCTTCGTAAGCAAAATGGAAACAGTTTCCCGGTGTTGTTGCGGCAATCACAATCACAGGGCTCTCTCCGCTCCTCCCGTACAATGCCTGAAGTAAATCGGCCTGTTCAGTTTTGGTTGGGAGTCCGGTTGAAGGCCCGCCCCTTTGCACGTTAACAATAACAATAGGTAATTCAGTAATTACGGCAAGTCCGATAGCTTCTCCCTTTAAAGCCAAGCCTGGTCCAGAAGTTGAAGTAACCGCAAGTTTACCTGTGAAAGATGCTCCAATGGAGGAACAGATACCTGCTATCTCATCTTCAGCCTGAAAAGTGATGGCTCCAAGATGCTTTCTGCTGGCTAGTTCCTGCAAAATTTCAGTAGCAGGTGTAATAGGATATGAACCAAGGAATAGGTCACATCCTGATTTTTCAGCAGCAGCGAGAAGTCCCCATGCAGTAGCTACGTTTCCGCTTATATTCCTGAATAATCCTTTTTTATTTTTAGCGGGATTTACAATAAAGGTGGTAGCCATTGCTTCAATAGTTTCGGAGTAATTATATCCTCCCTGAAGAACAGCAATATTGGCCTTTACGAGAGCCTCATTCTTTTTGAATTTTTTCTGAATAAAGCTTTCGCCGATTGTGATATCGCGGTTAAAAAGCCAAAAAAGTATCCCTGCAACGAATTGATTTTTAGTCTTATCAGCAGTTTTAGCATCTAAACCATACTCTTTCGTAATAGTAATTGTAAGAGAAGTTATAGGTGCTTTAACAACATTATAGCCATCCAGAGAACCATCTTCAAGCGGATTGCTTGTATACTCGGCCTTTTTGTAATTTTTATCGTCAAAACTATCCACATCAATAATTATGGTTGCGCCGGGTTTCAGCCATTTCATATTTGATTTAAGGGCGGCAGGATTCATCGCAACAAGTACATCTGCCAGATCGCCAGGGGTAGAAACATCCTTATGTCCGATATGAACCTGATATCCAGATACTCCTGCAATTGTACCCTGCGGAGCGCGTATTTCAGAAGGATAATCGGGAAATGTGGAGAGATCATTACCAACAAATGCTGATGTATCTGAAAACTGACTCCCTGTTAACTGCATACCGTCTCCTGAGTCGCCTGCAAACTTAACAACCACATCCTCCAATTCAATAATTTTTGGATTTTTTCCCATAACGCAGCAAATTTAAAAATTGTTTAAAAAACTAAATGCATACGAAAATCCTGACTTCCGCATGCATTATGACGTTAAAAATTGACAACTTTATCAAATTTCAAAGTTATCTGAATAAAATTCATTTGCAAATTTACGCAATATGATCGAAAGCATTTCAAAACGCACTTCATTTTAATTAACAATTGAAAACCCATTTCGATTATGCAAATTCAGCTATTTTACCGTCATGTAAAGCATTTCAAATTTTGAATACTAAGAGAGATATTCAATTTATAGCCCAAAGTTCTTATCTTTAAATCGTTTTTACTAACAATAGAAAGCAGATAATCATGGCACTCATAAAATCTGTAAGGGGGTTCACTCCGAAGTTTGGCAATAATTGCTATCTGGCTGATAATGCAACTATAATCGGGGATGTGATTATGGGCGACGATTGCTCCATTTGGTTTAACACGGTTCTCAGGGGAGATGTGAATTCAATCCGCATTGGAAATAAAGTAAATATTCAGGATGGAAGCGTTTTACATACTCTCTATGAAAAATCAGTGGTTGAAATTGGCGATAATGTTTCCGTTGGCCACAATGTGATTATTCATGGTGCCTGTATAAAAAGTAATGTTTTGCTGGGAATGGGTTCCATTATTCTTGACCATGCTGTGGTTGGTGAAAATTCAATAATTGCAGCCGGTGCTGTTGTTCTAGATGGCACAATCGTAGAACCGGGAAGTATTTATGCAGGAATACCGGCGAGAAGAGTAAAAGATATCGATCCGGAACAAAGCAGAGAAATGATTTTAAAGATTGCGAATAATTACCTTTTTTACGCGGGATGGTACAAGGAATAGAGGGATTCGAAATGTGACCCCAGCTTATAAACTGATCTTTTTTAAATCGATCTTCTCGCCAAAGAACATTCTGGCAATAATTTCAAAATAGTCAGTATGGTCTGAAACAAAGAACTCATGGCTTTTTGATGGTTCTGTCCTCAGCATATTCCGGTTTGTAAGTTCTTCTCGTACTTTATCAGCAACGATTTTTGCGCTATCGATTACGTTCACTTCAAAATTAAAGAACCTGCTGATCTGATTTTTGATAATTGGATAATGTGTACAACCCAGAATCAAACTGTCAATGCCCTGAAGCTCTTTACGGGAAAGATACGATCGCACAATGGCATTTGAGATATCGTCAAAAATAAAACCTTCTTCAATCATTGGAACCAGCAGCGGTGTTGCAAGAGACGACACTTCCATTTTAGGTTTCATTTTCTTAATTCCATTAGGATATGTCCCTGAATTGATAGTAGCTTTAGTACCAATTACTCCGATATTATGGATATCGTTTTCCCCCGAGACATAATCAATAACAGGATCAATTACATTCATAACCAGAGCCTTGTCCCCGACAAATTCCTTAACTTCACTAAAAGCATTTGCAGATGCTGAGTTGCACGCGATAAGAATGACTTTACAGCCTTTGGAAAGGAGGAATTTTGTAATTCCCATCGAGTAATTAATGATGGTTTCCTTGGATTTATCTCCATAAGGAAGATGGGCAGTATCGCCAAAATAAATCATCTGTTCGGCAGGCAATGTAAGCCTAATGGCAGAGGCGACGGTAAGACCGCCTACACCTGAATCAAAAAGACCAATTGGAGCATTCGGGTTGGTCATGAAGTGATTTTTAAAAAAATGAAGACCATTCTGAAAAATCAAAATGGTCTTCTTTATTAGTATTTATAGGGAACTAAGGAAGTTTAAGCTTATCCTTAACCATAGGGTAAATATTGATACTTTTTTCAGAAGCATAAATTGGATTTTTCCCGCTGACATCAAAAACATAAATCAGATCAAGTTCTTCACCAATAACTTTAACAGTAGCTTCGAGTTTTTTCATGATTCCTGCGAGCAGATCACCCTGAAGTTTTTGCAGTTTTTCGCCTGCGAGTTTCTGAAAAGCCTCAAGATTCGATTGCATACTCTGAAGTTCAGAAACCTTACTCTGGAGAATCAGAGAATCCATTCCAGTTTGATTTTCAAGAAGTTCATTATATTTCTTGTTAAACTCAACCTGAAGTATTTCTTCCTGACCAGCATATTTATCATTCATCTTTTTCAAGCTATCAAGAGACCGATTGTATTCTGGCATTGCGATAAGAACTTCCTGCATATTCAGATGTCCGAATTTTAATGCCTGAGCATTAACAAAAGCGCCGGAAAAGGCAATGATAATCAATAAACAAAGCACATAAAACTTTTTCATTCTATCCGATTTAAATTTTAACAAAAGTATATATTTATTTGGTATATCCTAACTTTTCGAGAACCTCGTCGCTTTTGTTGTATTTGGCGTTTTCATAGAGGATTCCTGCACCTGAAGAGGTATCAAAAATAACTGCATAAGCGCCTTCGATTGCCATTTCTTTAACCACCTTATAAATTTCGTCCTGTATTGGCTTTACCAATTCCTGGCGTTTCTGGAAAACAGCACCATCGGAACCAAAATATTTCTTTTGAAGATCTTTAATTTCCTTCTCTTTGGCCATTATTTCATCTTCTTTTTTGGTTTTCTGATCTTCGGTTAGAAGAACCTTTTCTTTCTGGAAATCTTTGTAAACTTTATCAACTTCCTGGTATTTGGCTTCAATTTCCTTTTGATAATCTGCTGAAATTTTATCAATCTGCTCCTGAGCTGATTTATAGGTAGGGATACGGTTCAGGATATATTCTGTATCCACAAAAGCAAATTTCTGTGCAAAACTGGTTCCTGCAAACAGGAACGCGATCATAGCGATTAATACTGACTTTTTCATGATTTTAAGTTTTAAAAATTTAAACACTCTAAAATTGCTGACCAATAGTGAAGTGGAAGTTCGGACCGCTGTTTCCGTATTTGGTATTGGGAACAGGATCAAATCCATAACCCCAGTCAATCCCCAGCAAACCAAACATTGGCAGAAATGCCCTCAAACCAACTCCAAGTGAGCGCTTAATAAGGAATGGGTTATAATCATCAATGGAATACCATGCGTTACCAGCCTCAGCAAAAACAAGGCCAAAAATGGTTGCTTGTGGGTTCGGTGATATCAGATAACGCAATTCCATGGTAAACTTTTCATAAACGTTAGCTGATTTAGAACCGTTGACCCGTGGTGTTAAAGAACCATTTGAGTATCCCCTTAATGCTATTGTTTCATAACCGTAAGCATTGTAACCTGATAAGCCGTCGCCTCCCAGATCGAATCCTTCGAATGGTGAAGGACCAATATCTTTGTTATAAAAACCCTTATATCCAAAATGTGCTCGTGTATACAATACCAAATTCCCTGCCAAAGTTGTATACCAGTCAGCTTTAAATTTCCATTTGTGATATTCTATCCATTTATACAGTTCTTCCTGGGAAGTTATCTTGCTATAATCCTTACCGTTAATAGCTGAAAATGGAGGAGTTAGCTGCAATGAAAAGCTAAATGAAGATCCATTTCGGGGATATATTGGCTGACTCACTGAACTTCTTCCGAAAGTTGAACTAAAACTCAGGTTATTGGAATTCCCGTTTGTGAAAGTAAAATATCCCGCATAATCCTGAAGGGTGTATCGCTGATAACTCATTTCATTATACAATGTGAAAAAATCATCAGGCCAGTTCAATCGTTTTCCCAAACCTATTGAAGCTCCGGTTATTTTCATAAACTTGCTCTTGTCAACATCATATCCATAGCCATAACTGCTGTATCCATTGGAAGATCCGCTCATTTTAGTGCGGTAGAGTGACACTGAGAATGAATTCGCTTTTTTCCCACCTAACCAAGGTTCTATAAAAGAAAGATTATAAGACTGGTACATAGGGCCGCTGGCTTGCGCTCTGATGCTTACTGTCTGTCCATCACCTGTTGGAATTGGTCTCCATGCTTTGCCACTCAGGATATTTCTTGCTGAAAAATTGGTAAATCTCAATCCTACTGTTCCCACCAACTGGCCATATCCCCAACCACCGGATACTTCAAATTGGTTATTAGATTTTTCTACGAGTTTATATCGGATGTCAACCGTTCCATTAGCCGGATTTGGGATTGGTTCGGGCTCAATTTGCTCAGGATCGAAGTGGCCAAGTGTTGCAAGTTCCCTTACCGTACGAATAATATCTGCTTTACTGAATAAATCGCCCGGTCGTGTTTTTATTTCTCTTCGGATAACATGCTCGTTTGTAACTTCATTTCCTTCAATAATAACACTATTGATAGTTGCTGGTTTACCTTCGTAAATGCGCATTTCGAAATCGATGGTATCATTATCAACTCTTACTTCAACTGGTTCGATACTGGAAAAAAGGTAACCATAATCGAGGTATAGAGAAGTCACAGCGTCCTCGTCTGTTGTCAATCGTTTATCAAGCAACTTCTGATCAAAAATATCCCCTTTCTTAATTTTCAGAACCTTATTCAGGAGTTCCTCAGGATATTTAGTGTTTCCAATCCATACCACATCACCGAAATAGTATTTATTACCCTCGAACATATTTATGTGGAGATTAATTCTTTCGGGGGAAATTTTGCTAATTGAATCACTTATAATTTTCGCATCGCGGTAACCGTTCTCGTTGTAAAAAGCAAGGAGTTTGTCTTTATCTTCCTTATAATCTTTTTTAAGAAGTTTAGAAGGTTTAAAAATATTCAGATCTCTCCCTTTGGTTTTCTTCATCACTTTCCTAAGTTTCTTTTCAGGGAAAACCGTATTTCCGGTAAAGAGCACCTCTTCAATTTTAACCTTTCCGTTTTTGTTAACATTAGCTTCGAGTTGAACCATATTAACACGAATACTATCGGGAACCTGCTTTATAACAATACTTGTATTTAAAAAGCCTTTTTCAACATAATGTTCCCGAACAATTCTTCTGATCGTATTTAGAACATCATCAGTAACCTGACTCCCATTGCGGATATTCAGTTTATCCATTAGATCCTGGGTTTCAGATTTTTTGATACCGTTAATAACTAGCTTCGACATTCTTGGCCGTTCCTGAAGGTAAATATCGAACCAGATTTTACCCTTTTCGATTTTTGCGGCTGTGATTTTCACATCCGAAAACAATCCCTGATCCCAGAATTTCTGAATTACTTTGGTAAGGTCATCTCCAGGGACTGTAATTTTTTCTCCGGTTTGAAGACCTGAAAGGCTAACCAGCACTTCTTTCTGAAGGTACTGAACTCCTGAAACAGAAACTCCCATGATCTCATATTCTTTGGGATTGGAATAATCGATAACAGGAAGGATATTGTAGTTTATAAGAGTGTCCTGAGAAAAACCTTTGAAAACCGAAGATAAAAGAATTGTGAGGACAAATAATGATTTATACATACTATTTAGTTAACTGATTCACTTTTAATTTGTTCGCTAATCTTACCAAATCTTCTCTCGCGTTTTTGAAAATCGACAATGGCATCATAAAAATGTTCTTTTCGAAAATCGGGCCAAAGTGTATCGGTAAAATACAATTCAGCATATGCAATCTGCCAAAGTAAAAAATTACTTATCCTGTACTCACCACTTGTCCTGATAAGCAACTCAGGATCAGGTAATTTCGATGTAGTGAGATAATTCACAAAAGAATCGCAGGACACTTCATCAGGCTGTATTAGATTGTTCTTAACGTCTTTAGCAAGCATTTGCATTGCGTTAATAATCTCCCAGCGCCCACTGTAGCTTAACGCTAGAACGAGATTTAAACCTGTATTATTGCTTGTTTTTTCAATTGCACTGAATAAATTTTTTTGTACTCCTTTTGGCAAACTTGAGGTATCACCGATGATGTGCAGGCGAACATTATTTTTTAAGAGAGAGGAGAGTTCTTTTTCGATAGTGCTATATAATAAAGACATTAAGGCATCAACTTCATCCTGTGGACGGCTCCAGTTTTCTGTAGAAAATGCGTATAGTGTAAGGTATTGAATACCAATTTCCGCGGCAGCTTCAACGGTTTCGCGCACAGCCAACACTCCATTTTTATGCCCGAAAATCCTTGAATTCCCTTTTCTCTGGGCCCAACGTCCATTACCGTCCATTATCACTGCAACGTGAACCGGAAGTTTGTCTTTATTAATACTCTCAATACTTGCCATAATTCAAAAATCCCTCTATTCGTAAGCTGGGCAATCATCCCTGTAATTGAAGATTTTATAGCTTATAAAAATTCCAGCAAAGGTATACCAGTCTTTGTTACCAAACAACGACTTATTTGTTTCTGATGCAATATTTGTTACTCCATCTATTCCTGAGTCGGTAAAAGCCTTTCTAACAGTCAATTCCACGCCGGCGCTCATCTTTTTTGATGTGTTAATTTTATAACCTATGCCAAAAGGTAGCAAAAAATGTGACTTAGCATCAGGAACATTTGAAGTTACAACGAAGTTATATCCAAGACCTGCAGTGAGGTACAGGGAGTGATTCATTTTTCGGTTAGCCGTTTTATAGGGAATAAAGTTGAATTCATAATTAGCTGAGACATCAATAAAGGTAGCATCAAAAGAGGCATTCAAACTTTCAACATACGGATCGCCATAATTTGATGAGTTCCCGCTCAATTTATGATATATACCGCTTAAGCGAATGGAATTGCGGGGTTCAAAGTTATACCGGTAAAAAGATCCAACAGCATATCTCGGCAAATAAAAATATTTAACCGGATTTAGATCACCCATATAGAATGAGGTTCCGGCAAAAATACCAATATCGGACTTCCGCTGAGAGTATCCGTAAAAAGGAAAAAAAAGCAAGAGAGCCAGAATTAAAAGAACTCTGCTCTCCCGGATAATATTTTTCACGCTAATTATGTCTTTACCTTCGATACCCTGATTTTTTACCAAAAATTGGCATTCCACGACGATCCGTTTTAATTTTATAAATCGCGCTAAACATACCGAAGTCGTATATATCTTTGTGCTGTGAAGACGGGGGTTTGATGCCATCAATATAATCTGTAGTTGTAAATCTTCGCCCTAACTCAAATCCAAGTGACCATTTAGAGTCAATTGTATATTTTAGCCCAATTCCAAGCGGAAATGCAATTCCAAACTTACTAAAACTCTTTAGGGGGACAATTATCCCTGTACTGTCCTTAATGTATGGATTTCCGATTACACCGCCAATTCCTCCAAAAAGGTAGAGGTAAACCTTTGAATAATTGTTAACCATTCCTCTCCTGTTGAATAAAGCGGCTGAACCTGTGCTTCTGCTTTCAGGGATCAGATAATACTCAAACTGAAAAGAAGGTTCAAATATTGTGGAAGTGAAAGAATAACTCCTGTGATTTTCTCCCCAGTTTAGTGATCCTAAATCGCTTCCTTTTACAAATCCGTATATCAGATTCATTTTTACGGCCATATCCCCTGCTAATTTATAACGTAATCCAAGAGCCATGGACGGTCGGGTGTATTGAAGCTGAACATCTTTGAACATACCAGTTTCGGTATTGGATGAAGGTCCAATATCACCATAAAAATTCGAAGTCCCAATACAAATACTAGCTTCATACCGTCTGAGTTTCCATTTTTGCCCATAGGATGAAACAGTAAACACAGTCAGAAGAATGAATATGATGAATAGATTTCTTTTCGTCATTACTAAAACCTTAATGTTTACAAAGATACAAATTAAATAAAAAAAAACCAGCTTTTTTAAATTCAGTATTCTGTGATAACTGGGTAATTTATAAACATAAGAGAATCAGGGATGAACTGTTCAATTTGCTGGTGTTTTTAATTCTTTCTCTCATTTAAAAAACAATTCTGATTTCTCTGTAGCTCCAAATTTTTTATGTTTAAAACTCTTTACAGACATTAAATTCTTTAGCTAATTCCTTTTATCAACACCCCACATTAATTTATTTCTAAGAGTATTGTAGAAGCTTGTCCCGGGAAATTTTACAAGCTTCAAACTGAAAGTGGCCTTGTCGATAGTAAGAACAACATCATTTTCAATTTCATAGGTTCTCGAATCGATTGAAACAAGGAACCTATCTGCTCTAGCCTTAACGCTTAAACTTATTATTTTATTATCAGGAACGATAAGTGGCCGCACTGATAAATTGTGTGGGGCAACAGGTGAGATGATAAAATTTCTGGATTCAGGTAAAACAATTGGTCCGCCAACACTCATGGAATAAGCGGTTGAGCCTGTAGGTGTTGAAATGATCAAGCCATCTGCCCAGTATGTATTCAAATATTCGCCGTCAAGTTCAGTAATGACGCTAATCATGCCAGCCCCGAATTTATGAATAGTGATTTCGTTAAGTGCAACACAAAATTGTTCGGGAATAGGCTTGCTACCAACTATTCGGATAAGTGTTCTTTCTTCAAGGGAGTAGTTTCCCTGAAATAAATCTTCAACAGAAATGCATATCTCATCCCTTGAAATATTTGCAAGAAAACCAAGTCTGCCAGTGTTTATACCAATAACGGGGATGCCCCTGTCTTTAACAATCCTCAAGGTTTCAAGAAAAGTTCCGTCTCCCCCGAAAGAAAAGAGAAAATCTGTATCAACAGGAAGGGAAAGATAATCACTGAATATTCTATTCTCCGGAGTTGAAATGCCTGTATTTTTTAAAAGATACGATGCAAAATCTTTATGAATGATTAACTCAGCCTGATGCCTTTTAAAAATATCAAAAAGCGCGAGGATATTTTTATTAAAACCTTCCGAAAAATCCATACCGAACAGAGCGATTTTTTTCATACTCCCTATATATTAAGGTATCGCATAAAAAGATCATAGTTGTTTTTAATCATTGCATCGCCCTCATCATCTTTCATGTAGGAAGCTACTACATTATAATCATATCTTTCAAAGGTTTGCAGAATTGAAGAAAGCTCTGTTCTGTTTATTTTAAGGGTTACGAAAAGCTTCGTTGAATCTTCAGGAGTGGAGATGTACAAGCTAAGGATCTTTGCATCGTTTCCTTCTATGATTTGAGCTATCTGCGAAAGAGAATAGTCGTTTACATTAATATCAAGAATGATAATTCCTCCCGGGTGTTTGAGGGCAGAAAGCTCGGCAAAATGAGTAACAAGGTCATTGGTGGTTATGGTTCCCAAAAAACTGTTATCCCTTGACAAAACAGGGATAGCGCTAAGTTTTAGTCTTGATGCAAGTTCGATAACTTCATAAATATGCTGATCTTCAAAGACGAAAGGGCTAAAAAGTGATAATTTATGATTTCCTATCGCTTCATCAACCATATTGAGGTTATAGATATCCTTATCTGAAATCAGACCCAGAAATTCAAGATTATTTACAATTGGAAGGTGTGAAATCCTGAAAATATCCATCCATGAAAGTGCCTGATATCCAGTATCTGAGGTCTTCAGAGCGGGCACTACTTCCGACATTAACTCTTTTGCCAGCATAAATAATTCTCCTCTCTTTGTTTATTCTCAACCCTCTGATGTAACTTTGCATCCAAATAAATGCAATATTGATGACCAGATTAAGTGTAAATATAAATAAAATTGCAACACTCAGAAACTCCCGGGGAGGAAATATTCCGGATTTAGTGAAGACTGCTATCGATTGTCAGAGATTCGGTGCAGAAGGAATAACGGTTCATCCACGTCCTGATGAAAGACACATAAGGTACCAGGATGTCAGAGATCTGAAACCATTCATTAGCACTGAGTTTAATATCGAGGGATATCCTTCGGATGGTTTTCTCCGACTGGCATTTGAAGCAATGCCTGACCAGGTAACGCTTGTACCTGATCCGCCAGGTGCGATAACCTCCTCAGCCGGCTGGGATACAATTAAGAATATGGCCTTTCTGAAGAATGTTATCAAGGAATTCAAATCAAAAGGCATTCGCACTTCCATATTTATAGGGACAGAAACTGAAATGGTTGCTGCTGCAGCTGAAACCGGAACCGACCGGATTGAGTTATATACAGAGCCTTACGCAACGTATTATCCTGTAAACCCTGAAAAAGCTATTGAATCCTTTGTGAAAGCTGCCATTGCTGCAAATAAAGCCGGATTAGGCATAAATGCCGGACATGATCTGAGTCTCGAAAACCTGAAATATTTTTCCACAAACATACCCGGATTACTTGAAGTTTCCATTGGGCATGCGCTTATTTCAGACGCCTTATATTATGGCCTTGAGAATACTATTCAGATGTATAAAAGTCAACTTAGGTAAGAATTATTTTTTCATGAATCTCTCCTTCCGAAAAATGGGCCAAGGACCTCCGATGATAATTCTTCATGGACTATATGGTTCATCAGACAATTGGGTAAGTATTGGTAAAGCATTTGCTGAGAAATTTGAAGTTTTTTTAATTGATCAGAGAAACCACGGCAACTCCCCACATACGAAAGAACATAATTATGTGGCATTAAGAAATGATCTTCATGATTTCATGGAAACACAAGCGATTGAAAAGGCAGTGATATTGGGGCATTCCATGGGAGGAAAGACTGCCATGTATTTTGCTGTTGCCTGGCCAGAAAAAGTTCAATCGCTTATTGTTGTTGATATTTCACCCTTACCATATAAATCAGTTACACGGCCTGTTTCTCAGAGTTTGGATCATTTGAACATAATTAATGCCATGTTCAGTGTTGATTTTTCAGAAGTAAAAACCCGGGAGGATGTTAATCGAATGCTTTCGGAGACATTACCATCAGAGAAACTAAGGCAGTTTTTATTGAAAAATGTTCATCGGAATAAAGAAGACAGCCGCTATAACTGGAAACTTAATATTCAGACCCTTCATGATCAGCTTCCGAAAATTATGGATGGTTTGGATCCCAAAGATTTTATGAACGGAAATGGCATGACGGGTTTTCCTGTTTTATTTATAAAAGCAGAAAAATCAGGTTATATAGGAGAAGAAGATATTTCGGCGATAAAGACCATTTTCCCGATGGCGGAAATGGTAATTATTCCGGGTGCCGATCATTGGGTACATGTGGAGCAGCCCGAACTTTTAATCAAAACCATTTCCTATTTTGTATTTGGATAAGGCTTTTGATTTGAAAGACATTTTACCGGATTTACAGTTCAAACTGCATCAATTAATTACAATTATTGCTAGTCGGTGGTTTTAGGCAATTGAAATATTATCTTCCGGAATCATTGCCATGCCTTTAAACTTAAGGATAAGTTGAATTATCGTTACAACATCTTTTTCGCAATAGGTTGATATTCTAGGCAAGTCGTCATCTTCATAAAAAACTGTGGCAACCATTGAACCATCGATATCATTTTTTGGGGAAGGGATTCCGAAAATATGAGCAAGCAATTCGAGAGATGTATAATTCTTAAAATCACCGAATTTCCAAAGTTCCATGGTATCCACATGTGCTACTTCCCATGGCTTTTTTCCGGCAGTATCGAGTATTAGCGGGAGGTCGATGCCAAGAATCAGCATTCTTCGTGCGATATAAGGGAAATCAAATTCCTTTCCGTTATGCGCACAAAGTGAATAGTTTTTTTTGGCTGACAAGGCTTTCAAAAGGAGAGAAAAGTCTATCAAAAGTTGCTTTTCATCTTTTCCAGCAAATGATTTGAGTCGAATTTTTTTAACTCCCTGGTCGACATGAACCAGTCCAACCGATATACAAATTATTTTCCCGAATTCGGCGTAGATACCCGCCCGCTGATATACATCAGCTCCAGTTTGTTCAGGAGTTCGGAAAAATGAAGATTTTTTCTCCCAGAGTTTTTGAGTAGCTTCCTGTAAATCGTCAAAACTGGCAGTTTGCGGTACTGTTTCGATATCTAGGAATACCAGGTTTTCAATTTGGATGGTTTCAAGCATTAGCGTGTATTATTAGGTTAGAACTAGTGGTGAATTTTTTGCTTCTGTTGTGTTGGGTTTTCAGCCTGCGTACGTTGATAGAAGCTTTTATTGAGCCAAAAGCAACCTCTGTTCAATAATAGTCTTCATAACATTAATCGCAACCTGGTTATTTCCTCCCTGTGGAATAATAATATCGGCGTATCGTTTTGTTGGTTCAATAAACTGAAGGTGCATGGGTTTCACAGTTTTTTCGTAGCGGTCGAGTACCTTTACAACTGTTCTTCCACGTTCAGTAATATCTCTGTAAATTACCCGGCTTAGCCTGTCGTCGGCATCAGCATCCACGTAAATTTTAATATCCATGAGGTCTCTAAGCGGTTCATGTGTAAGAATCAGGATTCCCTCAACAATAACAACTTTTTTCGGCAAAACTGGAATTGTTTCTGCTGAACGGGTACAGGTAAGGTATGAATATATAGGTTGATTAATAGCTTCACCGCATTTTAGCCTGCGGATATGGTCTACCAGCAAGGAAAACTCAAGAGAAGAAGGATGGTCGAAGTTTATTTCCTGTCTTTGTTCCATTGGAATATGACTACTATCCTTGTAATAGGAATCCTGCGGGATCACTGTAACAAGCTCAGCTGGCAGACTTTCGACAATTTTTCTGACTACGGTTGTTTTTCCCGAGCCGGTTCCTCCTGCAATTCCTATAATAAACATGGTATTCTGATTAAAAAACCTAATTTTGTATCGGGATTAAAACTACAAATTACGAATCAATTCCGCTAAAAAAAATGATCAGGCATATTATTATGTTCAAATTAAAGGAGTTTGAACACGAATCCATTAAAATACAGAAGCTTACGGAACTTAAAAAGATGATTGACGAACTTGGTGGCCGAATTCAGGGAATACTTTCAATTGAAGCAGGGATAAATTTCAGTACACGTGATGTAGCTTATGACCTAGTATTGGTAAGCGAATTTAAAACCGAAAGTGATCTCAAATTATACAGTGCTCACCCTGAACATCAGAAGGTTGTTGATTTTCTAAAGGATATAAAGTTGTCGTCAGCTGTTGTGGATTATACTTTTGAACCGGAGTACAAATTCGAGCCTGAAAATTAGCAACAACAAATTTTTAAAGTCAAAACTCATTCTCTCTCAAAACAATTTTACATGAACACCCTATATCCTCTCAAATTTACACCAATTTTAAAAGATAAAATATGGGGAGGCAAAAAGCTTAAAACCCTGTTAAATAAAACAAATTCTTCTGAAACATGCGGTGAAAGTTGGGAAATTTCCGGATATGACGGAAATTTTTCTGTTGTAAATCAAGGATTTCTTGAAGGTAATGAACTACCTGAACTTATTGAAGTATATATGGGCGATTTGGTTGGAGATAAAGTATATGATACCTTCGGATTGGAATTCCCCCTACTAATAAAATTTATAGATGCTTCTGAAGTATTGAGTATTCAAGTTCATCCGGATGATACCCTTGCTATGGAACGGCATAATTCATGCGGGAAAACTGAAATGTGGTATGTTCTCCAAGCAGAGCAAGGCTCACAACTGATTTCCGGATTCCGAACTCAACTGGACAAGAAAACTTACACAAAACTTTTGAATGATGGGGAGCTTGAAAGCGCATTAAACTATGAGCCAGTTAGAGCCGGAGATGTTTTTTTCATGCCTGCTGGTAGGATTCATGCCATTGGAGCAGGTATTTTAATTGCTGAAATTCAGCAAACTTCCGATCTCACCTACCGGATTTATGATTTCAACCGTAAAGATTCAGAGGGAAACCTGAGGGAATTGCATACAGAAGCTGCATTGGAAGCAATCGATTTTGCAGTTTCAGATTCATATAAAACTTCATATCCTGTTATATCGAATAAGACAGTAAACGCTGTTGATTGCATATACTTTACAACCAACATTGTTAATTTCAACAAACCAGTAGAAAAAGACTTTATACTTATTGATTCATTTGTAATTTATATGTGTGCAGATGGAGCGGGCGAAATAATTTATGGCGATGGTGAGTCTGTTAGTTTTACAAAGGGAGAAACAATTTTAATTCCCGCAGCAGTAAAAAACATAACCTTAAAACCAAATAAGCCTACAGTATTACTTGAGATATATATTAAATAGCCTACAGGCAAATTGTTCTTTTTGACTGCGTCATTTTATCATCCCCTGAAATATACACAAACACAACTATGATTATTAAATCCGCAGTTTTTGAAAAAAGTAGTACTAAGATCTCCGAATGTCCAACGGGACACCGTCCGGAATTTGCTTTTATCGGTCGTTCCAATGTTGGAAAATCTTCCCTTATAAATATGCTTACCGGAAGAAATGGTTTGGCTAAGATTTCTGTATCCCCTGGTAAAACAAGGCTCATCAATCATTTCCTGATAAATAATCAATGGTTTCTTGTCGATTTGCCTGGTTATGGTTATGCAAAGGTTAGCAAATCGATGAAAGCTGAGTTTAGCAAGATCATTGAGAATTTTATTTTGAAGAGTGAAAACATGTCGTGTCTTTTTATATTAATTGACGGAAGACTAGATCCACAAGACATCGATATTGAGTTTATTAATTGGTGTGGCACTAATCAGGTTCCTTTGGTAATGGTCTTTACAAAAACTGATAAATTGTCGCTTCGGGATTTTAATGACAACAAGAAGAAAGTAGAAGCAAAACTGCTCGAAACATGGGATGAATTGCCGACAAGTTTTGTAAGCTCCTCCGTTAAAAAAACCGGACGCGACGAAATCCTTGATTTCATTCACTTTGTGATGCACGATAAAAAAGCTAACAATTAATGAACATTGAATAAGTATTGCCTTAAGAATATTTACATTTGCTTCAGAATTTCTTAAATCTTTTCATAGTCTTATGAGAGCTTATACACCGATAAAATTCTTCGCAGGAAGAGCCACCAAACCACTTGCCGAAAAAATTGCAAAATCCTTTGGTGCTGAATTAGGTAAAACAAATGTTATAGAATTCAGCGATGGCGAGCTTCAGCCGCATTATGAAGAATCTGTAAGGGGATGTACAGTTTTTATCGTACAATCAACTCAACCGCCTGCAGAAAATATGCTTGAGTTGCTATTAATGATCGATGCTGCGAAAAGAGCAAGTGCGTATAAGATTGTTGCTGTATTGCCTTATTTCGGTTATGGCAGGCAGGATCGAAAAGACCGCCCACGTTCATCCATCGGCGCAAAACTTGTTTCAAATCTGCTTATGGCAGCCGGAGTTGACCGGGTAATGACAATGGATATGCATGCTGACCAGTTACAGGGATTTTTTGATGTTCCGGTTGACCATTTATATGCATCTACTATATTCGTTCCTTATATTAAAGACCTTGGTCTTGACAATCTTGCTATTGCTGCTCCGGATATGGGCGGAACAAAAAGAGCCAACGCTTATGCCCGATTCCTCGGTTCACAGATGGTTATCTGCTACAAAATGAGGAAAAAACCTAATGTTGTAGAAGAAATCAGAGCCATTGGGGATATGGAAGGTAAAAACATTTTTATTGTTGACGATATGATCGACACTGCCGGAACCGTTTGTCTGGCAGCAGAAATGATGATTAATGAAGGTGCTAAATCTGTTCGAGTTGTAGCAACACACCCTGTTTTATCCGGCCCTGCTTACGAACGCATTAACAATTCCTTAATTACGGAAATAATTGTTACCGACTCAATTCCTATCCGCGACGAAAGTCCAAAAATAAAAGTTCTGTCCATTGCCGACCTCTTTGCAGAGGTGATTAATAAAGTATATAATTATCAGTCGATAAGTTCGCATTTTATAATTTAAGTACTATATTTGCACTCCTTTTTAAGGAACAAATTATGTATTCCCAGTGTGATGGGGAATTATCATGAATATTAATTCTTAGTAGCACAAATTTTATCTTATGAAAACAATTGAAATTACAGTAAAAAAGAGGGAGAAGACAGGTAAAACTGACACCCGCGAACTCAGAAAACAAGACATGGTTCCTTGCGTTCTGTATGGTGGTAAAGATGTTTTACATTTCTATGCCCACAAAAACGAATTCAGAAAACTCGTTTATACTCCGGATGCACTAATCGTTCATTTGGATATTGAAGGTGAAAAACACGAAGCCATTATGCAGGCTTTACAGTTTCATCCTGTTTCCGACAACCTCAATCATATTGATTTTATTGAAGTTGATGAGAGCAAACCTGTTGTTATCAACATCCCTATTGTTCTTACCGGAAATTGCATCGGTATAAAGAACGGTGGAAAACTTCGTGAAAAAAGAAGGTCACTTAAAGTTAGAGGCCTGGTAAAAAATCTTCCTGAAACCCTTGAAGTAGATCTTACAAAAGTAGATGTAGGTCATGTGGTAAAAGTTGAGGATCTTTCTTATCCAAATATTGAACTACTCGATCAGGCACGTTCCATGGTAGTTTCGGTTCTTTCATCACGCGTTGCTGCTAAAGGTATGGAAGAAGGTACACCTGCTGTTCCTGCTGCTGCTCCTGTTGAAGGCGCTGCTGAAGCCGCTGAAAAATAGTCAGATAAAAATCCTTCCTGAATAATGAAATATCTCATTGCAGGATTGGGTAATATTGGGAGTGAGTATGCTCACACCCGTCATAATATAGGCTTTGATGTATTGGACGCTCTATCCGGGGCGTCCAATATTTTTTTTGAAGATGGACGTTACGGTTTTACCTGCACCATAAAGTTAAAAGGAAAGACACTCATACTTCTTAAACCCTCCACCTACGTTAATTTGAGTGGAAAAGCAGTTGATTACTGGCTTAAGAAGCACAAACTCCCAATAGAAAATCTTCTTGTAACAGTTGACGACCTCGCTTTGCCCTTTGGCGTTCTCCGGCTAAAACCTCGTGGTGGAGATGCCGGTCATAATGGACTGATTAATATCACTGAAGTTTTAGGCACAAGTAATTTTGCAAGACTTCGATTTGGTATTGGAGATAATTTTCCAAAAGGCACACAGGTAGATTATGTTTTGGGGCAATTCAGTACAGAAGAAAAATCTACTCTATCTTCCCGTATTTTGCTTGCAGGAGATATTATTAAATCCTTTGCGCTGTCTGGGGTTGAGACTACCATGAATCTCTACAATAACAAGTAGTTTGCGATTGAGTTTTTACAGCTTTACCCGGTAACTCTTTTACAATCTCAAAAAATTGTCCCCTCCCCATGTTAACTTCTTGTTAAATCTGCATTAACTTGAAAATCCCTTCTAACTTTGCAATAAAAAATGGGTAAACGCACTATCCGCTTAATAATAATATTCGCTTCACTTTCTTTAGGGGGATTGATAACCACACAGACTTTCTGGGTTAAGAATGCCATTGATCTTGCCGAAGAGCAACACGACCATCGAGTGGATCTAGCTCTGGACGATATGTTATCAGAGCTCATCGATACCAGTGGTGGTATTTACCAGAAAAGCGGGAAGATGATTTGTGCCGGTAACCAATCCGGAACGGGCAATTTTTTCAAAGTTGTTGACTCCACCGAAATACACAGGTTATTAATCAAATACATTAATTACCATTCCCTTGATGCGAACTTCTGCTATAATATTGTGAAAACCTCCAACGATTCGATTATTTTTTCATACGGGAATAAGCCCCACAAAGAATCCGGAATGAAAGTGCATAAAGCCTGTCTGCATTGTGCGTTTAAACAAGATTATTACCATCTCGCTTTATACTTCCCGAATCAAACAAAACAAACTCTTGCCGGAATGTCATTGTGGCTGGGTCTCTCCGGTATTTTTCTTATTATCATAATCTTTAGTTTTTATTATACCATTACCACAATAATAAAACAGAAAAAGATATCCGAAATACGGGATGATCTTATTAATAATATTACACACGAGTTTAAAACTCCGATCGCTACCATCTCCCTCGCATCAGAAGTATTGCTTACCTCAGGGGATAAGCTGAATAAGGACAAAAGCCTTAAATATGCCAAAATAATTTTTGATGAAAATGGCAGAATGCGCTCGCAGGTTGATAAAGTTCTTGAAATGGCATCGATGGATCGAGGAGAATTAAGTCTGGATACTTCAAATATAAGCATGAACGAATTTATCAGGACAGTGGTGAATAATCTATGTCTTGAACATTGTGAAAAAGAAGTAAAAGTCGATTTTTTTCTCGATGCTGCAAGAGATAATCTGGTAGCTGATTCAATTCAAATAGGGAATGTAATAGCTAACCTGATGAATAATGCAATTAAATATTCGTCAGGAGAAATACATATTATCATACGAAGTAATGTTGAGAAAAATGATTTTGTTTTCTCCTTCGAAGACAAAGGAATTGGGATTAAGAAAGAGAACATTAAATATATTTTCGAAAAGTTCTATCGTGTTCCAACCGGAGATGTTCACAACGTAAAAGGCTTTGGATTAGGCTTGTACTATGTGAAAACAATTATTGAAGCGCACAAGGGTAAAATAATTGTTCATAGCGAATTAGGAAAGGGCACAAGATTTGATGTGTTCCTTCCGTTAGTAAAGAGTTAAGGGGCAAAATTGATTAAAGTGAGGAATTGGTTATCGGGGCATAATGATTTTGTCTTTTACCGGAATCCAAATTAATTCATTTTGAAATGAAAAATAAAACCGCTAAAATATTATTAGTTGAAGATGATACCAATCTTGGGATTGTACTTTCCGACTTTCTTGAATTAAGTAATTACGAAGTTGTTTTGGCTACTGATGGAATTTCAGGAATGGAATTCTTCAGGAATGGCGATTTCGATTTGTGTATTCTGGATGTCATGCTTCCCTTTAAAGATGGATTCACTATTGCAGAGGAAATCCGAGCAAAAAATCAGGAGATCCCAATTGTTTTTCTGACTGCCAAAAACATGGAAAAGGATAAGATCAGGGGATTGAAAGCCGGGGCCGATGATTATATTACAAAACCTTTTAGCACTGAAGAGCTTAGTCTTAGGATCGAAGCGATTCTCAGAAGATCAAAATATTCCATCCTGAAATCGGAATTGCCTGTTGTTTTTTCAATTGGGAAATATCTCTTCGATTACAACAATCATATTTTAAGTACGATCAAAGGTGAAGTTCGGCTTACACGCAAAGAAGCTGAAGTTTTGCGTTTGCTCAGCATAAATATGAATAAGCTTGTAAGAAGAGAAATTGTGCTTAAGAATATCTGGGGTGAAGATGATTATTTCATGGGAAGAAGTATGGATGTATATATCACCAAGCTTCGTAAATTCCTCGTCGACGACCCTAATGTCTCTATCGTAAATGTTCCACGCACGGGGTTTAAGTTGGAAGTAAGATAAGAATCAGACTTGATTTGAACGAAGTATCTTGAAGCACACAAATCCATATTCAATATAAATGCCTGAAGAATCCCCAAAACGAATCGACAAATACCTTTGGGCTATCAGGGTTTTCAAGACACGTGGCCTGGCTGCAGAAGCATGCAAGAAAGGAAAAATCCTTGTTGATGGGATTTCTGTAAAGCCATCACGGCTGGTGAAAGAAGGAGATAAGATCGACGTGAAAAAGATGCCAGTGATCTATTCGTATATGGTGAAAGACTTTCCGAAATCAAGAACTTCAGCTAAACTTGTACCTGATTTTGCACAGGATATAACATCCCCTGAAGAACTGAAAAAACTGGAACAGACCGACAGCTTTTTTATAAAAAGGGATAAAGGAACCGGCAGACCAACCAAGAGAGATCGCAGAACTATTGAAAAATTAAGGGAAGAATAATTATGCTAATTGCAAACCAGAAAAGAAAAGAAAACATTGCTGAGTACCTGCTGTATATGTTTCAGATTGAAGATCTGATAAGGGCTTACAGTTTTGATATTGCTCTGATTGACGTGAACATTATTGCGAAATTTGAACAGCCTTACCATGCAAAAAGAGACATGCGCGAATGGTACAGCTCAATTATTGTTATGATGAAAGAGGGGAAACTTGTTCAAAAAGGACATATCCCTATTGTAAAGGCGCTTATCACCGACATTGAATCATTTCATATCAGGCTTTTGCACGATGAAGCAGAAACTAAATACCATGCTGCCTATCTTAAAGTTCAGCTTAGCATTGATTCTTTGAGGGCAAAATCTGATGGAAGCAATTTCGGCGAAATAGAATTATGTCTGAATGGATTATATGGCTTGCTGATGCTAAGACTCACAAAAAAAACAATAAGTCCGGAAACCTCTGCGGCTTTCGGACTTATCAGTGAATTGATTGCTGTTCTTTCAGCTAAATTCCTGCAGTTTGAAAAGGGAGATAAAGAATTTTAGTTGTTTTGACTTTTTGGTTCTCTGTGGTTCTCTGTGTAAAGAAAAATAAATTTCACAGAGGTTCACAGAGTAGTCACAGAGTGGGACACAGAGTTAAAATCTAAAAGCATGAAGCCTAAACAACCTGGATAGTTACAAACTGTATGTTTTTAGAATTTATAGGATAGTCCAACTCCGAAAACCTCCTTCACCTGCAATCCGGGACCGTTTGTACCATCACTCTGCAATAGTGTTACATCATCATCATATATTATCATGGTACTGAATGTTGCAGCAAGGAATTCATTTATTTTCATGGTAAGCATCAATTCCGCATTAACATCAATGTTTTGAGGATTTTCAAGGTAATTGGTAAACAAATCAACTTTCCCCTGCAGACTAACATTCTTCATTATTTCCTGGATATAGGAGAGTTTTGCATATCCCCCGAATTCTGCTCTGAACTTGCTTCCTGGTTCAACTCCAAATGCACCAGCGGCAGAAAGAGTATCATCCATAACAAAGGTCATTTTACTTGTTAATGGAGAAAGGAAAAGGCTGAATTTATCATTTGGTTTGTAGCCCATCCCAAGGGAAGTAGTTAAATAAGCCGGAGCAAAAAAGTCAGATATGACATGTACTTTGTCGGGATAGTTATATCCCTTTGCAAACTGCGTTTTAAATCCCATGAGAGCACTGTAATTCCATTTCTTGGAGGCTTCCATACCAAACATAGAAGAAAAATCTATGCGGTCGTCGCTTTTCTTGGTAAGACTTCCTTGCTTAATCACGCCATAACCGAGGCCTAATGTATTGTCCCAGCTTATATGCTCTTTTTTATAATTTGCAAAGAGGCTCAGAAAACCGTTGGTTGAATAAGAGTTTTCACCCCCGGCAGCCCATTGGTAAAAACTAACCTGTGAAAATGTTGCTGTTCCCATTCCTCCTTTCTTCCAATAGGAAGTATCGGCAGGTTCCTGAGCTATGATAAAAACGCTCAACATGAGCATGGGTATTGAAATAATTAGTTTTTTCATTTTTGATTTTCTGTTTTCTTATTAAGTGTATAGTACTGAAATTTAAGTTAGTGCGACAAAAATATAGAATAATGCGAATTCTTCAAATTGAGGAAATGGAATTATTTCAGGTAACAACTTTCCCGTTTTCCAAACCAGCGGTAGCGGTTTCTGGAAACGAACATATAAATACTATCGCGGATTATATGAGGTACCAGAATAAAAACATACAACATATTCCATGGAAAGCTTAAATGACGGGAAATACGCAATGCGGCAGTTGATTTATCATAAACTTTTCCATGTTCCAGAAGAATTATGGTTTCAGGAAGAGCAGCATTAAATGAAGGAATGCCTGCAATACTTTCGGCTTCTTCGCTTTGAAGTGAGATAAATGTAAAAACTTTTAATTTATCCCGCTTGGATATAAAACGGACGCTTCGGCTGCAGAGGTGGCAGAAGCCATCGAAGAGGATTGTTGTTTTGGTATTTTGTGGGATTTGGTTCAAGAATATTATGTTTGTATTGGTACGTCTTCCTTTTCGCTTTGGCTCTCCCCCAAGTGGGAGGGGCTTGTTTGGAATTATTTTAACTCTGTGAACCTCTGTGTAATTTATTTTTTTACACAGAGTACCACAGAGTAGTCACAGAGTACCACAGAGTTTCAAAAGCTAACAAACTTTAGTTTAATAGCATGAATAGTTACAAGAGCTTAATTTTAAATAATCAAGTTAACTTGGTTTAAACTTTGAAAAAAAGATATATTTCTGATACTGGAAATTTTATTTAGTTAACTCGATAGACTGGATTCTTATGCCTTCAGAAAATTACCAGAAACAAAATTCCAGTCAACCAGATTCCAAAAAGCTGTTATGTAATCGGCTCGTTTGTTTTGGTATTTCAGGTAATAGGCATGTTCCCAAACGTCAAGACACATAAGTGGAGTTCCTCTTTCTTTTGAAATATTCATCAAGGGATTATCCTGATTTGGTGAGGTTACGATTTTCAGTTTCCCATCCTGTTTAATTAACCATGTCCAACCTGAACCAAATACTGTTGTTGAAGCCTTGGTATACGATTCCTTAAATGCTGCAAAACTGCCAAAATCCTTTATAATTGCATTCAGCAAAGCGCCGGAAGGTTCACCTCCCCCATTTGGGCTCATTGTAAGCCAGAAGAAATTATGGTTGTAATATCCACCGCCGTTATTACGTATTGCGGCAGAGTATTTATCGACCCCTGAAAAAATTTCTTCAATACTTACTCCTTCAATTTTTTCTTCTTTAACTGCATCATTAAACTTTTTGGTATAGGCTGCATGGTGCTTACCATAGTGTATTTCCATGGTTTGAGCGTCAATGTTTGGTTCCAGAGCATTAAACGGATATGGAAGAGTTACCTGAAGGAATTCACCGGTAAGCGCTTCGCTCGGGTTTAGAGCTGAAGAATCTGAAGCAAACACACTATTTTTCATCAGGGAAGGTGCAATCATAGCGCCGGCTCCCATTAATAAACCTGTTCTTAAAAATTCACGTTTGTTCATTATTTTGATTTTTAGTTAAAACAGAAATTTGGGGCAATTGTTCATGGGGTTTAGGTTTTATTTTGGTAATCTGACGAATTTCCTATTTCCAAAAAAAATATTACATTCGCTTCGAATTTGAAAAAAATGCTAAAGGAAAAAATTATCAGCGGGATACAGCAGATTGGTATCGGAGTATCCAACGTACATCAGGCATGGAACTGGTATCGTGAACATTTTGGAATGGATATAAGGATATTCGAAGATGCTGCGGTAGCAGAGCTTATGTTGCCATACACAGGTGGAGAGCCCAGAAAAAGGCACGCAGCATTGGCCATGAATATGCAAGGTGGTGGCGGATTTGAAATCTGGCAGTATGTTGGCAGAACCCCTGAAGCTCCTTCAGGCGAAATATTGGCAGGTGACCTTGGCATTTACATTACTAAGATTAAATCAAGGAATGTTAAGGATACCTATTCCAGATTTTCACAAAAGAAACTTAATATAAGTGAACTTGCCGTTGGTCCTGATGGCAAGGAACATTTTTTTGTAAAGGATCCGTACAACAATATTTTTCAGGTTGTTGAAGGGTATTCCTGGTTCACTTTAGATTCCAAGAAATCGACCGGAGCAACTTTCGGAGCAATTATCGGAGTTTCTGATATTGAAAAAGCACGGGAACTTTATTCGGGTATTCTTGGATACGATACTGTTGTTTATGATAAGGAAGGAATATTTGAAGATCTCAAAGCACTTCACGGGGGAGATAAAACATTCAGGAGAGTGCTGCTCAAACACAGCAAACCCAGACAAGGTTCCTTTTCCAAAATTTTAGGCCCCAGTGAGATGGAACTCATTCAGGTAATTGACCGTAAGCCGGAACAGATTTTCAAAAATCGTTTTTGGGGAGATCTTGGATTTATTCATTTGTGCTACGATATCAAAGGAATGGAAGCGCTGCGGGTTGAATGCAAAAGCAAGGGATTTCCTTTTACTGTTGACAGCACGAGTACTCTTAAAACTGACACATTTGACATGGGAGAAGCGGCAGGACATTTCGCTTACATTGAAGATCCTGATGGCACACTTATTGAGTTTGTGGAAACCGATAAAATCCCCATCATGAAGAAATTAGGCTGGTACCTCGACCTCAGGAAACGTGATCCTCGAAAGGCATTGCCTAATTGGATTCTCAGGACACTTAAATACAGTCGTATTAAGGAAAGTGATTTGAATTTATAGAGATTTGCCTGTATTTCTAAACTCTCTTCGCTCTCTTTGCCAGAATATAAGCGAGCCAGGGCAAGAATCTTTTAATATATACCATTAGCACTTCTTTTCCGCCGGGGAATATATCTCTTTTATTCTTACGGAGACCGTTAATAATATCCTTAGCACAGGATGAAACGGGAGTTCCATATTCCTGTCCATGGTCCATAATGTTTTGTGGTTTTCCATCGGGACCAAAAGCTCCCATTGAAATATTCGTACTTTTTCGACCCGGACAAACCATGGTTGTGTGAATGCCTTTATCGTAATACTCCGCTTCAACCGTTTCGTAGAAGCCATACATCGCGTGTTTTGAAGCGGCATAAGCAGATCGCAAAGGAAAACCAAACTTCCCGGTAACACTGCTGATTGCAACGATCCGGCCAAAACCATTATTAATCATTGATGGCATTACAGCCTTGGTTAAGATCACTCCGGAGAAATAGTTTATTTCCATTATTTTCCGGTCGGTTTCGATTCTGGTTTCCATAACCAATGATCGCTGTGAGACACCGCCGTTGTTAAACAGGATATCAATTCTGCCGAATATCTTAAGAGCTTCTCTGGCTTTTTCTTCGAGGGAGTTGCTATCGGCCAGATCCAGAGGGAGGATAGCTACATTCTCGGGTTTCAGGCTTAGGCTGCTTTTAACACGTTCCAGTTCCTCTTTTCGTCGACTGGAAAGAATGAGTTTTACATTCCATTTGGAGAGTTGTTTTGCGAGTTCTTCGCCTATACCGGATGAGGCGCCGGTGATCCAGATGGTTTTGTTGGTGTAGAAGGTTTGGTTGTTCATGGGGTCACGTATGATATGTCAGGCTTTCAGTCTGAGTTTTGGTTTGGTGTGACAGGCTTTCAGCCTGAAGGGGTTGTTGGAGGCCTTTTTCACTTCGACGGGCTCAGTGTAAACCTTGATTCTTTGCCCCCTCTAAATCTCCCCCCAAGGGAGGAGACTTTTCAAACAGTCACTTGGATTTTGGATTTTATAATTCTCATTTCGACAAGCTCAATGTAAAAATTCTAAATTTTCTTTAGGTAGTGTAAGGATTTTCGACATATACTGTTCTGTTATTGCATTCATTTGAGAACAAATTTCATTGTGCAGGTTTAATAGCTTGAAGATGCGGTTATCTTTTCTCCCCCGAAGTAATCTGAAGCGGATTGAGGCGTGGAGTTTTTTGACTGAAAAAGTGTAGAACAAAGCAATGTAACCGCTGACGAGCATTCCAAGTAACACAGCCCATGGAATCCATGCGGGACAGGTAAATATTCCAACTATAATTCCTACAACAGCATAGTAAATTAGAAACGAAAATAAGGCTACTCCAAACTTAAAAGAACTCACAAACTGTGGATCCTTGACATTTTTTGCAGCCATAAGGGGAATAGTGTATGGCAGGATATTAGAAATAAAGCCGGCGAAAAACACCGGAAGTGAAAAGAATAAAAGGATAGTTTGGCTTATTATTCTGAGAAGCGAAAATCCTTTCTTATCAATTACCCAGTTACGAAGATTGAGGGTCTTTAAGCCTGCTCCATACTCTTTAACTTTACCGGATAGCTCTGAAATTTTTTCCGGATCGGTATCTGCATACATATCAAGAATACTGATCATCTGCTTATCGGCCTGAAATCGCTTATACACGCTATTTCCAGTGATTCCTGCCCTGTTGCGCATACGGGAATTATAGATTTCCCGCAAATCCTGAAACATATCGTAATGTTCTTCATTCTGAATGTGAATTACGATTTTCTTTAACTCTTCTGAGAGCCGGTCTTTAATAGCATTCATGGCTTTCGCCGGATTCTCTTTATAAGCTTCAAAATATTCAGAAACTTCAATTGGCTTTCCATAAATAATGAGCAAATCTTGCCGAATGTTCTGGTAATGCTCAAAATCAATACCTACGGGAACAATTTTTACGGGGTGTTGTTCTCCAAAATCTTCGTGTGCACGAAATGCGATTCTGAATGTCCCTTTCACCAGTGGCCTCAGACGCCGCTTGTCGCCATGACTCCCCTCTGGCATCAGGCAAACACTCTTGCAATCTCTCAGGATATCCAGACAAATATTAAACGTATCATCATTTTTTGAGAGTTCATCTGCACCATCACGCATACGGTAAACAGGCAACATCTTGAGGAAGGTGAGTATTTTATTCAGGATTTTCTTTTTGAAGATATCGGCTCTAGCCATAAAAACCACATTTAGTCCTGAGGTGTCGAGCACAATTAAAGCATCCATCAATGCATTCTGATGGTTTGGAGTAAAAATGATCGGACTTCCGTAAGGAATATTTTTCTTGCCAATAACCGCCACTTTTTTGTAAAAGAGATGGAACACCAGCAATTGGTAGGCTTTTAGAAGGATGTAGAAAATATTAAACTTATGGATTTTTGTGCCTGTTATGCTCATGGCTTTAAATTGGAAGTTAGACGGGGTGAAAATAAGGTTTTTTTGTAACACTGCAAATCTATCCGGTAGCTGACATGGTAGCTGACTAAAATCATTATAATAAATGACAAACATCATAAAGTACCAGCAACGCTTTTCATTATTTTACGAACGTGTAAATTACGAGAAAATATGAAGAAAATTACCCATCATCCGATATTGAATGTGCCAGTTTCTGAAAAGGTTCAGTTTCTTTATGAAGGAAAACTTGTTGAAGGGGAAAAAGGTTTTACTATTGCCGCTGCCTTGCATCAGGCTGGCTACCCGGTTCATAGTCATAGTTTACACAACCGAAACCGTTCACTTGAGTGTGGTATTGGGAAATGTGGTGCATGCGAAATGATTGTAGATGGTGAGATTCGAAGGATCTGCATAACTGGAATTGATGATGTCAGGGAAGTACGAGAAATCCCACGTGATTACCACCCCGCTCCCAAATCCCCTGAGAAAATAAAAAGTGTTAAAGTTTACAAAACACGTGTTGCAATTGTTGGAGCTGGTCCGTCCGGGTTAGCTGTGCGTGAAGAGCTTAATCTGCATGGAATTGAGAATATTGTAATCGACAATAACCATCAAATTGGCGGGCAGTTTCTGATGCAGACACATCAGTTTTTCTTCTTCGAAAAAGAGAAAAAGTTTGGAGGGATGCGTGGTTTTGAGATTGCGAATATGCTGGCAGGTGAAAACCGGGATGGTATTTTCCTGAACTCTACGGTTTGGGATATTTTCGGGGGAAAACAGTTGGCCATTAAGAATAACAAAACTTCTGAGATTTACTATGTCGAAGCCTCGTTTCTTGTAATTGCAACCGGAGCGGTTCCATTTATGCCAAGCTTCCGGAACGATGATCTACCGGGAGTTTATACCGCAGCGGTGGTACAGAAAATGATGAATCAGGAGTTCACTTTGTTGGGGAAAAACGTGTTAACGGTAGGTGCTGGAAATATCGGGTATCTCACTTCCTACCAGCTAATGCAAGCTGGCGCCAAAGTGAAAGCAATTATTGAGGCACAATCTTTCGAGGGAGGATTCCCAGTGCAGGCAAACAGGGTTCGCAGATTAGGGATTCCAATTATCACGTCGAAAATTCTCGTCAAGGCAGTTCCAAATGAAAACAAAGATGGAATAATTGGCGCGGTTATAGCAGATTGCAAGGATTTTAAAGCAATCCCGGGCACTGAGAAACGTATTGATGGTATCGACGCAATAAATATTTGCACCGGTCTTGTTCAGGACGATCTGCTACTGCGAAAAGGATATGAAGTTTTTGGCAGACATTGTTATGGCGCCGGTGATGCAATCCGCATCGGTGAAGGTACTTCGGCGGTGCTGAGAGGTAAACAGGTTGCCTTTGAAATCCTTGAGGAAATGGGTGAGCGATATAATTACAATACTTTCCTGGGTTTATCAAAAGAATACATTGACTCTCAGCAACACCCTTCCAAAGTTATCACTGAGGCGTTTAAACCTGAATCTTCGCGCAGCTTTGAAAAGCCATTTGTACTTATTGACTGTTTATATGGATTTGCCTGTAACCCTTGTGAATTCGCATGTTCCCATGGGGCAATAACGAAAACCAGCACCAGTAACGTTCCACAGATCGATTTCACAAAATGTACCGGCTGTATGGAATGTGTGTATCAGTGTCCGGGTCTGGCAATTTTCGGTTTTAATCTTAAGAACAACAAACTCTTTCTCCCAATAGAATTCGAAGTTTCAGAAGGCACGGAGGTTTTTCTTGTTGATAACGGGGGAGAAAAACTGGGTCGTGGCATTATAGAAAAAGTTCTGATAAAGAAGAACAAAACAAATATCGCCCGAATCCGAAGTCTGGATTTAATGGGTGATTCACTCATGAATGCTCGCGGATTCATAGGAATTTCTGAATATCCTGATCCCGTTACAATGGCCGAAGCAAATGATTCAGATTCCGATGCAACTTCGTCTGAATCCTTTATTTGTCATTGCGATGATGTGAAAATGGAAGACATTCTGGAAGTTGTGGGCGACAGGAAGTTTATCTCTGTTGATGAAATAAAACACACCACACGTCTGGGAATGGGCGCATGCAGAGGAAAAAGGTGCATAAAACGACTTAAACAGGCAATAAAGATTTACGGAATATCGATAGTTGGAGAACCTACCCCGCGTGGACCAATGTCGAATCAGCTTGAGTTATCGGAGCTTTATCCCCGTGAAAAGCATGATGAAATAATTATTGGAAACGGGATTGCCAAAACGGAACGCGTTCGGGTAAAATCGCTTATTGCCGGAGGAGGAATGGCGGGATCTTCGGTATTCAGGTATATGGCAGAAGCGGGACTTGAGCCGGTGATGATTAATTACGGACATGGGGCTTCGTGGAGAAATATTGCCGGTGGGCGACCAGCATTTAGTGTTCCTGAGCTTTCGGAGATTGCGATTCATAATCTCCATCTATTTGAGGAACTACAAAAAACGAAAAATATTGACTTTCGGAAAATTAAGTATGTAAATTTTGCGCATGATGAAGCTTCGAGGATATCCCTTGAGAAAACAAAAGACTGGCAAGATGCTTATATGATTGAGCCGAAAGATTTCCGAAAAGAGATTTCCGATAGTTTTAACGCGGGAAACGGGAAATATGTATCGGCACTGGTAACGAGAGATTGCTGGCAGGCAACACCAGGTAAGACGATTGATCTGCTGCGTAATATTGCGATCAGCAAGGGTGGAAGGTTGAGGGAGGATGTGGTGCTGGAAGATCTGAGGAAGGAAGGGAAAGATTATATTGCGCTGGTGAGGGATAACCGAGGGAGTTTTACAGAATATGAGACTGAGAATTTTGTGAATGCCTTGGGTGAAGGAGGTGAAAAATTTGCTGGTAAGTTAGGATTTGAGACGGGCTTGTTTCCTGTTCGACATCAGGCTTTTATAACACGAAGGATGCCTTTGCTTGGAATTGATGGCGCGCCACTTCCGATGCTCATCGATCGCAGGAGATACAAGGGGTTTGTGGCAGTGTACGGACAACAGCTTGCCGAAACCGGACAGGTAATTGGTTGCGCATCACCGGCCACTGAAGGTCTGGAAGTGGGTAAAAATCTAAAAGTGAATTCCCGGGAGTTTATTGAGATTGTTTCTGAAGTATTTATGGATTGGGTTCCCATGTTGTCGTCGGTAGGTTTTCAGGCAATATGGTCGGGTTATTATATTGAACCCCGCATGATCATTGATCCGGAAAAAGGTTTGTTTTTAGGGTTAAGGGGACAGGGATTTATGCTGAGTCAGTATTTGGCGAAGGTTTATGTGGATGCGTTGGTTGGGAAAGAGGTGCCGGGGTATTTTGGGAGGTTGGGGTTGGAGGGGGATGGGTTGTTGGAGACGGCGTTTAGGTGAGTTGGGGGGGCAGAGCCCTGAGTCCTATGAACCCTAGGTTTCACCTAAGGTTGAAATATGGTAAATTCTTATTTTGATGTTATTTCCTCAATAATTCATAACTATTCTAAATCACAAGCTTTCGTAATAAAAAATTACGTAATTTGTGTCTCCAATAAAAACGCATGCAACCCTTTTAATAATGCATGGGTCTTACAATCGGAACCTTCAAATGGTAGATGACGAAGAAATATTGAAAGGCTGCATTAAGAAAGATCCCCGGGCTCAGAAATTACTGTACGAAAAGTATAGTCGTGGCTTGATGGGTGTCTGTATGCGTTTTACAGGAAACCGTGATGAGGCGGAGGATGTGTTGCAGGAAGGGTTCGTAAAGATTTTTTTGAATATTGGAAATTACCAAGCAAAAAGTTCCTTGATAGCTTGGATGCGGCGGATACTGATAAACACTGCAATAACGATGTACCACAAGAATCTGAAACATCGTCATCATTACGATGTGGATGATTTCAGAGAAAAGACAGTGGCAGACACAGCCTGGGATGGAGCGGAGTACACACATGAGGAGCTCTTCAATATCATTAAGGAGTTGCCTGCAGGGTACAGGATGGTTTTTAACCTTTATGCGATTGAAGGGTACAAGCATAAGGAGATTGCAGAAAAGATGAATATTGATATTAATACATCAAAGTCGCAGTATTCGAGGGCGAAGAGGCATATACAGGGGATGTTGGAGGAACTAGGAAGGGTGAAGGGGGGAACGGGGTGATGAGGGAAGCGAAAAAGGTTTACGCTGAGCCTGCCGAAGTGAAAAAAGCTTACAACAACGTACTCAGGCTGAAAGCCTGATACAACAGAAAAGAAAATGACAAAGAATAAGAACATAGAACAACTCTTCAAGGATCAGTTTGAATCCTTCGAGGTTCAGCCTTCAAAAAAGGTATGGAAAGGGGTGCGTTCTGATCTTTTTGTGAAAAACATCTTTCATTTTTCTCCTTATTCGATGAATATATGGTACACTGCCGGAATTCTGATTATTGCGGCGGTTGGTGTAATTAGCCTTATGAAGTTGGATTCTTCCGGAGAGCCAATTCAAATAAAAAATACTGTTCAACAAACTACTGATAGTTTGAATATACCTGCCTCTGAATCTACTAGTACTAAAATTATTCCAGGTAAAGTTTCACCAAGAATTGAAAAGGTTTCTAACAATAATTCAATAAAAACGGTTAGCAAATCTGCTAAACTCAAAACTCAAGGAATTAAATGTGAAACTATAGCAACGGTATCTGAATCAACTGTTACAGAATCGGGAATTCAAATAGCAGAAACGCAGAATACAGTTACACCTCCTTCCACTCCGCAATTTATTGCACAGGGAGGCTCTGTACTGGCTTGGTTTACATGTTCGTTGAATGATGGATGTGTACCTTTACCGGTTAGCTTTAAAAATTATTCGCAAAACGCTTACCGTTATGCATGGAGTTTTGGAGATGGCGGAAGTTCTGAATTGGCCAGTCCATCGTATATCTTCGATGAGCCGGGTACCTGGTTTGTGAGTCTTACCGTGTACTCCTCAAATAATGAAATAAGCATTTTCACCGACAGCATTCAGGTAAATCCTGCACCTGAGGCCCGATTCAGCATGGACATACAGGACAGGACAGCCGATGCGCAGCCCGTATATTTTTATAATTATAGTCGCGGTGCAGAGAGTTACCTTTGGGATTTTGGCGATGGATCTACCTCCATTACAAAAGATCCCGATCATTTTTTCACAAGAAAAGCAACAACAAATATTAAGTTACTTGCAGTTTCCTCCTCAGGATGTGCAGATTCGGTGGTATTGCAGGATGCCTTTAAGGAAGGCGAGCCGGTTTTTATCTTTCCAACAGCCTTTTCGCCTAACATGAGCGGACCGGGAACTGGGCAGTACTCCAGAAAAAATCCGGAAAACGATATTTTTTACCCATATATTGAAGATGAACCGTCTGAGTACCAACTGAAAATTTTTAACCGGACAGGTATTTTGATTTTTGAAAGTAAGGATATTCACATCGGCTGGGACGGATATTACAAGGAAGAGCTCTTGCAACAGGGAGTGTATGTATGGAAGGCACGAGCCAGTTTTGCAGACGGGAGGAGTGTTGTGAGGATTGGAGATGTTACTTTGCTTTGGGGGGAATAGGTACATGAAGGGAATTTGGATGATTTACATTTTTTAGTGACGTTCTTTAAAATTTCAGGAGGCAGTTTGCATTTCGCAGAAGAGTATTTATATTTTGCAGGACGGTGTTTGCTTTTTGCAGGACGCTATTTGTAAGTTGCAGGAAGGTGTTTGTATTTTGCGGTAGGGAAAATGCTAAATGCGGGGGATTAGTTGAGTTTTTGCCTCGCTCCAAGTCCTATCTATGAGTGCAGAAGCGAAAAAGAAGGATGTAAGAACAGGTTTGAACTGTGTAGGAACGAATCTGAACCGTGTAAGAACGAGTCTGGACCGTGTGAGAACGAATCTGAACCGTGTAAGAACGAGATTGAAGTGTGAAGATACTTGTTTGAGCAGTGAAGGGTGTTGTTTGTATTTTGAAGGTGGAAGTTTTCAAAACAAACATCAGCAAAACCAATAACCAAAAACCTTCCCTGAACTCGCAAGATTAAGATAGGAAAAGAAAATGCAGATTTAAAAAAATCATAGATTTCAATAGTAGCACATAAAAGTTAAGTTTTAAAGCAAAAACTAAATGCCCTAACATATTTTAAACTATATGCCTTGTTTTAAAAATCTCCCCACGGGGGTAATTTAGAGGGGCAAAAAAAGAGTAATTAACTAAATTGCGCATTACTGACACCAATGAAAAAAATATTCCACATGAAAGCAGGAAAAATATTCTCCTTTTTGGCAATTATTCTATTGTCTTCATTTAGTCTTTTTTCACAAACCTATCTTATACCAGTTGATGTCCCTGGTAATAAGTATCCAATAACCTTTACGGATGCAAACCAACAGCGGTTGGTTTTAAATTTCACCAAAAATGTTACAGTTGGGGCAAATATAAGTCAGGTAGGATGGTCAGTCACAGGAACTGCTGCAACCATTTCTCAAATAGATGCTGCAGGCACAAATGTAATAATAACCCTAAGCACCTCAATTACATTTGCTGAAAGGAGCAATGTGAAAGTTACCTACAATGCTGCTGCCGGAAGTTTTTCAATGTCGGATCTTACAGAACCAAGTTTTGCAAATATTGCAGCAGTTAATAATTACATTGCTGTAGCTGCCGATTTTACAAATGGTCTTTATGGAGAAGTGCCTCCAGTTGATATATGTGCGGCGGTTATTAATGTTGAGGTTTCTTCAAATATTTCTGTTTCTCAACGTTATAGGAATAGCATAAATTTTCTTACACCAAGAGCTTATATAACCTGGCAATATCCACTGGATGTTCCAAAATCTCAGCCATCTTATATTGAAACAGGAGGATTGGGAACCGGTTTATATAGCATTACACAATTATATGCAGGGTACCCAGATAACACACTAAATTGCACATGGGTAGTAGGGATTTTCCCGTATCTTTTTCAAGGAGGTGCGATTCAACCAACATTATTTGTTACACCGAATTTAGTAAAAATTACCCTACCAAACTATAAAAAAGACAACGGAACTCCTGTACCGGGAACCGGAGATCTTGCTCTTAATCCTCCTATCGATGATCCCTCCACACTTTTCTGTGTTGGTGAAAATATTGTAGCGTTTACATTTACTGACGCTACTGTTTTTGATTGTCAATTGCCTGTTGCTCCTGACCTCCCAAATACTCGCCCTCGAAATGCTCAGTTTGTGTATGGTACGCATGCAGGAGCAGGTATTCCAAACGTATTTCTTAATGTGTTTGGCACAATGGTTCAGGTTACTGATAACAATGGGGTTGGAATACAGGGTACATGGCATGTTAATCCGGATGGAACAGCAAATGCAGGCGGATACACTACACTTTCCGGATATTTTGAAGGCCCAGTTGTGCAGTATTTATGGGATAATTTCACGAAAGTTCGTGTTACTCCCCTGATACAGACTTATCCTATAAGCCATACAGGTGATTTTGTTAACGACATGGAAAATGATATTTTCGATGTTACTCTCCGAAATTGGGGACCATGTAATCCCTATGACGCAATGGACCTTTTTACTCATCTTCAGGCAGTTACCGATTTATCAAGACTAAGACTGGTAGGAGCACCGCCTTTACCAACTGCTTCTAACCTCAATGTATGTTTTGGTGCTTCAACGCAATTGTCTGCTGTAAGAAATGGGACTAACCCCGGCACTTTGCATTGGTATAATAATGTTGATCTTTTACTTACGCATGAAGTGGGTACCGGAGCAACTTACAATCCAGGGGCTCTAGCTGCTGGAGTTTATAACTATTGGGTCCGTGAAATAGGAACTACCGGGCAATTCTGTGAAGGTCCTGCAAAACAAGTAGTTCTAACAATTAATCCGATTCCAAATAAACCTTCAATAACCATAACCGGATCAGCTACCTTTTGTTTTAATGGCGTAACTTCAGTAACTCTCACCGCCAATCCGAACTCTCCTCCAGTGGTTTCAACATACCAATGGTTCAAGGATGCTGTAGCTTTAAATACTAATAATGCAAATACTTTTGATCAGATTCTTCAATCGGGATCTTATACTTTGCAAACATTTGGAATTGCACCAACAAATTGTCCGAGTCCCTTATCTGATCCTGTTATTGTAACTATAGGAAATCCTGCAACAGCTGCTGCCGGAGCCGATCAGATTGTTTGTTCTTCTTCGCCAGT
>Ga0105048_10001166_pt1 | contig 42495 bp, 25 predicted proteins | sample MAT05_FD_78382 | JGI IMG/M metagenome (GOLD analysis project Ga0105048, IMG submission 78382) | Freshwater microbial communities from Lake Fryxell liftoff mats and glacier meltwater in Antarctica - MAT-05 | ecosystem: Environmental > Aquatic > Freshwater > Ice > Liftoff microbial mat | place... | reverse complement strand
TGTTGGTGAAGACGTTCGCCCTGCACGGCTTCGCGCTACGGCATAACCTCACTCCGCTGAATCTCATCGTTGACAACGACACCGTCAAAACAACCGCCCTGCGGCTTGCTGTCTTACCGGAAGGGCAGCGAACTCCGGAAGGCGTGCATTTGCTGTCGCTGCCTTACGACCGGTACGACGGCGAGGTCGTCTTCGAGAAGCGGCGAATCTTGGAGCCGGCGTTGTTCGATTCGTTCGCGGAACGCGCCCGACCTGCTACGGAAACTTGGGGCTTCGAGCCTCTCCTGCCCGAGATGTGGGCGGAGATGCGCCGGCAGCGCGCACGCACGCCCATTCTGGGCGAGATCGTCTCGGCAACGCGGCGAGCCTGGGAACGACGTTGGGGCTGCCACAACCTGGAAATTCCCTTGAGCCGGATGTGCGAGACCCAGGCGTTTCGGCGTTTCGCTCACCATGTCGTGGCCGACCTGCCGCGATTTCATGCCATCTACAACGAGTGTGTCGCCGCGTATCGAACGCGGAACCACGTCCGCAGCCGCAATCACCCGGTGCCCGATCTGGTTCAACAAGGTGAAGTGCTAGAAGCTCCCTTCTGGACGATGAATCCAGGCGAAGATCGCCGAGCTCGGTTGATGACGCGACCAGGTGAATCGTTCGACGGCAAGAGCCTGCGCAGCCGGGCGTTGACGACGACGATGTTCCTGCGCTGCATCCTCTCAGACGGGTTCATTCATGGCATTGGCGGGGCGAAGTACGACGAAGTGACCGACGCCATATTGGAACGCTGGCTGGGACTGACGCCGCCGGGATTCATCGTGCTGACCGCGACGCTGCGCCTGCCGTTGCCGACGTTTCCAACAACGCCCGAGAATGTCCACGACGCGGAACGTGCCCTGCGCGACGCAAGTTGGAATCCGCAGCGTTGGCTGCCGGAGTTTTCCAGCCGAATGCCGGAAATTCATCAATTGATGGAAAAGAAGGAAGGCTTGATCAACGCCGAGCCGACTGGCAAAGCGGAACGGAAAGAATGGTTCCGCCAACTGGCCGGCGTCACGATGCAACTGCGACCGTTCGTGGAGCAGAGGCTAGTGGAATCACGAGAGAAGTTGACCGACCTGCGCCGGGAAGCGACCGCGAACGAATCCCTTATTCGTCGAGATTTCGCGTGGTGTCTGTTCCCGGAGGCGGTGTTGAAGGATTTTTGTCAGAAGTTGTTGGCCCATTGATCGCGACTTTCCGCCACGTCTCGTGATGCCACTTTACGGGCATGATCAACCGGCCCGTCGTTCGTTCGTAGTCGCGAATCCCAAAATACATCAAGACAATCAAGACGATATAGGTCGTCGTGGTGCCGATCAGCGAGGGCGAGAAGAACTTGACCGCGCTGCCGGCGAACTTGTTCAACTTGATGGCGAAGCCGTTGAAGTCGACGCTGCACATTTCGTCGAGCACCAGGTGCGAGAGGAAACCGATCATCACCGCGAAGGAAAGAAACAGCCGCACCCGCAGTGAAGGATCTTGATAGCAAAGATAGACGGTCAGACCCGCGATCAACATGCCTGGGATCGAGTGATACATGCCGCGGTGGACACTCAATCGTTTGAATATTCGCGAGATGACATAACGAATGAGCAAGTAGAACGTGATGAGGATGAGGAATAGATCCGCATCGGAAAAATTCGCGTTCATCAACCGCCGCCAGACGAGCAATGGCACCATGACCGCGGCCAGGCTGAAAAGTTCGCGCACTGGCACGCCGGAGTCGCTATCGAGATCGGGCAGCAGACCGCCCACGGTCGTCATCGCCGCCCCCAGAAATGACGTCGACGAATCGAACGCCAGATGCTGATGAGCCATGCCGCCGTAGACGAAGCCGAGCGACGCGGAGAATGCCAGGTGTCCTTTGTAACTCGCCATGCCCCGAGAATACCTTCTCGGAAAAATCGGCACAATCCGAGCCGCTGAGCTACCGCTCAAAGAGTATACAGGCGTATAATGGTGTATCCTCCGGAGGATTCACCATGTCGAACAACGAAATTGCTCTCTGGCTGCGGGAACAGGCCCGCGCATTGCGGCTGCGACACGAGAATCTCTTTCGCGTCAAGGCGTTCCGTCTGGCGGCCGACGCCGTGCAGCGGCTGACCCGGCCGATTGAAGAATTGGACCGGAACACCCTGGCGGCGGTTCCGGGCATCGGCCGGAAGCTGGCGGTGACGATCGAGTCGCTGGCGCGTGATGATGGGAAGTGAAGCCGTCATGCCTTCGCATCGCGGCTTCACCATTCGACGAAAGGCATCACTTGGCATTCATCTCGATTGTGCCGTCCCATGGCTTCTTCTCGCTGGTTTCCGGCGGATCTTTGTGCTTGGCCATGAAATCGAGAAACACGTGAGCGGGGCCGCCTTCATTCAGTTCAAAAGCCTTACGCGTTTTACTCAAACTTGCCGTGAATCGCTCGATGAGTTCGCGCGCGTTCGCAAATTCGCCTCGGATGAAGGCGGCAATTCCGGTTTCCCACAATGCGTAGCGAATACCCGCTTCCTCGGGGTCGGAATCGACGAGGGCGGGCATTAGCTCGAAAATGGCCAGTCGCTTGTTCATTCCGGCCGGCTTGACTTTGCCCATCGAGCGAACGCGGGCTTTCAGGCCGGTCGGGTCAACTTTCACATGCCGATTGCGGATTGCCTCGTCAACTAGGATTTTCACGCCGAAGTGCTTCGTCATCGACTCGAGACGCGAAGCGAGGTTCATCGTGTCGCCATAGGCGTCGAGTTTGAACGAATCGTAAGTACCGAGACGGCCGACAACGCCTTCGCCATGGGCGAGGCCGATGCCGCAATTGAACTTCGATTTTTCGAGTTCCAGGTTGCGTGCGAAAATGCGGCGGATGCTCAGCGCCGCCCGGACGGCGCTGTCGATCTGTTCGACGGCCGAGCTCGGCCAACCCCAGAAGCCGACGGCCGCGTCGCCTTGGAGACCGCCGATGACGCCGCCGTGCTCGTGGATGGGCGTCACCATGTCGTCGAGCGCCAGACTCATGCGCTTCCACGATTGAAGCAGATCCTTGTTTTCCTCGGCATATTTGCTGGCCCCGCGTAAATCGCAGAACAGGGCAGTCACCTCGGCGACTTTCGGATCAAGTTCCTTGTCGAGATCGCTGTTCTGCATCATGGCGACGATGCGGCGGGGCAAGTAGCGGCGCAGGCGCGAGTTCTGATCTTCCGCCTTGCGCATCTCACGCATGGAGGCGAAGAACTCGGCGACCAAGTTGACGAACTTCTGATGGTCGTGGAAATCGACGTCGGTCTTCAGCTGGTCCGCGGTTAAAATGTTTTTGGTCGTTTGCCCGGCAACGTAAATCGCGCGGTTGAGTGTCGATTGCTCTTCGAGCGGAGTGCAAATCGCCCAGTCGGTGCCCGGGGTGTAAGTCATCGACAGCTTGGATTCGCTGAGTTTTTTATCCCAGATGTAGATGACGCTCTTGAAGACGTCGCGCGTCGTGTGCCGGACGAGCCGGTGCGAGACATTGACGTTGTCGTCCTTCTGGTTGCGGTGCTTGTAGCGCGTGATGGCGGCGCGAGCATCGGGACCCGCCAGCGGGTCGATCTGAACGAAGCACGCGAAATCGGCGATCGGCAGGCCGTTGAGGATGACGTCGAGAACGCTTTCTTCGAGGGCGCTATCGTCCTGGGCCTGTCGCAAAATCGAAGGTAGTTCGGCCAGGGCCATCAACGGGCGTTGAGCGTTGACGAAGCCGCCCATGCGTAGATCTTTACGCGAAATCGTGTGCGTGAGACCGGTGCTATTGGTCTCTTCCGGCGCGGCTTCACGCAGTTGCAGCGTGAAAGTCGTGGTGCCAATGGTGAACGATTCACCGGGCATCAACTTGAATTCGTCGTTCTGCACGCCCTTGTAAAAAACGGGATTGATGGCGGGTCGATCGGTCGGTTCGAGCCGGCGGCGAACGCGGAGTTCCTTGCCGTCGAACGTGAGGATAACGTGCCGGCCGGATACCCGCTCGTCCTTGACGACCCAATCGGAACGGTTCCAGTCCGGTACGTCGTGATCCGTGAGCGGCCGACGGCCGATGGAGATGTCTTGCCCTTCGGGCAGCGTGTACCGCCAGACGCTTCGCTCGCCTGTTTGCGGGTTGTCATAACGAGAATGCAGGTCAGCCATGAACTAGCAACTCCTGCCGACGGAGCGTTCGAATCCACCAGATCCACAAGGCGGTGACCATCCCGCCGATCAGGATCGCCGTGACGACCCCTATACGATAAATCTTTTGACGCATGATCCGCAAGGGTTCTTCGACATCGCTTTTACGCATTTGGACGCCCAAAACCCAGCGACGCGGGTCGGGGTCGTTGGCGTCTTTAGTAACAACTTCGAACGGATGCAAAGGAACGTAACTGAGATAATATTCCTCGGATCGCGTTTCGTCATTGAACGGATCGCGATAAAGCTTGGCTCCGCGGTGGCTGGCGTGGAACCAATCTTCATTTTTGTAGACCGGATCGGGATCCTTGTTATCGAAATCTTCCGGACGCCGTTCCGCCACGGGGTGCGTCGCCCAGCAGCCGCGCTCGTTCACCAGGATGATCTTCTCCTGTCCGGCGAGGGTGTTGTCGCCGGCTGTATTCGTTTCCTTGTCGGACGTGAGCCAGCGGAGGAGATCCTTGTGAACGTCGATATTGACAGTAAGAATGGCGACGATCTTGCCATCCTTGTCGTGGATCGGGGCCGACACGTCGATACGCCAGCTATCGTGGGTGCGTGAGCGGAAGACCTGGGAAATATGAACTCGGTCGATCGGTTCGTGGCCGATATGTTTTCCTTCTTCGGCGAAGTAATTCTGCTTGCCGTTAAAGTAGTCGCGGAAAGCCCAATTGCGGCGGAAGAAATTCTCGCCCCGCGACCAGAAGGAGCGAGTGAACGGTTTGCCGTTCGGTTCGAGCCGGCCCAGCCAGTAGCCGCGATTGCCGTCGACGACCGCGATCAATGCCATGCCGCGTGCATTTTTATCCGAGAAATACCAGGGCATCTTGAGCGTCTTCGACTTGAGCCAATCGTTGAAGATGTCTCGATTTTCGAGAATGGGGTCATGGATTTCGGGCATTTGTTTCAATTTGTCACGAGCCCCTTGAAGGGCCGCCATCATATCGCAGTCTTCCACCTGATCGCCGACTTCCGCATCCTCGACGGTGCTGACGACGAACTGAACACGATCGTGGAGCTTCTCTTCGATCAACTGACCCGCGATGTGGGCGATTCGATTCAGGGTCGCCTGAGCTTGACGATCGGCGTCGTCACGGCGCTGGTCGAATAGCTGGTTCGCCAGATAGATTCCCAGCCCAGCCATCAGGCCGATGAAGAGCACCGTGACCACGGCGGCGCCGACCAGCGAAGATCGCCGACGCAGCCAATGGTTGCGATGCCGCAGCATATCAAGGAGATCCGCGGCGCTTCTGGGTCGTTTGGCTGGGTCCACCGACAAACAGCGTTCCACGATGTCGGACAGGCTCGAATCGACCTTCCGGGCATTCGCGGGGGCGGTTGCCTGAACCGCTTGCCGGAGATTCACGCGAGGCATTTCCGCCAAGGCGGTGCGATAGGCATTCAGGCGATCACGAACATCCTTAATCGTCGAAAGCCGTGCCACCGTCTCAGCGCTCGCGCGAGGGCGCGATCCCGTGAGCATCTCGAAAAGAATGGCGCCGAGAGCGTAGACGTCCCAAGTCGCATCAGGCAGGGATTGATTCGGAGCCGCCTGATCGGGCGGCATATAGAAGAGTGTGCCAAACGCCCCAGACTCTTGACTGCCGAGCAGGGCCTGGCCGAAGTCGGCAACCAGCGGTTCGTTCGATTCATTCAACAGAATGTTCGCCGGCTTCAAATCGCAGTGGATGACGCCCTTGGTGTGGACGAACGCCATGGTCTGGACGATGCGCTGGAACATATCGAGCGATTCGTCGACCGTCATCGTGCCGCGATTCTTGATCAAATCGGCCAGCGAGCCGTTGCGAGCGAACGGCATCACATAATACGGCGGGTCGGCTTTCTTATCCGCGTAGTGCTTGAACGACATGACGCCGGTGCAACCTTCAAGGCGGGAAATCCGGCTGACTTCGCGATGCATCGGCTCCCAACGAGAGCAGGAGAAAAACTTGATGGCGACCTGGCCGATGTCACTGTCAATGCTCTGGGCTTCCCAGACTGTGCCATAGGCCCCTCTGCCGATTTTATGCAGCAGTTTGTAGCCCGGTACCAGCGGGCAGTGGGCGCCCAGCTGATCGGTCTCGAGCCGATCTTCGATCTCCGCGACCTTCTCGACATGGGCTTGCGTCATGACCAACAAATCGTGCGACCCTTCGGCCACGCGATACTGCATGTCGATGATGGTGCCGAATGCGGAAATGCACTTGCTGCCGCCTCCAACAAGCGGGGGAGAACCAGAGGGCGACGATTGCGTTTCCGTCCGCGAGTTGAGCGCGGAAGAATCGCTTGGCACGTCGGCCGGTTTCAGGTCCTTGAACGACATCGACGCCCCGTGCGAAAATTCTCAAAGAGAGAAGTGGCAGTTGATTCGATCACGTGAAAACACCCCCGGTTTTAAGCCGAGGGTGAATGTCACCCAATCTTAGTGTACTGCCGCGCGAACGGAGTCGCAACTACGTGATGGCAGGAAATTCCCGGACGGCCTAAAACTCATACCCCAGCTGGAAAAAGAATCCATCCAGGGAAAGGTCTGTGGACCGGTTTAGCAGCTTTCCTTCGGAGAAGTCGTCGATGAGGTTCGGCTGTTGAATCAGCCCGAACCAGTTGACGGCCTGATAGCCTGCCGAGAATGAGAGCCCCCGATAATGATAGCTCGCACCCAACGCTAGGCTGACCAACGGAACGATCGGATTGTTCTGGCCGCCGACATCCGTGTAGAGCGTGGCGCCGCCGTTATTCGTTTCGTAGATGCCGGAGCTCGATCGCCCGTAGATCAAGCCGCCGCTGGCTTTGCCGAAGAGCGACAACGACGGGACGACCTTCCAGGTGAGTTCGGTGCCGAACATGGGGCCGCCGCCGTCAAACTTCGAACGGCTCTCGGCCACGGCGGTATCAGCCAGTCGCCCTGTGTAGGTGGCCCCGAGCGCTTGCTGGATCGAGGCAACACGAACGCCGCCGTACATGCGAAGCTGCGTCGATTCGTCGACATGCATGGTCTTGCCGATCTCAAGATCGTAGACGTTGTAGTTCAGTCGCGAGAAGGCGACGGCGCGATCGGCCGAATCGGTAAGGCCCGGCCGTGTCAGCAACGGGTAGAGGAGCCCGCCGGGAGGCGCCAGGGTGATCTCGTCGCCCCGGCTGTGCAGGTACGTGTAGTAGCCGGCGATTTCCCAGCCCGAATCCGGGATTCGGTAACCGAGGCCGACTCGGAGGCCCGGTCGCATGTCATGCCGAATCGATTGGATTTTGCCCTGCGGCGTGATGTCGTCCAGCGGATCGATTACCGCGTACTCGAGAGCACGCTGCCGCGGACGCAGCAAGAGAAACTCGGCCGAACCGAAGAAGCCGCCTTCCACGCGACCCTCCCCATGCCCTTCGGCATGCTCTTCGCCATGCCCTTTGGCATGCTCTTCGGGATGAGCGAGTTCCGGCGGGGTCAGATCTTTCACGCCAGCCCGACCTTCATGCTGCATATTAGGCAGCATGTTCGGCCGGGCCATTGGCTCCTCAGCGGAAGCCAGGCGGATCGAACCCCCGATCAAAATGACACAGCCAATTAGGATCGGACGCATCCGAGAAGCCTCCCCACGAGCGATGGAATGTCCCCCACAAGTCGCGGCCTCTTACTCCCTTTTTCGAATCATTGCAAGGCGAATTGCGTGATTTTGTTGAACGATTTTTGAAGGGAGACTCTCTACTTTTCACTCCTTTCGCAACCACTTGATATTTCTCCGCTATGATGAGTGGAAGCGGGCGAACTCAAGAGCCGCTCTTCAAGTGTCGAGTCGATCACCCTTCTTTCATGTTGTTGCCATGAAAACATTCACGCAAATCGTACTCCCCATCGTGATCGTCATCGGGATCGTGTTCGGCATCACCGTGGTAATGAATTACTCCGGACCCGGCGCGGACCGTAGAGGCGACGACGTCAAGCTCGTCGCCGGTCACGACGTCCTCAAATTCTCCACACTCGTGGCCCGAGCGGACCCGAACATTCCCCAGATGAAAAATTGGCCGGCCTTCTATGAGATCGACCAACATGGCCACTTCGACTTCTGGTTCCGAAACTTTAACGAAAAGCCGGTTCACGTCAAATTCATGGGAGCGAACTGCGCCTGCGGCGGCGCGGACATCTTTATCGTTCCTGAAGTGGCGTGGAGCGAATACATGACCGGGTCTGCGATCGCGGCCTGGCCGGGGCTTCCCGCATCGCCGCTTTTGGCCGTGGCGAACATGTTGCAGTTTGAAGCAAAGCTCGAAAAGAAGTTGCTGGCTGAAGGCAGCAAGAAGGAAGATGTCATCGTCCCGGCTGCCCCGTCGAGCGACCGGCCGCAACTGGCCATGTTGCGATTTAATTGGAAAGGAAAGGAGCCTGAATCCCCGAAAACATTGACGGCCGACGTCACCGCGCAGCTTGAAGGGCAAACGGCGAGCGCCTTGCATTTTGAATCGCACTTCAGTGTCGTGCCGCCGTTCGAGATCTTCTCTCCCGCGTTGCGCGGCCGAATGGTGCCGTTCGGCGAGATTGCTCCGTTCTCCTCCTCTCAACGAGACGTTTACTTTTGGTCGCGAACGCAACCCGCACTCCCGATCACGCTGGCCGCGGAGAGCAATGGCAATGACCGCGACAGCGTCACCTGGGACACCCCGGTCGCCCTCAGCCGCCCGGAAATCGCCCAACTGGCGGAAATGTTGCCTGAGTCACCGGGCGCCGACGCGATCCTTTCCGCCTCGCGCGTCCGCGTCACCGTCTGGGAGCGTCGGGAAATGGAGAAGGACGGCCGCAAGTTTACTCACCACACGGATGTGGGACCGCTCGAGTTCGCCGTGCGAGCGACTCTTCAGGACGGTCGACCTAACCTCTATAGCAATGTCGTTTATGGCAACGGTCTGATTCGTGGCGACATCCGCATCCTGGGCAGCCCGACGGGGGATGTCATTGATTTCGGCCAATCGTTCCCCAATAACTCGCCACGTTCGGTACAGGTCGATCTCGTTGCCGAACGCGGCGATCTCGATCTCGAACTCGTCGCGGCCGAATGCACGCCTTCTTATCTTCAGGTGGATTTGAAGCCGATCGAAGGCATGAGCGGCCAAAAGCGTTGGCGTCTGCGCGTGGCCATCCCCGCTGACAAACTGTTCGGACAAATCAGCGGCAGTTTCATCATTTTGAAGACGAAAGAAGACCCGCCGCGCCGCGTCCGCATCCCCGTCCGCGCGACGGCCCATGAGAGCAGCCGCTAGGCCTAATTTCCTGGTTGCATTCTTTCGCTCGCTCCCGGATGATGGGGCGCTCTTGCCGTTTCACCGCTTGATCGAGGCGATCTATGCATTCTGAAAATGACCTCCCCACCCGCCGCGAGGCTCTGGCCGTCGGCGCTGTCGCGGGCACGGCCCTCCTGGCGACGACCGCGTTTGGAGCGGTCGACGTCATGGACCGCACGTCGACGATTAAGATCAAGTCGATCAAGGCGATCGTCACGGGGACGAAAGTCTACGTGAAGATCGACACGAATCACGATATCTTCGGCTGGGGCGAGATCACCGGTTGCGAACCGAAAGTGGCCGCCGTTCTGACGGAATCAATCTTCGAATTGCTCGACGGCGAGAATCCGACGCGGATCGAGCATCTCTGGCAGAAAGTCTACCGCGCTCATCGCGACATCCGCGGCGGACCAATCATGGTTCACTGTCTCTCAGCCATCGACACGGCTCTCTGGGACATCACCGGCAAGTTGTGGGGTGTGCCCGTTTATCGTCTCCTCGGCGGGCCGGTGCGCGATAAGCTCCGCCTCTACCCGACGCCCAAGGCTCAAAAGGTCGGCACCGGCGGCCCCAACCCGTTTTCCGGTACGCCGGCCGAGATCGAACGCCTCGTGAAAATGGTCGACGACGCACGCAAACGCGTCGGTCCCGATGGCTCGGTGATGTTCGACGCCCATAGCTCCGTGCCGCCGCCCATGTTGATTCAGTTGGCGAGCAAGATCGAACCGCACAATCTGCTATTCCTCGAAGAGCCCGCGGTGCCCGGCAACATTGAAGTCTTCCGCCGGCTCAAAGAGCAGATCAAGATCCCCATCGCCACCGGCGAACGCGACCGCACGATCTGGGAAGTGATTCCCTATCTGCAACATCGCTGCATCGACATCCTGCAACCCGATTGCGCCCACACGGGCGGCATCACCTCCATGAAGAAAATCGCGACTCTTTGCGAGACCTTCTTCACGCCGATCGCCCCGCACTGCACATGCTCGCAGCTAGGCCTGTCGGCCAGTTTCCACGTCTCGTTCGCGGTGCCGCTCTTCCTGATCCACGAGGCCTATCTCGACGGCCACATCATGCCGGACGGAGTCGCCCGGCCGACATTCACCATCGACAAGGACGGCAACGCCCTTCCACCCCAAGGCCCCGGCCTCGGCGTCGAAATGGACGAAACCGCCATGGCCAAGGTAGCCGCCGACCCCAAGAAGAAATACAAGTGGCCCTCGCCGAAGGCGCCCGATGGAGCGGTGATTGATTATTGACATGAATCGGCAATGAACAAACTCGGCATGCGGAAAACGCAGTGCCCTGCCGCTCTTCCACATGCTTGGAGCTTGGGGGGTTGCGAGAACCGACTACGATAGGGCAGGCATGAACGAAAACTCGCCGACGTCTCCGCCACGCTGGGAGATCGCCGCCCAGGCGATCGTCCTCAAGATTCGCTGGTTCGGCTTGATCCTCGGCTACGTCTACGTCAATTTCGGATCGCACTCGCCCGATCGCTTGTTGCTCAACGCCATCTTGGCGCTGGGCGCCGCCTACCCCGTCCTGAACACCTGGTACAGCGTTCGCGGCAAACCGTTTCTTGATGACTACCCGATCGCGATCTCGTTCCTTGAAGCCCTCTTCATCGGCCTGCTCTGCTGGTTCGATCACGATATCGACAGCCCCTTCCGCTATTACTATCTGCTCTCTCTTCTCTGCTGCGCTATTCGCCACAGCCGCCGGGTGACGTTCCTCACCTGCTCGCTCGATTGCCTGAGCTACTGCTTACTAGGTCTTACACTTCCGCCTTCGCCGGGCGGACGTTTCTCGTTCTTTCTGTTGCTCGTCGTGCTCATCTGGGTTACCTGGGCGGCCAGCGCCATGTCGCTGTTGCTCAAGGAATTCGGCATCCATCTCGGTGTTCTGAATACCGCGCTCCGCGAGAACCAAGCCTTGCTTGAATCGCGTATTGCCGAGCGCACGCGAGAACTTCAAGAGACGCAGGCTCAGTTGATGCATCAGGAAAAGATGGCCGGCTTCGGCCTGCTCGCGGCCGGGATCGCCCATGAGGTCGGCAATCCGCTCACTTCGATCAGCACTCTCATCCAGATGCTCGAACGCCGAGAATACGATGAATATACCCGGGAGAAGCTCTCACTCGTCGGTGGGCAGTTATCGCGCATTCAGGCCATCTTGCGGGAACTCATCAATTTCAGCCGCCCGGCCAGCCAGGAATCGACGCGCTTTAGCGTGGCCGAGATCATTGACGAAGCGCTCAATATCGCCAAGTATTACAAGGGAACGAAAAGCCGGGTCATCCGCTCGGACGTGGCCATGGATCTGCCAGTGCTGCATGGTGTGCGGGATCAACTGGTGCAGGTCGTCTTCAATCTGGTGTTGAACGCGATCGACGCCACGGCCAAGGGCGGTGTCATCGACGTGGCCGCCGCCGTCCGCGGTGATCAAGTTGTCGTCACGGTCCGCGACGACGGCGCCGGCATAGCCGAGGATCAGCGCGGGCGAGTCTTCTCGCCCTATTTCACCACAAAGAAGCAAGGCACCGGCCTGGGCCTGTTCGTCTCCCGCAAACTAGTTGCCCAGCACGGCGGCCAGGTTGATTTTGAATCGAGCGCCGGCCAGGGCACCACCTTCACCATCCGTCTGCCCGCCCCGCACGCTAACGGCGTCGCCCCTTCTTGAGGAACCTCTCCATGCCTGTCACCGCATCCATCCTAGTCGTCGACGACGAACCGCTCATCCGCGATAGTCTGGGGGAATACCTTCAACTGGAAGGCTTTGCCGTCATCACCTGCGGCAGCGGCGAAGAGGCACTCGTCCGCGCCCAGGAACACCGCTTCGACATCGCCCTGTGCGATGTCAATCTCCCCGGCATCGATGGCATCGAGGTGCTCGAACGCCTGTTACGCATCAGCCCCGAAACATTTGTTCTGCTCATCACCGCCTATGCGAACGTCGAAAACGCCGTCGAGGCGTTCCAGCGCGGCGCCCAAGATTACCTGATGAAGCCGATCATCCTGGAGGAGGTTCTCCGCAAGATTCATCGGCTTCTTCGGCTTCGCGATCTGTACAAGGAAAATCAATCGCTGCGGCGCGAACTCAATCGCGAAGATCAGACCGAGGCCGTGGTCGGCGCCAACCCGGCAATGCAACAAACGTACGATCTGGCCCGCAGGGTAGCTCCGACGCGTTCGACGGTCTTGATCCTGGGCGAGAGCGGCACCGGCAAAGAAGTGCTCGCCCGCTTCATTCACCGCGAGTCACGCCATGACGGCCGCTTCCTGGCGATCAATTGTGCCGCCATCCCGAATGAGTTGCTGGAGAATCAACTCTTCGGCCACCGCAAAGGCTCGTTTACCGGGGCTGACCGCGATCAGGACGGTCTCTTCATCCATGCGGGCGACGGCACCGTTTTCCTTGATGAGATCGGCGAGATGCCGCTGGCGACACAGGCCAAGCTTTTACGCGTGATCGAACAGAAGGAAGTGCTCCCGGTCGGCGCCAACGAGCCGATGCGGATCGAAGCCCGCATCATGGCGGCCACGAACAAGGAACTGGTCAAGGAAGTCGAGAAGGGCCGTTTTCGCGAGGATCTGTTCTATCGGCTGAATGTGGTGACGCTGAAGTTGCCGCCCTTGCGCGAACGCCGGGAAGACGTGCCGGCCCTCGTCGAGTTCCTGCTGGCGAAGCACTCCCGCGCGATGGGTAAACGCTTCGCGGGTGTGCGCCACGACGCGATGCAGATCCTGCTGAGTTGTCCCTGGAAGGGCAACATTCGCGAACTCGACAACGCCTTGCAACGTGCCGTCATCTTCGGCGAGGGACCTTATGTCCTGCCGAACGAACTGCCACCCGATCTCTCACCGCAAGTCAACGATCCATCCCTCGTCGACGATCTCAATCAGGCGATGGAGCGTTTCGAGCGTCAACACATCGAACGCCTCCTACGGCAAACGACAGACAAACGCGAAGCGGCACGGCGACTGAACATCGGCTTGAGTTCGCTCTACCGGAAGATTGAACTGCTAGGGATCGCGGCGCCGGGTTAGGCGAGTTGATTGTTCACGCCAACACCCCCATCTCCCGCCCGATTTCACGCAGGATGTCGCGGTCGCTCTCGGGCCGCGTGGCGCTTTGCGGGTGTGTATCGTCGCAACCGATCCAGCCGCGGAGTTTCAGGAACATGGCGGCCGAGTGCTTGTAAGCGGGGACGGGGTTGCGGAACGTCAGGAAGCCCAAGTACTGCAAGATGTCGTTCAATTCATAAAAGGCCGGGTCGCCTTTTTCCCAGCAGCGGTCGCGCAGGGCGAAGATGTCCGGCGCGAAGGTGCTCAGGCCGAGCAGGTAGTCGCTGCCGTACATCACCATATCGATGGCCAGATCATTGCCGGTGAAGACGTGAAAATCAGGCCGGGTGCGGTCGCGGAGAATTAATCGTTGCCATTCGAGTTCGCGCTCGAGCGAAGAGTGCTTCGCCCCGATGCAGGCCTTGATGCCCATAAGCCCTTCGTAGGCATCGAGCGAATAGATTTTGCCGAACGGGGCGAACATCGTGCCGAGTTCGAAGCCGATGAAACGATCGCAGTGCCGGCCGATCTCGGTGTAGGAATCAATGAGGCCGGAATCGTCCTGGTTGGTCAGCCCGTTCGATTGAAAAATGACCGGGGTTCCACCCTGTTGCGTAATCGCCTCGATCTGCTTCAGGTAAGCATCACGAGCAAAGCGATCGCCCGGCCGATCGCCGACGAATGCGCCCGCCACGAACGGCCCCTTGCCGAGTACTTCGCGAGTCCGTTGCAGCACGGCTCGCTTCTGCTCATCGGAGATCAAATTGACGTAGCCGGTATCCATGTTGACGGCCGGCGTGAGCCCGACCGCCGCGGTCCGTTCAACATGCGCGTCGAATGCCGGCCAATCAATCTCGCCCGTGGAAGTGAACGGCAGCAGAATGGCCGACATCCCGGTGATCTTCCGCCGGGGCTTGATCATCTGAATGGGATCGAAGGGCTCGGACATGGAACCTCTCAAGCTAAAGTCTGATCTGATCTGAAATCGCAAGCGAACCGACTTCACAATCACTCTCATCCCACCACGATGTTCACCAGTTTTTTGGGCACAACGATCAACTTCTTGATCGTCTTCCCGGCGATCAATTCCTTCACCTTCTCGTCGGCCAGAGCCAGTGCCTCCAGGGCCGCGTTGTCGATCTCGGCCGGGGCGACCAGCTTCGTGCGCAGCTTGCCGTTGATCTGCACCGGGATTTCCACTTCGTCGGCCTTCGTCAACGCGAGGTCGAATTTCGGCCACGGTTCGTACGCCAGCGACTTGGTATGCCCGAGCACACTCCAGAGTTCCTCGGCCGCATGTGGGGCGTACGGCGCCAGCAGCAACACGAGCGTCTCCATCGCTTTCATCGGCCGTTCGGTCTTACCCGTCAGATGGTTACTGAACTCCATCATGCAGGAGATGGCGGTGTTGAAATGAAGATGCTCGGTATCTTCCGTCACCTTCTGAATCGTGTGATGCAGCAGCCGTAACGTCTCCTTGTCCGGCTCAACATTTTTCACGGTCGCGTTGAGCACCGGCGTCTCGGCTGTCTCATCCACGATCTGCCGCCAGACCCGGCTCAGGAAACGATAAACGCCCTCCACCCCCTTCATGTTCCAGGGCTTCACGGCTTCGAGCGGACCCATGAACATCTCATAGAGGCGCAGGCTGTCGGCGCCGTAGTCCTTGACGACGTCATCCGGGTTGATGACGTTGCCACGGCTCTTGGACATCTTCTCGTTGTTCTCGCCCAGGATCATCCCCTGATTCACGAGCCGTTGAAACGGCTCTGGTCCGGGAACGTGGCCGCGATCGTAGAGGACCTTGTGCCAGAATCGCGAGTAGAGCAGGTGCAGCACCGCGTGTTCGGCACCACCAACGTAGAGATCGACGGGAAGCCAGTGCTTGGCCTTCTCAGGATCGCAAAACGCTTGATCGTTCTTCGGGTCGATGTAGCGCAGGTAGTACCAGCATGAACCGGCCCATTGCGGCATCGTGTTCGTTTCCCGGCGGTACTTCTTGCCGTCGATGGTGACATCGGTCCAGTCCCTGGCTTTCGCGAGCGGCCCCTCGGGGCTGCCGGTCGGCTTGAAGTCTTCCATTTCTGGAAGACTCAACGGCAGTTCCTTCTCGGTGAGCGGCCGTTTCAATCCCGTCGGTATCCCGTCCGCATCTAGTTCATGCAGAATGGGAAATGGCTCACCCCAGTAACGCTGGCGCGAGAAGAGCCAATCGCGCAGCTTGTAGTTCACCCGCTTCTTACCGAGGCCTTTTTGTTCCAGCCAGAGCGTGATTTCGTCCTTAAACTTCTCGGTCGAGGTTCCATCGTAAGGGCCGGAATGGATCGCTTCACCAACCTCGGTGTAGGGTTCCGTGAGATTGTCGAGCGTGCTCTTCGTCTTCTTCAGCCACTCCGCCGACGGTTTCACGACAGCTTTGATTGGCAGCCCGAATGTCTTGGCAAATTCGAAGTCGCGTTCATCGTGAGCCGGCACGGCCATGATCGCCCCGGTGCCGTAACTGGCGAGCACGTAATCGGCGATCCAGATGGGGATCTTCTCGTTGTTCACCGGGTTGAGCGCATCCGCCCCGGTGAAGACACCCGTCTTCTTCTTAGCGGTCTCGGTGCGTTCGAAGTCGCTCTTGCGCGCGGCCGCTTCCCGGTAGCCGTTCACGGCGTCGCGCTGCGCGGGCGAAGTGATCCGCGCCACCAGATGATGCTCGGGCGACAGCACCATATAAGTCGCGCCGAAGAGCGTGTCAGGCCGGGTCGTGAAGACGGAAAGTTCCGAGTTCCGAGTTCCGAGTTCCGAGTTGGGAAGACCGTTTTCAACTCGAAACTCGGAACTCGGTACTTGGAACGTAACGAGAGCGCCCTCGCTCTTGCCGATCCAGTTCCGCTGCATCGCTTTGATCGATTCCGACCAGTCGAGCGGTTCCAGATCATCCAGCAGGCGCTCGGCGTATTCGGTGATGCGCAGCAGCCACTGGCGCAGGGGCATGCGAACCACGGGATGGTTGCCTCGTTCCGATTTGCCGTCAATGACTTCTTCGTTCGCTAACACCGTACCGAGAGCAGCACACCAGTTCACCGGCACCTCGGCGATGCAGGCCAGGCGCTTGGAATCTTGGTAACGGCGGATGGCGTCATCGCCTTGGGCTTCGACTTCCAACGGGATCGGCAACTCGCTGATCGGCCGGCCCTTCTGGGCTTCGCGGTCGTACCAAGTGTCGTAAATCTGCAGGAAGATCCACTGCGTCCACTTCACGTAAGCCGGGTCGGTGGTGTCGACCTCGCGATCCCAGTCGTAACTGAAGCCGAGCGACTTGATCTGCCGGCGGAAGGTGTTGATGTTCTTCTGAGTGGTGATGCGCGGGTGCGTGCCGGTCTCGATGGCGTACTGCTCGGCCGGCAGACCGAAGGCGTCCCAACCCATCGGGTGCAAGACGTGGAAGCCGCGCATCCGCTTGAAGCGGCAGAGGATATCGGTGGCCGTGTATCCTTCGGGATGACCGACGTGCAGCCCGGAGCCGCTGGGGTAGGGGAACATGTCGAGGACGTAGGCTTTGGGCTTCCCCGCGACGGACGGATCGGTCGCATCAGGGCAACTGAATGTGCGCTCACGCTCCCAGACGGCCTGCCAGCGTGGTTCGATTGCGCTCGGGTTGTAAGACGGCATAATGATCTCGGAAGCGGAAGAAGCCTCGACGTGGTTGCGGGAACGATCGCTTAGGGGGCGATCCGCAGCATCTCGCCCACGGCGGCGCGGGGACCACCTTTGGCGGCAAAGATCGATGTGCCCGCGACCAAGACGTTGGCCCCCGCCAGAACCGCTTCGCGGGCCGTGCCGTTCGTGAGACCGATGCCGCCGTCGACTTCGAGCTCGCACTTGGGATTGTGCCTCTCGATCAAAGCTCGAATCGCCTTGATGCGGCCAGGGCTCTCCGGCAGGAATTTCTGTCCGCCGAAGCCCGGCCAAACCGTCATGCACAAGGCAAGATCGATGTCGGGGAGAAACGGCACGAGTGTCTCGACCGGCGTGCCGGGGTTGATGACCAGGCCAACCTTCTTGCCGCGAGCGCGGAGGTCGCGGATCAACGGCCGCGGATCGGGCAGCACTTCCAGATGAACGATGATCGAATCGGCCCCGGCCGTCAGAAAAGAATCGACGAATTTCAACGGATCGGTGACCATCAGGTGAACTTCGAGCATCAACTTCGTGACGGGCCGCAGTCCTTCCACGACAATCGGCCCCATGCTGAGGTTCGGCACGAAATGGCCATCCATGACGTCGACGTGGACGCGATCGGCCCCGCCCAGTTCTATCTCGCGAACGAGTTCGCCGAGCCGGGAAAAATCAGCCGCGAGGATAGAAGGTGCGATTGAGATCATGAGGTTGTCGGGAGTAGAAGGTTGAGGGTAAATACTTTCGCTAAGGAGAAGTATATTGACCGGATCAACCTTGGGGCGGTGCCCACACCTTGGGCGGTGAACGAGGGACTGTGGGAACGAGCACTCGTTCACTCCCTCACCTTCCCAGTTCCCGTTCCACCCGTTCCAGGAGATCGCGGGTGGGCCACTCGCGTTCGGCGATCTTGAGCGTGGTGTTCTTCTCCATCCAGTCGCGAACTTTGCGCTCGGCGGCCACGGCTGTGGAGTGTGTCTTGTTGCCGAAGTAGAGGCTAATCTCGCCATAGGTGGCCGCGGTGTGCTTGCGGCACAGATAAATAGCCAGCATGCGCGGATGGCTGACGGTCCACGAGCGTTTCGTCGATTGCAGTGCGCCCTGGGGCAGGCGTAGGATCGAGCAGACGGCCGCATCAACTTCGCGAACGCCGACGACTCGGACGGCGTGACGCAGCAAGTCGCCCAGCGCCTCGCGAGCCAGGGCTTCATCGATGGGCTTGCCGGTGACGTGATGGAAATGCCGAAGGCTGTGGATCGCCCCTTCAAGCTCGCGGACGTTGCCTCGCAACTGGTCGGCCAGGAAACGGAGCACGCCTTCCGGGATGGACGGCGTGAACTTCGCGGACTTGGCTCGCAAGAGGTCGAAGCGAGTCTCGCCATCGGGCGGCAGAAGGCTCCAGACCGCCCCGCCGAGCAAGCGATCGACGAGTTCCGGCATCAGGTTCTCGCACAGCCGCGGATGGCCGTCCATCGAGACCACGACCTGGCGATGATCGGCCACCAGCGCGTCGAAGGTGTGGATGAACTCGATCTGGGTCGCCTTCTTGCTCGCGAGAAAATTCAGGTCGTCGAGCAAGAGGACCGAGCAATCGCGGAACTGACGGCGGAAGTCGGCCTGACGGCCCTGCTGCATCGTCATCACGAACGCATTCGTGAAATCCTCGGCCGTCGAGAAACGGACGACATGGTCGGCCCATTTCTTGCGAATGCCGGCATAAATGCCTTCGAGGAGATGCGTCTTCCCTGTACCGACGGGCCCATACAGAACGAGCGGATTCGCCCCCTGGCCGGGACTGTCGACGATGCTCATCGCCGAGGCGTGGGCCACACGGTTGCAGCCGCCGACGACGAAATCCGAAAGATGCCGCCACTTACGGCCGCGCCGAGCCGCTGGGGCGCGGGGCTTCGGAGCTTCCGCGACCGGCTCCGCGCCCGACCGAACCACGAACGGAGCGGGGGCCAACTCGGCAGCCGAGGCGACACGTTCCTGCTCGGCTCGCGCCGTGCGAAACAATTCCGGATCGATGGCGAAGCGCACCGCGGACGAAGGCCCGAGTATCGCGGCAGCGGCATCGCGCACGTCCTCACCGAACGTGCGTTGCAGCCATTCCTGACACATCAGGTTAGGTACGCCGACGACGAGATCATCGCCGTCGAGAACGATCCGAGTATGGTCGCGGAACCAGAGGTTATAACGGTCGGCATTGATCCGGTTGGTCAAATCTTGAACGAAACGAGTCACACAATCCGGCTCATCCACGCCCCGAGTTGGGGGAGGAGGAACCCGAGTAGAGAGCAAAAGCACGGCAAACACTCCTTGCGAGGCGCATCATTGCGCAGTCCATCTAGGTCGCATCGCAAGAGAGGTAACGAGCCGAGGAGGTTGGGATGACCGTCCTGGGCGCGAGTTCTGGGAGGGGCATGATAGCTATTCGAAGCTGTTGAAGCCAAGAGCGAACGGTGAAAGAAATGGACCGAATTCCGAAATCGAAGTTGCCCGTGAGAAGCGACCAGAATTCTTCTGGACGTTTCCGAGAGAGCAGTCCAATTTTTCGTGCTCGATTCCGTGACGAGCTGATTTCGAGATCATTGATCGATCGCTTTGAGAGAGAATTTTTTCTCAACTCAGCTGGAACGCCTGGAAGAAAACAGACCGCGTTTCGACTTCCAGAAAGCCTGCTCGAAGGTACAGGTCGAGCGCCGGCCGATTGCGGGCATCGACCAGAAGCGTCATCTCCGAATTGCCGAAATCCGCGGCTTTTTGCAGGGAAAACGCGACGAGAGCCTGTCCCACACCCCGCCCGCGCTCACGTGGGACGACGCCGCAATAGGAAAGCTCCTGCACTTCCCCGCCCAGGCCGCCGGCCAGGATCAGCACGCCCACCGGCCGGCCCGCCCAGATGGCCAGCCACCACCGGGTGAGGTCCGGTGCACCGGCACGGTGCCCGGCCAGTAACTCCTCGGGTGTGCGCAAGCCGTCCAACTCCGGCGCGTCGAGCGAGCCCGCGAATGTTTCGATCAGCGTATGTTGAAATGTTGATGTGATGGCGCTTGCCAGAGGCTCCATCACGAGGTCGGCAGGAAGCGACGCGGTTGGCGCGGGCAGACCGATCACCAACCGGCGAACTTCCGTCATTTGATGAAAGCCATGCCGCTCCAGTGCCGCCCCGGTCGCTTCACGGTGCGGCGGCAGGAACATCTGGGCGAACTTCAGCCGTCGCTTCTTCAGCAGGGCGACGGCCTCGGAGAGCAGGGCGTCTTCGGCGAGAACCTCATCGGGGGCAGGCGTGATCGCGATGGGCCACAAGCTGGCGCTGTTGCCGGGCAACGTTTCGACGACGAGAACGCCACGCAACCGCCGCGTGTTCCAGGCCGTCAAAAACGTGCCCGCCTCCAGTTCGCCAAGCCGCAGCGATTCGAGCGTCTGCTCCGTCCGAACACGGCGTTCTTCTTCGTCGCGATCGGCGAACAAGAGGGCGAGCGCTTCACGCAAGGCCGCTTCCGAGAGATCGGTTCCTGCTTTGATGGAAATCATGGCGGGGGCCGAGTTACTTTCCCTGCAAGCGTTGCCAGGCCAGGCCCGGTTCGTCAACGCGAAAGCTCACGAGCCGTTGTTTCTTTACCTCGGTGACGTAGACGGTTCGCCCGTCCGGTCCGCCGAAGCAGAGATTGCTTGGGAGTTCGCCCAGAACCGGGATCTCCTTAAGGATCTCACCGGCGGGTGACATCTTGACGACGGTGCCCTTGCCGTGGCGGGTGATGTAGAGGTTGCCCTTCACGTCGACGCGCATGCCGTCGAAGCCGTGATCCTCGAACTTCTTGATCAGTCGCTTGTTCGAGAGATTGCCGTCGGCGCCGATGTCGAACGCCCAGACATTGCGCTGGACGCTCTCGTTGACATAGAGCGTCTTGCCGTCCGGGCTGACGTCGATGCCGTTGGTTGTTCCCATGTCGGTGGCGACGAGGGTCGTCTTGCCGGCACGATCGATTTTCCAAAGTTGGCCGACGCCCTTGTTCCAGTTGGGGTCGCTGGCGTAGAGCGTGCCGTCCGGCGCGATGGCCAGGTCGTTCGGCTGATTCATTTTCGGCTCGTGGGCGAAGACCTCGATCTTCTTGGTCTCCGGATCGATCTTGAGAACGTTGTGGCCAACATAATCCGCCACGTACATCATGCCCTTGGAATCAAAGACGATGCCGTTGCCGACGCTCTTGTCGGGGAGGGTGACCCAGATCTCACCTTTGCCTTCGGGTGTGATTTTGCCGATGGTCTGTTGCTTGCCGAAGTTGACAACGTAAACACTGCCGTCCTTCCCGCACGCGGGTCCTTCGATCCCCGGTGTGAAGACTTTCTCCTCGGTATGTGGCTTGGCGGTGAACAGGGCTTCTTCAGCGAAGAATAGCAATAGCCAGAGCATGATGACTTTTCCTGATGATTAAGTGATTCAATTACGAGCCTGAATAGAGACTATTGATTTCGAGATCGACTCGTTCAATGTCTCCGTGAAAAGTCGCCGAGAAAAACTGGAGGAAGCCGCCGAAGCCGGGCACCGAACGACGCAGCCCCGATGCAAAACCAACCCACGCGGACCACTCACGAAATTCGAGGCCGTCGGAGTTGCGAAGCGGTAGCTGAACGAAACGGGCAATCATCTGGCCGCCGCCCTGTCCACCGAATGACTGCCTTGCTCAAGTCAATTCCGATCAACCCGGCTAGATGATCTCCAAAAAGACACTTGTCCGAACCGGTATCAATCAATGCCGACACCACTGTCGATGAGGATGGTCCGATTAGAGCAATTGGAATCACGGGTCGCGGCTGGATCATGCTGCCGGGACGAGAGATCGACGGCGTCGTTCGTGTAAAAGGAAACTAGGTCAGCCGCATCGAATACCTCAGAGGGGAGGATCAACGTAATCGACCACATAGAATGTCGAACCGACGCCTTTCGATTCCATCAAAGTCCAAAGTTCCGGGTGTGAATCGCCACTTCCAAGGATTTCGGTTCCTTGAAGACTGACTGCAACGTACTTTCCTTCGTACTTCGCGCGCTCCTTTTGAGGGAACTTGATCCAGTTTTCCATGAAACACCCAGATACCCAGCCATCGCCAGGGGTTGGTTGGAACGGATTTTCAGTAGTCGAGTGCATGGTGAGGTCCTCCATCGAACATTACATCCGATGGTTTCGACTTACTTAATCGAATTCAAATACGCCAGCAGGTCGGCCATAGCTTGCAGATCAATCTGTTTCTCCAGTCCTTCGGGCATGAAGGATAGGCCCGTCGAACGGAGCGTGTCGATGTCGGCCCGCGCGATCGTTTCGCTACGGCCATCAAGGAGGCGCAGTGTCACGCTGTTGGGGGTCTCGGCGGTGATCAGGCCGGAGAAAGTTTTGCCGTTCGCTGTTTCGAGCGAATAGGCAAGGAACTGCGGCTTCACCTCGCGGTTGGGGTCAAGGATGTTCAGCATCATTCCCTCGACGCCTCGGTCACGGATCGCTTTCAGGTCGGCTCCCACTTCCACGCCGACATCTTCGAGCTTGTGGCAGGCGGCGCAATCTTTTTTGAAGATCGCCTTCCCCTTCAACGGGTCGCCTTTCAGTTTCAGTGCGGGTTGATAGCGTTCGACGACCTCTTTGCGGATTGTAGTTGGCTTGCCGAAGAGATCTTCCACGCGGATGCGGACCGATCGATTGGGCGATTTAAGCAACAGGGCGATCCGCGCGGGGTCGACATCGGCCTTGGCGATCTTGTTGCTTTCGACCGCGTCGAGGAACAACTGTAGCCAGTTGGCCCGGGAGAGGAGGACTTCGGTTGCCGTGGCTCGGACCGCCGGGCTGAGCGAGGGCCAGATCTTGATGAGCAGAACGGGGGCGTCGTCCGGTCCCGTGCGTGCCAGCAAGTCCATGGCGGCCACCTGAACTTCGTTTGGCTGCATCGGTTTCAACAAGATCGGAAACAGATCGCGGACGTCCGCATACGGAGAAACGATCAATGCTCGAATCGCGGTCGCACGCTCTTTTGCTGCGACCTTGGCATCAAGGGCCGTCTCGCGGGCTCGTTCCTGAAGTTGGGCATAAAAGGCGCGGGCGGTTTTATCGCGCTCGAACATTTGCAGTGTGGACTGCGAAGCACGTTTCATCATCACGTACATGAGATGAAACTGGTAGCCGGCGTCGTGATCGCGCAGCCGGCTGATTCCTCGCAACGCCGATCGAGCTGTTTCTTTCGACTTGCTGGCCCCCGCTGTTTCCACCAGCAATTCGATGAACGCTCGGCCATATTCGAGTTTGAATAACTCGGGGTCACCGATAAAATCGAGTTTGTCGTCCCCGACAGGACCGCTCGTCGCGGCGTAGGCGATCGCCAACCGCATCCACGGATCTGCCGAATCACGCTTTACCAATGTCTGCAGCGTTTTGCCGACGATGTCGCTATCCAATTCGGCGAGGAACCAGACCAACTGATACCGAACCTGAGGGCTATCATCTTGAACTCGCTCACGAAAAACTTCATCGGACGGCTGGCTTTCTTTTTGGATGCTCAACTGAATGGCATGGGCACGAACATTGGCATCGGCATCAGCCCAAGCTTGATTGAGAATCTTTGACGAAAGTTGATTCAACCCTTGAAGAGTGTAGAGGGCATGAGCGCGTCCTTGAGGGGTCTTCCCTTCCGCCGCCAGTTGCTTCAGCATGGGCACGACTTTCTGATCCTGCTTCATGAACAAGAGTCGTGCGGCCGTGTCGCGGTGCCAGCCGTTGGAATGGTCGAGCAGTTTCACCAACTCCTCGGACGAGAGCACGCTCATTTTGAGTGGTGTCGGCTGCTTAAAGTCCTTGGGTGCGATCCGCCAGATGCGGCCCTTATCGACGCCCGCGGACGGGTCAACGTGCTTCAAGATCGACGGGGCCAGAAATGCCGCCCCTTCGATCAACTCGCGATACATGTCAATCACGTACAGGCAACCGTCTGGCCCTTGGGTGAACTGCACCGGCCGGAACCAGATGTCTTTTGACGCCAGGAATTCCTTGTCCGCATCGGCACGCTCCGCCACGAATGAGGCGCCCTTTGGCGTTAGCTTCGCCCGATAGACCAGGTTGTTTGCCACTTCGCCGACGAAGGCATTGCCACGGAATTCTGGTGGGTACGCATCGCCCCGATAGATGGTAATTCCGGTTGCCCCGGTGAAGAAACCCGAGGCTTGGCCGCCTTCGTCGGAACCGGGGACGACGCCGTCTTTTCGTAAGCGAGTGCGTAGGTCACGCCATGGTTCGACCTCGCTAATGCGATGCAGCTTGGTGAATTTACCCGCCGGCGCGATGTTGACGGCGGGAGGCGGGGCGAGCAGCGCCGGGTTCTTGGCAAGCAGCCGCGTGTCATAAGCGAGATGCAGGCAAGGGTCGCTGTTGCCGCAGACGAACGTGTTGCCCCAGTCGTCCATGCTCATACCATGTTGGCCGCCGCCCGAGGTTGGTTCGAATGAATTGTTGCGGGGGTCGAGGAGAATGTTCTGTCGGCGGACGCTGATCGCCGCTGTATCCTTGAGCGGACCCTTGGTGATCTCGCCGCCATCGCTGCCCGTCGAAATCAGGATGCGATTGTCGAGGTGCCAGCGGAACGAGTTCAAATGTCCTTCACCCGATTTGTCAGTTCCGAAGCCAGAAAGGACGATCTTCTTCTCGCCGTCCTTGCAGTAGTAGAGGTGCGGCGCCGCACCGACGTAGAGACCGCCATCCCAGGGGAAGACGGCCGTAGGATAATCGAGATCGTCGACGGCAATCGTCCGCCGGTCGAATTTGCCGTCGCCGTCGGTATCTTCCAGCATGGCGACACGGCCCTTGCCGTGCGAATTCTTCGAGCCATACTGGTTGTATTCGGGCGCCTCGACGACGAAGAGCCGGCCGTCCTCGTCGAACTCCGCCGCGACGGGCGACATCACAAGCGGTTCGGCGGCGGCGAGTTCCATCCGAAATGCCGGATGCACTTCAAAGAGCTTGACGGCCTCTGCCGGCGGTCGCGGGGCGATCCGCGGCAGGGAGTCGGGGATCCCCTTGCCTTTCGGCGGCTGAGCGCTCGACACGGAGAAAAGCAGGGCGGTGAAAACGATGGTCGCGATGGATCGCATGGCACGACAACTCGAAATAAGGGTCGGGAAGTATCTGTTCACTCTACCGTCGCCGTCACGGAAATTCCATAAATCTACAGAGTTGATCGCCTCTTCTTAATTTTAACGGGAGCAACGGACCATGTCACTCACCCCGTCGTCGATGGTTCCGCTTCAATCGCCCGCCCCCGACTTTCAGTTGCCCGATACAGATGGCAAGATTGTTTCGTTGAGCGATTATCGCGGCAAGCCGGCCCTGCTCGTGGCTTTTATCTGCAATCACTGCCCCTACGTCAAACACGTGCAGGCCGAGTTTACGAAATTGGCGCGCGACTATGAGGCACTTGGTGTCGAGGTTGTCGCGATCAGTAGCAACGATGCCGAGAGCTATCCCGACGATGGCCCGATTCGCATGGCTGCGGAAAAGAAGGCGGCTGGTTATACCTTCCCGTATCTCTACGACGAAAGCCAGGCAATTGCGAAGGCATACCGGGCGGCCTGCACGCCGGATTTCTTCGTGTACGACGGCAAGCACCGGCTGGTCTATCGCGGGCAGATGGACGATAGCCGGCCGGGCAACGGCAAGCCGAATGACGGCGCTGATTTGCGGGCTGCCCTCGACGCGGTTCTCGCGGGACGGCCGGCCGCGGAGAATCAGACGCCGAGCGTCGGGTGCAACATCAAGTGGAAGAAATCGCTTGCTCGCTAAACATGTTTATGCGGATTCTGGCGGGAACCGATCGTGAAGGGCCGATTTTCGTGGTGGCTGGGTTTGGTCGTCTTGTCCGTGGTCCTGCTGGGGTTGGACTATCTGACGAGCCCGTACATTCTTTTTCCCGTCACGTTAGTCATTCCCGTATGTATCGCTGCCTGGCAGTTGGGTTGGAAAAGCGGTATCGGCTTCGCCATCGTTCTGTCGTTTTTTCGATTTGCCATCGTGCATCTCGGGACAGAAGCGGATTTCTATTTCTTCATCGACCTCGTCAATACGCTTATCTATTTCGTCTTGTTGTCGGCACTCGCGTTTCTTTTTGATCAGATTATTCGCCAACGGCGCGAGATGATCACGCGGCTTCGCGGCTATGCGGACGCGGTCGCCTCGTTTAAGGAACAAGAATCGCAAAAAGGTGAGCAATTTCAGCGAGCCGTGATGGATAACATGGGAGAGGGGCTGTATTCCGTCGATTCCCAAGGCCTGGTCACCTACGTCAATCCGATCGCGGAGGGGCTCCTCGGCTATTCGGCAGCGGAAATGCTCGGCCGGCGCATGCACGATCTCACGCATCATCACTATCCGGACGGACGACGATTCCCCATTGAGGAGTGCGCAGGCTCTCGTGTCTTGCATCATGGCGAGGCGTTGCGTGAATTCGACGATACGTTCATCCGCAAGGATGGCACGTTCTTTCCGGTTCGGGTCAGTTCATCTCCGTTGAGGTTTGGGGGCAAGCCGGTCGGCCTCGTCGTCGTGTTTCGCGACATGACAGAGGAACAAAAAGCCATGGAGGAGATTCGGCAGGCGACCGCGCAGTTGCACGAACTGAATTCCACGTTGGAGAAACGAGTGGCCGAGCGGACAGCGGCCACTCAGGAGCAGGAAGAACGATTTCGCAGCGCCTTCGATTTCGCCCCCATCGGGATGGCGCTCGTAGCCGTGGATGGCCACTGGTTGCGAGTCAACCGAGCACTGCGCGACATCGTGGGGTATCCCGAATCGGAATTGTTGGCGACTGACTTCCAATCGATCACTCATCCTGACGATTTACAAGAAGATTTGAGTTACAACCGGCAACTACTGGATGGAACGATCCCCACTTATCAGATGGAGAAACGTTATTTTCACAAAGATGGCCGCATTGTTCATATCTTGTTAGCCGGTTCGATCGTTCGCGACGCGAAGGGCAAAAACCTATACTGCATCAAACAAATTCAAGACATCACGGCGCGTAAAAATTCGGAGGAAATCTTGTTTCGATCGCTTCGCGAAAAGGAAGTGCTCCTTCGCGAGATTCACCATCGGGTCAAGAACAATCTCGCCGTCATCAGCAGCTTGCTCTTCTTGCAATCAACTCAGACTGGCGACGCGGAGATCGTTCGTGTGCTTCAGGATTGCCAGAACCGAATTCGCTCCATGGCTTTGGTGCATGAGCGCCTTTATCATTCCCATGATCTCGCCGATATGAATTTTGCCGACTACGTGCAGGATCTCGCCCAGCAGTTGTTCCGGACTTATGTCATCGTCCCCCATTTAATTGTTCTGAATACCAACCTGGCCAAGATCGGTTTGAATATCAACCGCGCCATCCCGGTCGGTTTGATCTTGAACGAACTGATTTCCAATGCCCTGAAGCATGCTTTTCCGAATGGTCGACCAGGCGAGGTCCTTGTCGCGTCCGCCGTCACGGATGCGGGTGATTTGCTGTTTTCCGTGTCGGATAGCGGCGTTGGCCTCCCCGATGACGCGACGTGGCGGAATCCTTCCTCACTCGGACTGCGCCTGGTTACTTCGCTGACCCAGCAACTGAATGCCCGCTTCGAATTCGTTCGTCTTCAGCCCGGCACGGAAGCTCGGCTGATCCTGACATCGAGCGATGACTCGATCCGTTCATAACAAATTTAGACTTGCTGTTTGACACTGCGTCCTTTAGTCCAGTAGGATGCGTGAGAACATTTGCATGATCGCGGGCCGCATGTCGCGGGTACGTGGCCATGCTGCGTCGAGGATGATGCCATGAGATTCCTGACCTTCTGCGCGTTCATCGGCCTGTTTTTGAGTTCAGGAAGCGTCGCTCGGGCGGATATCGCCCCGCCGCTGCCGCCGGCCAAGACTGCCGTCGGGATCAAGATCGAGGTCGATGAGAACGCCAAAGCTTCGAAAATCATCGTCCCGAACGGCGTCTTCATGCCGCCGCGTGTGCGTCCGAATTTCGATACTCCCAAAGGCGAACTCCCCAACGAGAGCGACGACGGCATTGCCGACGCGGCGCCGCGGAATCATCTCGTAGTCGCGGGCATTGCGGTCACCTTGTCGCTGGCGTTCGGCGGTCTGTGGTTCAGTCGTCGTGGCGGCCGTGGCTCCGCTCGTGGTCTGGCGCTGCTGATCGCCGCCGGGGCGACTTTCGGAGCGGGTGCGATCGCCTGGGCGAACGGCGCTCCGCCGCCATTCAAAAAGAACCCAGTTCCGCAGGCGTTCCCCGCTGCATTCGAAGGCAAGGCGGATATTGAATTCGTCTACGGCCAGGAGCCTGTGCGGTTGATCCTCGATAAAGCGAGCTTCGAGAAGTTGAAAAAGGGCGAGCTCGTGATGCCGGCCCCCACCCCGAAATGAATCGTGGAGAAATGATCAAATGAATGGCGAGCTTCGCTCGCCATTCGGCCATTTCACAGGGACAACTATGTGTTTCCTTCTTGCCGCCAGCTTGATGCTTGTCGGGACCGCTGATGAGCCGCCGAAAATCGCATTGCCCGAAGGGCATGCGGCTTATTCGCTGATGACTGATCAAGGCGCGATCGTCGGCTTTATTTTGCCGGGTTCGAAAGTGGACATCGTTCTGACTGAAAAAATGAAGAACGGGCCGACCAAGACCTTGGTTATCAAATCGGGCCTGCTTGTCGTCGCGGTCGAGAACGACCTAAAAAAGAAAAACGTTTTGACGCTGACTTTGGCCGTCAAACCGGACGACGCCAAGGTGCTGGAAGAGGCTGCGAAAAGGGGGGTCCTCAAGGCCCTCCTCAACCGGGTTGACATTCCCAAAGAAAAGCCCAAGGACAACTGATCGGGCGAGACCATGTCGTCAATTGCGGAACAGATCCACCGCGCATCTCCGCAGGGGGTAGTCATCGCGGTCGTCATGATCGTGGTGGCGGCTCTCGCTCTCGTTCTCGCGGGATGGATTCCGGTCGTCTTTTCCATCGCGACTGTCTTCCTCTTCGCCGGGCCGCATAACTGGTTCGAGGCACGATATATCCTCGGGCGTTTGCCCGCGCGGACCGGTAAACTGTTTGGCTTCTTTGCTTTCTCGTTCCTCGGCATTGTCGGCCTCACGCTGGCATTCGCCCTCATCCCCAGCTATCTCCGCGTCGGCGCCGAAACGGCCGATTTCGCCACCGCTTACGCCATCTGGAACACGGCCTTTCTCCTCTGGATCGCGGCACTTGTGCAGATGCGAGGCAATACCAATCCGCGCTTCGACGCCGGTTGGGTCTGGCCCGTCGCTTTTCTCCTCATTGCCGGCAACTGGATGATGCCGTTCGCGTTCAGCATGGCCGTTGTTTATCTTCACCCGTGCATGGCCCTGGTGATCCTTGATCGCGAACTCGCCAAGAGCCGGCCAACCTGGCGGCCGGCGTACCATCTGCTCTTGTTGTTGCTCCCCGTGGGCGTCGCCATCCTCTGGATTCGCCTGCACGCGTCACCCTCGTTGCCGGGAACCGATCCATTGACCGTCGCCATCACCAGTCATGCGGGCGATTGGTTCTTCACACGCATTTCCAATCACTTTCTGGTTGCACTGCATACCTTCCTGGAAATGGTTCACTACGGCATCTGGGTGCTGGTGATTCCGTTGATCGGCATGCGCTCGGCTCCCTGGCGATTGCGAACGATCCCCGCCTCACGCCGCTCGGACGGCTGGAAACGCGGCGTGGCGGCCCTTCTGATCATCGGTCTGATGATCGTCTTCATCCTCTGGGCTTGTTTCCTCGTCGATTATGGAACAACGCGGTATATCTACTTCCTGGCAGCGCTTTTGCATGTGCTCGCCGAAGTGCCGTTTCTTTTACGCGTGTTGTGATATTTTCGGCGGAATCAATCGATGAAGCAGGATGGGCAGCTATTGCTCTTGATGGGCATCTTTTATCTCATCACCATTTCGGTGGAGACGCCGATCCTCATCGCCGGCCTGTCACGCCGGCATCCGATCCGAAAGCGATTCTTCGCGGGCATCTGGTTGACGGCTTGCACTTATCCGATCGTCTGGATCGTCCTGCAACGCTTGATTGCCGACTACAATTTGTACATTGTCGTCGCCGAGATATTTGCCCCGACCGCTGAGTGCCTGCTCTTCTGGCTCGCGTTTGGCCGAACCGAACCGCGGACTCGCCATGATGTCGCCGTAGACTGCATCGCTATCACCATCGCCAACGTCGCCTCGTTCCTTGTCGGCGTGCTGATCAATCTTCGCTGGGACGTCTGGAAATGGGTCTGAGATGAATTGAGAATTGAGTCATATCAATCCTCTGTAGACGATGCTTGCTTCGGAGATCTTCATGCGGCGGGTCCGTTGGATCCTACTTTTGTTTCTCGCGATCTACGCCCTGACCGGTCTTCATCAGATTCGGCCGGAAGAGCGGGCGGTCGTCCAACGATTTGGCCGGATCGTCGCCCGGCCGGGGCCAGGGCTCTGGGTTGGGCTGCCGTGGGGAATCGACCGCGTTGAGCGTGTGCCCATCACGCAGGTCCAGCGTGTTACCATCGGCTTCTCGCCTGATGGCGATCCCGATGCCCTGGCAAATGGCCTGTTGCTCACGGGCGACGAGAATCTGGTGGCCCTGGAAGTTCATGTCGACTATGCCGTGGCCGAGGGTGATGCTGCCCTGGATCAATTTGTCCTCCAACGATCGCGAAGCGAAGCAGTGATCCGCCGTGAGGCCGAGGCCAGTCTTGCGGAGTGGGCGTCTGGCCAAAGGTTCGACGCCATCTTGCTCGCGGGGAGCAGCAACCTGCCGCGCTGGCTGGCCCCGCGAGTTCAGGAACGGATCGCCCCGTACGGGTTGGGGGTGCGGATTCTCAACGCCAGCGTGGCGTCCGCGACGCCCCCTGACGGCGTCCGGCGCGATTTCGAACGCGTCAACCAAGCGGAATCGCTTAATCGACAACGTGAGTTTCGTGCGATGCAGGAAAGGAACCAGCGCCTGCGGGAAGCGGAGAACATCCGCTACAAGTTGGCCAGCGAGGCTCTCGCAGATTCCGAGAACCGTCAACGGCTCGCCATCGCGGACGCTGAAACCTACCGCCAGCGGCTCGACCAGTATCAACAGGCACGGCAGCGCATCCCGAACATGCTGGAGATCATTTGGTCCGAAGAGATGACCCGCTCCATCCAGGGTTATCGTGACCGAGGCCGCTTCGACCTGCTCGATTCCCATCTCGGGCCGGATGGGCTCGATCTCATCCGAATTTTACCCGCGATCAAGAAGCGCTAGTCGTCGTTTCCAACCCTTCAAAACGGGCCAAAAAAGGTCGGGTTGGAACGCCTGTGCCGCTTGTAGGGGATATGCCATCCGTACCGGATGTAGCAACTGTTGAGGTTATGCATGAATCACGCATCCGAGATCCGGAATAACCCTTACTGTTTTCGCTGATTGCCATTGTGTGATGGGGTAAGCTTGGTAGGATTTTGATTCATGGCCGATTAGCGAAGAGGCACTGGTCCCACTGAAAGTGCGGATCAGGGAATTTGCGGAACGCCGGAACGTCTGCAAGTACATTCTCCTCGCCTGCCCCCTGACTGGGGCAAGCGGCCTACAACTCGCAAGGAAGCGATAGCGGCCAGTGGGCCGTCCGATAGGCCGCGCGGCTCATCCCTCTCACGCGCGGACAATCGCGATAGCAGAATCGTCCCGACGATCATCGGACGCGGCGCGTATGTTCGCGCTGAAGATGGTGTTCGTTTAAAGCTTGTGGTGAACCAACACGATCCGCACCCTGTAACCCCCACGCGCGACCATGAACCAGCAGTCTATGCCTTCCGCATTTTTTCGAAAATTCATGATTCTCTCGGCGTCCGTGATTTGCGTGTTCTATCTCGCGTACCGCGCGATTTACACGTTTAATCTCTCAACGCCCTATGCCGTCTTTGCGTCTGTCTTTCTCTACGTGGGCGAGTTCTTCGGGATCATGAATCTCTTGCTCTACTTCCTGCAAGTTTGGGAAGTGAACGAGCCGCCTGTCGAACCGGTGCTTGAAGGGCGCACGGTGGACGTGCTCGTGCCCACTTACAACGAAGATCCCCAGCTCCTGCGGGCAACGCTCGAAGCGTGTATCCGGATGGACTACCCACACAAGACTTACGTGCTCGACGACGGGCATAGGCCTGAAGTCGAGGTGCTGGCCCGCGAACTGGGCGTCATCTACATCAGCCGGCCGGACAATCGCCACGCCAAGGCCGGCAACTTGAACAACGCCCTTGAGCAAACGGGCGGTGAATTTGTTGTCGTGCTCGACGCGGACCACGTGCCGGAGCCGCACTTCATCACGCGTTTGATTGGTTACTTCCGCGATGATCGTCTGGCATTCGTGCAGACGCCGCACGCGTTTTACAATTTCGATTCGTTCCAGGCCCGGCTCGACCACAAGAATCGCCGATACTGGGAAGAAGGCGATCTGTTCTACAAAGTGATTCAGCCAGGCCGCAACAAGTGGAACGCCCCGATCTTCGCCGGTTCGGCCGCCATGTTCCGCCGCAACGCGTTGAAAGAGATCGGCTACATCGCCACGGAAACGATCACCGAGGACATGCACACCGGCCTCCGCCTGCACGGCCGCGGTTGGAAGTCGATCGCCATCAGCGAACGCCTGATCGCCGGACAGGCCCCGCCGGACATCACCACCTTCCACTCGCAGCGCCTGCGTTGGGGTGAAGGCAATCTCTCGATCATGGCTTACGACAACCCGTTGTTCATGGCCGGCCTCGCCGCCCCGCAGCGGTTCTGCTACTTCGGGTCGATGATCCACTGGGCCAGCGGTTTGTTCAAGCTCGCCATTTACCTCACGCCCATCTTGATGCTCTTCACCGGCGTCCCGCCCGTGCGAGAGTTCAACTGGACCCTGATCGTGGTCAGCGTGATTTACTTGTTCTTCTCGCTCTATGCGATGAAGGTCGTCAGCAACGGCTACGGTTCGATCATCAACTCCGAACTGTTCAGCATGGTGAACTTCTGGACGCAGACCAAGGCAACCTTCCGCGCCATCTTCCGTCGCCGCCGTCAGCGATTCGTCGTCACCAGCAAACGCGGGCCTCAGACCAAATCCGTTTGGCCTTATGTTCGACCGCAGACGTACCTCATCCTGCTCAGCGTTCTCGCCATCGTCTGGGGCTGGCTGCGCCTCTCGCTCGAAGTCAACCCCATCCGCGCCTTTGTCCGGGTCATGCACAAGATCAATATCGATCAGACCAACGCCCTCGCGAACGCCGTTGAGAATTTCTGCACCGGTACCTTTGCCAACAAGCCGCTCATGGTCGGCTTCGGCATCTCGGACGACTACTTCAAGCCGGTCGTGCCGACGATTTGGTGCTTGATCTTCTTCTGGCTCGCTTACAAGGTCACCCAACGCGCGTTCTGGCCGGCCAACCGCCGGTTTACGACTCGCCATCAGGTTCACTTGCCCGTCGAGTACGAGGTTGTCACGCCTTCCGGGGTCGCGACGCACTTCGGCGTCACGGTCGACCTCAATGATTCGGGCATGGCCTTTGTCGCTTACGAGGATCTGCCGCTCAATAGCTTGCTTCGCTTCACCGTCCATGGTGCCGGCGAGACGATCAAACTTCGTGGTGAACTGCGTTCCGCGGCCGGCGTCGCCCGCTCCGGCAACTTCGAAGGACACCGTTATGGTGTCCAGTTCAAGGACCTGACCTCGCCGCAGATCGACGCCATCAATCGCATCTGCTACTGCTACGCCGCCCCGCGCATGTTCGATGAATACGATAAGGGCAACCGCGACACGTTCTGGAGCCGCATCCGCAACTGGCAGTCGCGCGGCATGGCTCAGCGCCGCAACGCCATCCGCAACACGTTCCACTTGCCGCTCGTCGTCAACACCGGGACTTCCGAAGAGACGACGATGTACAGCACGACCGAGGACATCTCGCGCATCGCCGCCGCCGGCATGTTCGAGAACGAAATGCCCTTGGGCTCGCAGGTCGGCTACCTGCTGCCGACGCCGCTGGGCGAAGTGCGCGGCACCGCGACCGTCATCCGCAGCCAGCCGACCGTCGTCGCCGGCCGCACGTTCCACCGGGCCGTCCTCGAATTCAGGGAATTCGAAGGTCAAGGCCGCACGACTTTGCAATCGCTGGTCAACCCGACCGAAAACGCCTCGCTCGCCCCGGCGCTCAAGCCGGATAAGAAGTCGTTCCTACCCAACATGCGCGTGCCGATCATCGTCGGCCTGCTCATCGCCATCCCGCTGATTCTCCTGCAGATGGGCATCATCTTCCCCTTCTACTACAAGGAAGACCAGTTCCTGCGGAAGATGATCGACGCCAGGGACAACCCGAAGGACGAAGATGTCCGGGAGTATAAGCGCATCCTGGGCGAGACGCTCAAGCAGGAGCATCCGTCGACCGACCGCCTGGTGTTGCTCATGACCCTCGGCAACAAGCTGAAGGAAACCGGCGACCTGGAACAACTGACCCAGTACCTGGCCGTCCGCGACCAGAAGAACTTGAGCCTCTCGAAGGCGCTCGTGATCGCCTATGACAACACGCAGAAGTATGCGGAGGCTGAGAGGGAGTACGAGCGACTGAAGACGTTGGCCGACCAGGGCCGGCTCAGCGACGTCGAACGCAAGGAACTGGATCTGGCCGGCGCCCGTGTGGCTGTCCACTCCCGCAAGAATGACCTGGCGATCAAGCGATTCCGCGAACTTTACAAGGAAGATCAGACCCCTGAACTGCGGAACGAATTCGCGGGTGTCTGCAACAGCGCCGGGCAGTACGACGAAGCGATTCAGATTCTGGAGGCCGCCCCGAACCTGGATAACCAGGGCCGCAAGTACCTCATCGCCGCCCTGTACCACAAGGGACGATTTGGTGAAGCGAACCAGCAGGTTGCCATCCTGCGGAAGGATACGAAGGATTCGATCGAGTCGATGCAACTGCAGGCCGACTTGCTGTCCGCCCAGAAGAACCTGGATGAGCAGTTGACGATCTTGAAGAAGATCAAGGAACGGCTCCCAAACCCGGAACCCGAAATCCAGGTCAAGCTTGCTCAGGCTTACATCAAGCTGAACAATTACGATCAGGCAATCGACGAAGTGGGCGCGCTATTCAGCCGGTCCAACTATCCCGTCGATGGCGTCAACGCCTTTGTCGAGGCGGCTTCGCGTGTCGAAGGCATTGAGCCAACCCTACCCGGATTTGACCAGGCCCGGCACGATAAAGTGCTCCACTACGCCAACCAACTGTACGATCCGGCGATGAATTCGACCTCGAGCGCTCAGGATCACGCCCTGTACCTCACGCGGCTCGGCTGGGTCTATCAACGGCTGGGCGATGGTGATAAGAGTTCGAGAATCGTCACCCGCGCCTTGGGGATTCTGCCGCAAGACGACAACGTGCGTCAGCAACTGGCAGGCATCCTTCTGCAATCAGGCCGACCGGCGGACGCGGCCCGCGTGCTCGGTGAAGTCAAGAGCCTGGAAGCTCGTAAGCTCCTGACCGGCATCTACCTGGAGCAGAAAGATTTCGACAAGGCCATCGTGACCGCCAAGTCGATCGCCGAGGATGAAAAGAACTGGAAGAACGAGAAGTTCATCGCGGACATTCTCTCGTGGAAGGGCGGCGCCGGTTTCGACGAAGCCATCAAGATTTACGAGAAGCACCTGCAACAAGAACCGGGCGACGTGGAAGCCCAGGCTCGCGTGGCCGAGATCGCCCTCTGGGCCAAGTATTACAACGAGGCCGTCACCAAGTACCAGGCCCTGTTGGAAACGGAGAACTTGTTCAGAGCCAACGCGCCCAAGTTCGGCGACGGGTTCATCGCGGCGGCCTCCAGCGCCAAGGAACTGAACCCGGTGCAAATTACCATCGCCCAGAAGTTGGCCGACCAGAAGCTCTTAAATGTGACCAATGACCCGCTGGCCGTATCGCGGCTGGCATGGGTGATGATCAAGGCGAAGGATCGCGAACGTGCCGAGAAACTGCTCTCGAAGGTGGTGGTCGACAAGAACACCAAGCCGGAAGTCCGCAAGGAAATCGCCGGGACCATGGCCGAGGCCGGCCAGTACAAGAACGCGATTGCCTTGCTCGACGCCCCGCAGACGGATAGCGAACGGCTCGTGCTCGCTCGGCTCTACGCCGGTGCGAAGGAATGGGCGCCTGCCTTGAAACAGACGGAAGTCGTGTTGGCCAACAACCCGGCCGATCCGGAGATCGTGAAAGAGACCCGCATTCTGCAGGCCGACATCATGAGCTACCAGGCCAACTACGCCAAGGCTCTGGAGCAGTTCGCTCAGTTGAAGCTGCTTTACCCGGCCGATCGGAACCTCGACGTTCGCGAGGCCGAGGTGACGCTCTGGTCACGGCAGTTCGAGAAAGCACTGCCGATGTTCCAGGCCCTGTATGACAAGTACCCGACCGAACCGAAGATTTGGCTCGGCTTTGCGAGCGCCGCTTCCGACCTGGGCGCCCTGAATACATCGCAAAAGACCAAGCCGCTTCTGCCCGTGACCTACGCCACGACGGTGGCCCGGATCGCCGATCGGGTGCTCAACACTCCGAACGTCAATGATCCGTTGCTGCTGGGTCGCCTCGCGGTCGCCCTGACCTACATTAACGACCCGCAGAAGGCGGACCTCTTCATGAACCGCGCCCTGGCTCTGAAGAACCGCGATACGTTGATTCGCCGGGAACTCGCCAATTCCCTGGCCCTGATGAAACGCTACAAGGACGCGATCGACCAGTACGCCGGCATCGAAATGACGCCGGAAGACCGCATCCGCCTGATCGACATCTCCACCTCCGGAGAAGATCTCGATCTCGCCGTCCGCGAAGCTCGGTTCCTGGTCAACCATGACGCGACCAACCGCAACTACAAGAAGTTGCTTGCCGACGTCCTGTCATGGCGTGGCGACTTCGCCGAATCGCACTCGCTGTACGAGCAACTGATGCGTGAGAAGCCGAAGGATGCCGACCTGTTGCTGCAGATGGCCGACGTCACCCTCTGGTGGCGGCACTACCCGGACGCCCTCGTCCGCTTCGGTGAACTGCTCAACGTCAAGGGCGACGAGTCCCGCGTCTACTTTGGATTCATCGACGCCGCGTCGAGCGCCCCCGGCCAGTTGACCCCGGGTCAGACGAAACAGGCCCTGCAGGTTTACGAGCAATACAAGGACAAGATCAACGACCCAGGTCGGCTGGCCCGGCTGGCCTGGATCATGATCAAGACGAACAACGGCGATAAGGCCGACGTTCTTCTGAACCGCGCCCTGGCGATGAAGTCACCGGTTCCGGAAGTCCGTCGGGAACTCGCGGGCGCCCTGGCCGGCCGCGAGCGGATCGACGACGCCATCGCTCAGTTCACGCCGATTGAGCAGGATTTGAACTTTGACGAGCGGATCACGTTCGCCGTGCTGCTCACCTCCAGTGGGACGCGGGAGAACCTGAACGAGGCGGAACGGCAGTTCCAGAAACTGCTGGCATCGCCGGAGAAACCGAAGGACGCGACGCTCCGCATCCGCTATGCCGAAATGCTGCTCTGGAGCGGCAAGTACGACAAGAAACGGTTCGTCGACGCTCAACGGATCTTCGAAGAGTTGATGAAAGACATTCCGAGCGATCCGCGCTTCCCGATCCGCGTCGCCCAGTGCGTCCTCTGGAGCGGCAAGTACAACGAGGCCATGGTGAAGTTCACCAACCTGATGGACAACGTCTACACGGATCCGAAACTCGATCTCGACGTGTGGATGGGCTATGTCGATTCGGTGGCCGGCAGCGTAGGCGAGGTTCTCCGCAAGGCGGGCCTCGAAAATGAATCGCCGGAGAAGTACTTGAATGCGTTCCTCACCGAGCAGGTTCGCCAGAACATCACCAAGGCGTACCAGCGCTCGGCCAAGGTGAAGCCGGAACCGAAGACCGAGAAGGTTTCCGAGAAGTACCTGTCGGAATTGAAGTACTACACGGAATCGCTGGCACGGCTGGGCATGAGCCTCGGACTGATGGGCGAGAAGGATCGCAGCCGGGAAACGTTCGAGAAGGCGATCAGCCTCAATCGAACGAGCAAGGAGATCTGGGAACTCTACGCGAATTCCTTGAAGCTCCAGAAGGAGTACGCCAAGGCTCAAGTGATCTATGACGCCTTGATCAAGGACCAGATCCCGGACGAACTGCCGAAACGTTGATCCCTTGAGGGGATGAAGTGAAAAAAGAAAGCCCAGGGATTCATCCCTGGGCTTTCGACGTTGAATGTCTCGCTTACTTGAAGCGAATCTGCAGGAAGGCCATCGCGGAGTACATGTTGTAGACCGAGGACAATTGGGCATCGGCCTGGCCGCCCACTGTCAACCACGTGCAGACGTCGTAGTTGAGTATGGCCCGCAGATTATGGAAGGTGACCAGGTTATTGTCGGTCATGATGCCATACTGCAGGGAATACCAGCACTGGTTCGAGTGCACGAAGTAGTCACGGCTCAGCCAGTGCCACCATTCCACGCGGAGTTCCATCTGCGAGTACCCGCTCGGCGCGAAATACGGGTGAACGGCCCCGAAGATGTTGTCTTGCTGCGGCGGATTCGTCGGGAAAACCGTTTGCTCGCGGAAGCCCCAGAAGTACATGCGCTGGGCGATCTTCAGGAGCTTGGGCGCCTGGGTCAGGCACAACTCGTTGTACAGGGTGAACGAGTTCAGGTCGTTGTCATCCGAGTAGTTGCCATAGCGGTATTCGCCGCCGAAGGCCCAGATTCGGGTCGGCCGGAAGTCGGCCCCAACATAGGCCCCGCCGCGGCGGATGTCCTGGCGGATCGACTCGCCGTTCTCGACCACGTTTTCGAGGTAACCGCCGCCCCGCAGCCAGATCCAGTCGCAGTATTGATAGATGGCGCCAATATCGAACGTTGGGCGGGTATCGAAGCCATTATCGTATTCTTCGACGTTCACCTGGCCATAGCCGAGAAGCCGGTTATCCATGAACTTGTTCTGCACTCGCAGGAACGGGATGTTGCCCGTGGTTTCAGGATAGTTAAACGGCGAGTTGTAATTGGCTCGCTGATAGCCGAGCATCAAGTACTCATCCTCGTCGCCCAACGGCACCCGGCCATCGACGGTGTAGCGTTGGCGGGTGATGTCCGCCAGGCCCTGACGGCCGCTCTGCTTGAAGTAGCTGTAGCTGGCGTCAAGCTTCGGCCCCATTTCGGCGTTGGCCCGCTCGGACGCCATGATGGCGTCGCGGTGCGTCGGGTCGATCTTGATCACTTCGCTGTACGCGCTGAGCTCGTCGTTCGTGTAACGCATCGCACCCAACTGCTGGCCGCGGCCATAGAGCGTTTCGGTGTTGGTCTGTTCGAACTCGTGCGACGTCCGCAAGGCGCCCAGGGCCTGGAACTGGCGGTAATCCTTCAGTTCGAGAGCCTGCATTTCCAACTCGACGGCATTGTTTCGAGCCAGCCGGCCGTCGTAGTCGCAAACCAGCCGATGAGTGGCCAGCCGCACTTCCGGATCGGGCACCGCGGTGGACAGGCGGCCCAGTTCCTTGCGAAGTCCCGTGCCGTCGATGCCTCCAATCAAATACGGTTGGAGGATCGCTTGCAATTTCGGCGAGCGTACAACCGCATCGCTCATGTTGGATCGCAACAGTTCGTCGGGGGTCTGATTGAGAATCTGTTGGTAGGCCGACCGCGCGGCGCTGTACTGATGGTCCGCATACAGGATGCGGGCACGTTCCAGCCGTGGTGCGAACTGCAAGGGATCGAGCAGAATCAACTGATCGTACTGGCCGGCCGACTTGCGGAAGTTCTGAGCGACCGCGAACGATCGGGACATCTGGAACTGGCCGCGCACATTGGACGGCGACAGGCTCAGGATCGATTGCCCGGTCTGGAACACGTCGGCCGGGTTGCCGCTGAACCGGGACAGCCGTTGCTGCGAGTCTCCGAGCCGGATCAAGGTCGGCAGGTGCTTGGGATCCTGCCCGAGCAGGCTCATGCAGATTTCGATGGCTCGGTTGTCGTCGTAATCCACGGCGTACAGTTCCGCCAGTTGCAAGCGATTCCGGAACTCACCGCCCGGCAAGCCGGCCATGCAAGCCAGGAACTGCTTGGAGCGTTCCAGGTTTCCAAGTTTCTCGTGGGCGCTCATTAGCACGTAGTAGGCTTCCACCGAGCGGCCGCTGGATCGGGAGATCAAGATTTCCGCCTCGCGGATCGCCTCCATGTGCCGGCCGGCTTTCAGCAGGGCTTTGGCCAGGTTCAGCCGCACCAGGTTGGCATGTCCTTCGTTTCGCGGACCGGTGGCGAGGTAGCCGCGGCCGGTGCCGATGGCCTGTTCGTGCAAATCCGCTTTCGATTGATGACGGATCGTCTGGGCGATCGTCGCGGAATCAGTCGGATCCTCGCTGAGAAGCAGGCGATCGATTTCGATGGCTTCCAGAAACTTGCGTTGCCCGGCAAGAGCTTCGGCAAACATCCGGCGTGCTTCACGCCCGTTGGCGTCCAGCGGCGGGACTTTGGCGAATTCAGCCTTCGCCCGCTCCGATTCATCCTTTTGGAAGTCGTAAAGCTTGCCCAGGCGAACTCGAATATCGTGGTCGTTCTCATTGCGGCGGAGCATATCCATGTAGATCTGCCGGGCTTCGACGTACTCGCCGACGCGGATGTGGTAAACCGCGTAGGCCGACAGGTAATCGCGCATCTGCCGCGGGGCGGGGCGGAAGCTATCGAGAATCTGCCGGGCCGTGGCGGGCTGGGACATATCCAGATAGATGCGAGCCATTCCGATGATGGCGACGCCGTTGGTCGGCTCGACCATCAGAATCTGGTTGTAGACCTGAGCGGCCAGTTCGAACTCTTCAATACCGTACAGTTGAGCGGCCAGCGTCTCGCGAATGCCAATCTCGTCGCCAGCCAGAGCCGGGATCTGTTGGAGGATGTCCATGGCCTGTTGACGTTCGCCTAGGCGGGCGTAGCCGCGAGCCAGGCTGCAGAGCACCTCGAGCAGGGAGACTTCTTTTCGTTTGCCGTCCTTCTCAATCTGCGTCCGCTTGGCGAGGAGGTATTCCATCGCCAGTTGGGGCATATCGAGATCGAGCAGCAGGGCGCCCATGGCGGCCGGGGCTTTCGGATCGTCCGGCTTGATGTTCGCCAGCATCCGATCGAAGACCTGGAATGCGCGGTTGAAGTCGTTTTCAAACACATAGGCTCGGGCAAGGCGGACCGCGTATTCCGGTTCGAACGGCGGCGTCTTGAGCGCGTCCGAGAAGTGCCGGATCGCTTGCTTGTAATCCTTGGCGATAACGTAGACGTCGCCCAGGCGAATCCGGTAAACCACCGAATCGGGCTTCATCTCAATGACTCTCTTGTACTGTTCGATCGCCTTGGCAAGTTCGCCGGCGGTCGTCATGATGCCGGCGTATTCCGCCCGGATGTAGAACAGGTCGGGCCGCATCTTCAACAGTTGTTCGAAGTTGTCGCTCGTCTTGGCGTAGTCTTTCATCCGCGCCGTGTTCTGGGCTGATTCGTACAGCAAGCGTTCATTCGGCTTGAGCGACTCAACCTCGGCCGCGACCTTCTCGTTGGTCATCACGGCTTCCGGGGTCGGTTTGGTTGGAATCTGTTCCACTTCCTGAACCAGCGTCTTGTCGTTCTTGACTTCGACCGGCGGTTTGACCTCTTCGGTCTTCACCGTCGCGGGTTGATCGGTCGGCATATCAAGTTTGCGCGGCGGCAGCATGACGGGACGGTTCGGCATTTCACCCCGGCCCTGGGGCTTGATGGGGTCGAGCTTCAACGGCTCGGGGACAATCACTTCGATCGGTTCGTTGACGGGGACCGTCGGAAGTTGTTCGTTGGGCAGCGACGGGACGGGAATTTTCGGACCGTCCGATCCCGGCTGAACTTCCTCATAGCTGGCGCGGGCCACGCCCTGCTTATAGGCGTTCAGGACTTGATTGACGCGAGCGTTGAGAAGCTGCTTGGGAAGTCCCCGCGGCACGGCCATCACCTCCGGCTCGCGCCCGAGCGTCAACGATGGACCGGTGACCGGCTCTTCCGGCGGCACGGGGTTGGCGCTCCACCTCACGTCAGCCGCGGGCGGCGGAGCCGCCTGCAACTGGTTGGGAGTGACAACCTTTAATTGCCCGTCGAAGGCCAGATACGATGCCGTCATCGTCAACGTCAGGCCCGCCCAGGAGTACCACTTCCGGGCTACCCGGTGCACCAGCGGACGTTTCGATTCGCTGATT
>Ga0105048_10001165_pt1 | contig 42500 bp, 35 predicted proteins | sample MAT05_FD_78382 | JGI IMG/M metagenome (GOLD analysis project Ga0105048, IMG submission 78382) | Freshwater microbial communities from Lake Fryxell liftoff mats and glacier meltwater in Antarctica - MAT-05 | ecosystem: Environmental > Aquatic > Freshwater > Ice > Liftoff microbial mat | place... | reverse complement strand
TTCCACGCGCCCGACCAGATCGTCCACGAGCTGGTGCAGCCGCCCCCGCAGCGCATCGCCGACTGGCTCGCCCGCTCGGGTGGCGACGCGGGCTGACGAAACGACCGGGGCACCTCGCGGCGCTCCGGTCGTCATCAGGTTTGGCGTGTCCCCGTGCGGGGGGTGACTAGGCGGTCGCGGGAGCCGCGGTCGGCACCGCGACCGGCGCCACACCGGTGGCGCTGATATGCGCCTGGACCGAGCGGCGGAGGGACAACCCGGTCTCGGCATCGAACAGGTGGATCTTGTCCAGCGGCACCTGCAGCGTGAGCGCGTCACCCGGCCGGACGCGATGCTCGCTGCCGATGACGGCCACGATGTCCGCGCCGCCGGCGCTCAGGTGGATGAGTTCCTCGTTACCGAGATACTCGACCACGTCCGCATTGCCCTGGATGGTGCCCGAGGGCCCGGTCGCGACCAGGTCCAGGTGCTCTGGTCGGATGCCCAGGATGGCGCTGGCGCCGGTCACCTGACCCTTGAAGTCCGCGGGCAGGGCGATCGTCAGGCCGGGGCCCGTGAGCGTGACGTTGTCACCGGTGCCGGTCGCGGTCACAGCCAGGAAGTTCATCGACGGAGAGCCGATGAAGCCGGCCACGAACTTGTTGATGGGCTCGTCATACAGCGACTGGGGCGTGCCCACCTGCTGCAGTCGGGCGTCGCTCATGACCGCGATCCGCTGGCCCATGGTCATGGCCTCGACCTGGTCGTGGGTCACGTAGACCGTGGTGACCTTGAGCCGCTGGTGGAGGCGCGCGATGTTGGCGCGAGTCTCGACTCGCAGCTTGGCGTCCAGGTTGGACAGCGGCTCATCCATGAGGAAGACGGCTGGCTCGCGCACGATGGCTCGTCCGAGCGCGACGCGCTGTCGCTGGCCGCCGGACAGCTCACGCGGCTTGCGGCTCAGGAGCGGCTCCAGGGACAGCATCCCGGCGGCTTCCTTGACGCGTCGCTCGATCTCGGCCTTGGGGGTCTTGCGCAGCTTGAGGCCGAAGGCGAGGTTGTCGCGGACGGTCATGTGCGGGTAGAGCGCGTAGCTCTGGAACACCATCGCGATGTCGCGATCCTTTGGCGGCACGTTGTTGACGACCCGATCGCCGATGCGCAGGTCGCCCTCCGTGATCTCCTCGAGACCCGCGATCATGCGCAGCGAGGTCGTCTTGCCGCAGCCCGATGGTCCGACGAGGACCATGAACTCGCCGTCCTCGATCTGCAGGCTGAGATCATTGACCGCAACGACCTCGCCGTACTTCTTCCAGACGTGGTCGAACGTCACGGTAGCCATCAGGCTGAGCCTCCTCGAACCCCCGACGATGGCATCGCGGACCCTGCATCTGCCGGCAACGTGGCTGGCTGGACGGGTCCCGAACGTGACACCGGATCGGTCCGGGCATGCTACCGATCCGGAGCCGCTTACGCCAGTCCCAGTCGTGGGTCACAGGATCAGCGGACAAGCGTCAACCGGTCACGAGGTATCGCGGTGCTGATCGCCAATCGGAGGAGGCATGCCATGAGCCGGGAGTCCACCTACCACCCAGCTCTGTCTCGTCTCGCCGCGATCGCGGCCGTCCTCACCCTGTCCGGGTGCGCCTTGCTGACCTCGTACCCGGGAGCTGGACTGCAAACGTCTCCATCTGTGGGGCCGTCCTATGAGCTGCGAGTCCGACCTGGCAGCTTTGGCAAGAGCGCGCAGCGCGTCCGGGTGTTCGACGCTAGTGGTGACGTCTGGGAGGCACGCGAGGCGACACGGGCGGAGATGGAGATGGACCGGGGCATGGACAGCAACGACGACGCAGACGCCGACCTGGTGCTCTTCGACGACGAGAACCACGTCCTTGTCCGATGGCACGGTGCGACATGCGAGCGCGAGACGCGCATCTCGATCGACGAGTCGGGCAACACGATCGTGATCCGAACCGCGCCGCACGATGGATGCGACGCAGCAGGTGTCACCTACGGCGTCGTCCTGAACTACGACACCAACCGCGACGCGGACCACCTGCGCGTCGAGTATCGCTAGCCGCAGTGTTCGCGTTCGAAGCCAGCGCCGCCGGCGACCAAGTCGGATCACAGGCTACGACGTACCGCTCCGCCGCGTCGACCTGGGTGTTGCCGGGGTACAGCAGGATGAGCCAGGGTCCCTTTGGCCAGTCCTGGTCGAGGTGGCCGCAGGTGGCGACACTCGGTGCAGGGGCCCTAGTCCTGGGTGTTCGATCGGTCACACCCCGGGCAGGTCCAGACGTCCATGGCGCGAATGTAGGCCTGCTGGCCTACAGGCCCTCAGCCTCGGCGTGGTCGACGGTCGTTGCCACGTGCATGGTCACCTGCCACGTGGCGGAGGCACCAGGCGCCAGCTGGAGCGGCCACACGAACAGGATGCTGCTGCCCTGATGGGTGCGCTCGAAGCCATCTTCCGAGATGGACACGGTATCGATGGATGACCACCAGATCGCCGCAGCCGGGGACGCGGTCGCGGCCACCGACACGCCGAGGGCGTCATTGCCGAAGCCGATGGCCGTGGCGTCCGCGAGTTCGCCACTGGAGTCGAAGGCGACCCGCTGCTCGCCGAGGTCGAACCAGGCGGACGGGTTGCCACCGCCACCCAGCAGGTTCACGGCCCAGCCGATGCACAGCTGGGCGTGTATGGGCGTGACGCCCGTGTTGTGTGCCTGGATCTCCGTCACGACGCCCGGCGTTCGTCGGTCGCCGTCGAATCGGAGCGTCTTGTGGAGCGTCAGGGGCGTGGTCCCGCCTTCGCTCTCGACCGTGCCCGCCCGCACCAGGCGCACCTCGTCGGGAGCCGCGTGCTGGACCTCCCAGGGGCTCTCCACGAAGTCGCCCAGCTCGTGCGCCGAGGTATCACTGAAGGACTCGGAGGTGGCGTCGGGACCCAGGATATGCACCAGGCCCGATCGTCGTTCGTGGGTGTCGTAGTGCAGCCGTGCTGCGAGGCCGGGCTCGCGCACCTTGACCACGTCGTGGATCGACCTCATCCCGTCAACCGCGGGCGCGTGCGCTTCCCCGCCGCTCGCCTCGAAGGCCACCAGCTTGGCGTGGTACGCCTCGGGTCGACGTCGAAGGATGGACAGCAGTGCGTGCCGCGGCGCCCGGATATCCCACGTGCCGATGCCGCCGCCTTCCGAGGGCTTGATGATGAGCGACTGGCCGGGGCTGGTGACCACCAGCTCAGGGATCCCGTCCAGGTCGGCATCGATGGACCGGATGCCGTCCGCCGGCAGGCCCTGGTCGCGACCGGCTCGGTCGGCAGCGTCCTGGGCGGCGATGAGATGCGCGAAGGTCGCTAGTCGCATGTGCGACAGGTAGATACCGCCGAACACACCGTGCCAGTAGCAGTCGTTCGACTGGCCCTGGAACAGGTGGTCGGTGGCCGATTCCCGCACCGGCCCTTCCGGCAGTGCCTCGACCGCGGCCGAGGCACGGAGCATCTGCTTGTGGAGGTCGTTGATCTCGCGGTACTTGACCTGGAAGTTGCGCCAGAACCCACCGCGCATCCAGCGTGGCTCCGGGCGACCCGCCAGCACATCGGCGTGGAGCAGGTCCGAATAGAGCTGCCCTTCCGCCGCGGGCAGCGACCACTCGCCCATCTCGGCATAGGAGCCGGTCGGCAGGTAGATGCGGCCGATGGGTGGCGCGTGCTCCAGCCATGCGGACGGCGTGGTCGTGGTCAGCCAGTCAGCGTTCGCCTCCAGGGCATCGAGGAAGCGGTCGACCCACCGGTCGTGACCCCAGCAGTGCTCCCAGGTGGTGGGCCAGGCGCCGAACTTCTCGCCGTCGTCGCCCATCACCCCGATACGCGTGCCGTCCTCGGTGGCGTTGACGCGCAGGTGGTCGATGACGTCCTCGACCGTGCCGAAGGGGATCCGGTAACGCAGTCCCTGCTCGGTCCCGAAGACGGACACCCGACGGCCTTGGTCCTCGGTCGAGTAGGGGCCCCACATGGCGTCGTCCGCGATGGCCGCTGCCCGGAAGTGGGCGTCATCGACGATGGTCCAGGCGTATCCCGCGTCGTGCAGCGACGTGGGCACATTCGGCTCCCAGACGCGCTCCGCCAGCCAGGCACCTCGGGGCCGCTCGCCAAAGATCGCCGACAACTCGGACGCCATCCGGCGCAGCTGGCCGACGCGGTCACGCTCCGGCAGCGACGCCAGCACGGGCTCGCACCAGCCACCGCCCACGATCTCCACCTGACCCCGGGCATGCAGACCCACCAGCCGCTCCACCGTCTCGGGCCGCTCGGAGCGCAGCCAGTCCAGCAGCGGGCCGGTGTAATGCAGCCCAAGTCGCACCCCTGGGTGCCGCTCCAACGCCTCGATCATCGGCAGGTATGCCGTGTCGTGGTTGGCCGCGATGACGTGTCCGAAGTTGCCCACCGGCTGGTGGTTGTGGAGCACGAGTGCGAGGGAGATGCGTCGGGTCATCAGCGCCGGATCGTATCAGGCGCGACGGCTCGCGTGGGCGATGCTGGGCTCCCCGCTCCCCGGCGCCGGGGTCAGTCGCCGGGCGGTGCGCTCGCGGCCAGGGGCTCGGCCGCGGCACCTCCAGCGGCAGTGCCACGTACCTGGCCGACCCTGGCACGTTGTGTCGCCACGACGCAACCCAGGACCACGACCGCGGTCAGGATCGTGGCCGGTGTGACCGTCTCGCCCAGCACCGCGACCGCGAACACGAACGTGAGCAACGGCTGCGCCAGCTGGACCTGCCCGATGCGTGCCACGCCACCGCGGGCCAGGCCACCGTACCAGGCGAAGAACCCCAGGAACATCGAGAACACGCTGACGTACGCGAAGCCGAACCAGGCGGGTGGCTCGACCGTGCTGAAGTCGCTCCGCCCGGCCACCAACAGGGTCACCGGGATGGTCAGTGGGAGTGCCAGCAAGAGTGCCCAGCAGATAGTGCGAGCCCCGCCCAGCGTCCGACTCAGCGCACCGCCCTCGGCATAGCCGATGCCGATGATGACCACGGCCACCAGCAGCAGCACGTCATCGGCATCCAGGCCGCCCGCGCCCTGGCTGACCGCGAACGCGGTGACTGCCACGGCCCCGGTCGCGGCCGCGACCCAGAACACGCGGCTGGGTCGCTCGCCGGCACGCACCACCGCGGCCACCGCGGTCGCCGCGGGCATGAGGGCTGTGATGACAGCCACGTGGGCCGAGGTCTTGGCCTGGAGCGCGATACCCGTCAGTGTCGGGAAGCCGATGACCACGAACGCGGCGACGATGGCCAGCGACTTCCACTGCAGCGCGCTCGGACGGGGTGCCCGGACCGCGAGGAGGTAGGCGACCGCGAGCAGGCCCGCTACGGCGGCCCGCCCAAAGGCCACGAACAGGGGGTCGAGGTCGACCACCGCCAGGCGGGTGGCGGGGTAGGAGAACGAGAACGCGAGCACCCCGAGTGCGCCGAGCAGGAGACCGGGAGGCAGGCCCGCATGGGCGCGCTGCATCCTGGTGGGTCCGGTCACGGTCTACTCCTCGGGCTCGGTGCCGGCCCACGACCGGGTGGTGACCGTACCAGAGTGGAACGGGGTCGACGCACTCGCCCGAGTCGTATATTGTCGACGATCGTGAGCACCCCCCGGCCACCCGACACCGAGCTGACCCTGCCCCGAGTCCAGCATCGGGTCCTGCGACAGGAAGTCCTGGCGGCACTGCGCACGGCCATCCTGTCGAACGAGATCCCGGTCGGTTCGCGCCTCCTGGAAGCCGAGATATCCAGCCAGATGGGTGTCAGCCGGGCGCCCGTGCGGGAGGCGCTCCGGCAGCTGGAACAGGAAGGCCTGGTGGAGTCATTCGCCCACCGTGGCGTCGTCGTCGTCGGCCTGCCGGAGGACGAGATCAACGCCATCTACGAGCTCCGGGCGCTCATCGAGGCCAAGGCTATCGCCCGCGCCTGCATGGCCGCGACCGATGCCGACATCACCTCGCTCCGGGGCATCGTCGGCCAGATGCGGGGAGCACTGGCCCACCGTGACATCGACGAGATCGCCGAGGTGGACCTGCGGTTCCACGGCGCCATCGTGGAGCTGTCTGGCTTCAGCCTGCTGCGCAAGATCTGGTCCAGCCTTGACGGCCTGGTTCGCGTCCGTTCCTACCAGGCGCTGGAGCGGCCCGGACGATCCGCCCAGTACTTCCTGACCGACAGCATCGCCTCGCATGAGCGACTGGTGGAGGCCATCGAGTCGCGCGATGCGGTCGCTGCCGCCGCGCTCGTCCGGGAGCACATCCTCGAAGTGGCCTCGCGGCTGCATGAGGAGGCGGGCGGAACGATCGGGTGATGTCTCGTGATCCCTTGAGCCTGGTCGAGGCCTGCCGTCGACTGGACCCCGAACCGATCGCCGATCGCACCCTGGAGCTGGTCCGGATCTGGAGCCCACCAGGCGACGAGTCACGCATGGCCGGTGCCACCGCGGACGCCCTGACCGCGGTGGGTGCCCGGGTGCGCCTTGACGAGGAGTTCCCGGGCAGCCCGAGCGTCATCGCGGAACTCGGCCAGGCCGACGGTCCGACCCTCCAGTGGCACGGTCACCTCGACGCCATCGACGTCCCGCACGGCGATGCCCACCGGAGTGACGGGCGCATCGTGGGCCGTGGCGCCGCGGACATGAAGGGACCCCTGGCAGCCATGATCGCTGCCGCCGGATTGCTCGCCGAGCGCGGGTTGCCGGCACGTGGGCGGCTGCTCATCGTGTTCCACGGGCGGCACGAGAGCGGTGGCAACGAACCGCTCCACGCTCTCATCGCGCGCGGTATCCACGGTGATGCGGTCATCACCGGCGAGCTGGGCGGTGGCATGCAGCTGCCGCTCGGCGGTCTTGGGCTGACCTTCTGGGGCGCCACCATCCGGCGGCCTGGGATGGCCCTCCACGAGACGCTCGCGGACGCGGCGACCATCGACCCGGTCGAGGTTGGGCGGCTGCTCCACGATGCCCTTGCGGCGCATCGCGACAGGCTCGCGACGCGGGGCACACCAGGCGCGCGGCCATCCTTGTTCGTGGGCCGGTTCACGGCCGGTGACTACTACAACCGGTTGCCCCACGAAGCACGGCTCGAGGGCACTCGGCGCCATGACATCGACGAGTCCCTGGCGGATGTCGCGGCGGAACTGCGGTCGCTGGTGGAGGACGTCGCGAGCCGCGCTGGGGTGCCCATCGAGCTGACCGTGACACCCATCGCCGAGGCATTCGAGGTCGACCCGGACCAGGCCATCGTGCGCGCCGTGCGGGGAGCGCACCAGGAGCTGTTCGGCAATGAGCTGGCCATCGTCCGCTCGCGGGTGGCCACCAATGCGGTCCACTTCGTGAACGAGGCTGGCGTCCCGGCAGTGTGCTACGGCCCGCATCACGCCACCAATCACAGCGACCGGGAGACCATCGAGGTGCGCGAGCTGGGGCGTCTCGCGGCGGGCTTCGCGCTCGCATCCGCGCGCTGGTTCGAGGAGGTCGCACCGCTGTGACCTTCGTCGAGGACCTGGACACGCCAGTGCCGGTCGTGGATGTCCGCCGGCTGGAGGCGAACATCGCGCGCATGGCCGGCCGTCTCGCGCCGACCGGCGTCGCGCATCGGCCGCACGCCAAGGCCCACAAGACCCGCGAGATCGCGGAACACCAGCTGCGCGGCGGGGCGGCAGGTCTGACCGTGGCCAAGGTGGGCGAGGCCGAGGCGTACGTGGCGGCCGGATTCGAGGACCTGTTCATCGCTTACCCCGTGGTGGGCAGGACCAAGCTGCTGCGACTCATCAAGTTGCTCGAGCGGACGCCCGTGAGCTTCACCATCGATTCGGCGGCGGGCGCCAGGGGTGCGTCCGAGGTGCTCGAACGATCGGGACACACCGCAGACGTGGTGATGGAGATCGAGGCCGGCGCGGGGCGCACGGGCGTGCCTGACATCGCCGCTGCCCTGGAGCTCGCGAGCCTGGTGGCGGAGCTGCCAGGCATCCGGCTCACGGGCGTCATGGCGCATGCGCCCGGGTACGTGCCGGGGCTCGACGCGCAGCGCGCCATGGGCCACGACGAGGGCGCTATCGCCGTCCATGCTGCCCAGGCGCTGCGTGCCGCCGGGCACACGGGTGTCACATTCGTCACGGCAGGCTGCACGCCGACGTCGCCGTTCGCCGCGGAGGTCCCCGGCGTGACCCACGTCCGTGCCGGCAATTACGTGTTCTATGACCGCAAGCAGGTCCAGCTGGGCGTTGCCACCCTCGATGACTGCGCCCTGACCGTCCTGGCCACGGTCGTCAGCCGGCCGCGACCGCGCCGATACGTGGTGGATGCGGGCATCAAGGCGCTCGCCGGCGAGGATTACGGCTGGGGCACCTACGGCGTCCTGCTGGACCACCCCGAGGTGCCCATCTCGTGGGCGGCAGAGGAGCACGGTGTGATCAACGTGCCGGATGACGTCGCCGATCCCGGCCTGCACATCGGTGACCGGGTGCGCATCGTGCCCAACCATGCCTGTGGCGTCCCCAACATGCACGACGAGCTAGTCGCGATCGATGGAGAACGGGTCGTGGACACATGGCGGGTGATCGCCCGCGGCCGGGTCCGATGAGCGGCCACCGGGTCCCGGTCATCGGACCGTGGCAACGACCCCAGCGGTCATCAGACATGGCGCAGCAGGAGTGGGGGAGGGTCGGGTGACCGACTTCGGGGTCGCGGTCGTGGGCACGGGGGGCGTTGCGGCGCTCCATCTCGCGGCGTTGCAGCATGTGGCAGGCGTCCGGCTCGCGGGTGTCTGCGACATCGATGCGGGGAGGGCCCAGGCGGCGGCGCAGGGCGGCGGCGAGGGCATCCCCTGGACCACCTCGCTGGATGCCTGCCTCGCCTGGCCCGACGTGGACGGGGTCATCGTGTGCACCCCCAATGACACCCACACGGACGTCGGACTGGCCGTGCTCCGTTCCGGACGCCACCTGCTGATGGAGAAGCCCATCGCGCTCGACCTCCACGGTGCGGACCTGCTCATCGAGGCGGCTGATGCAGCGGGTCTGACCCTGATGCCCGGCCAGAGCCAGCGCTTCTATGACACCAACCGGGCCATCATGGCCGCGGTCCATCGGGGCGACGTCGGCCGTCCCAGCTACGCCCGGGTCTCCTTCCTGGCTGGCTGGATCTGGGGCGGCTGGGGGTCGTGGGTGCTGGATCCGGCGCGATCTGGCGGGCACGTGCTGCACAACGGCATCCATGGCATCGACCTCGCCAGCTGGTGGCTGGGCGCTCGACCGGTAGAGGTCCTGGCGCGTGCCAGCCACCAGACCTCGGCCGCCCTGGATATCGCCGACCACTTCACGGTGCACGTCCGCTATGACTCCGGTGCGGTTGCGGTCATCGAGATCAGCCGCGGTATGCGCCCCAGGTCGGGCAGCATCCGGGAGCTGGCGGTGGCGGGCGACCGGGGTGTGGTCCGCCAGTCCATCGGCGACGCCGGCGGCGTGCTGGTGAACGAATCCGGGAGCTCGCTGCTCGGCTTCGACGGTCAGGAGGGATTCGACCGCGAGGTCGCAGCCTGGGTCGCCGCATCGCGCGACGGCACGCCGCCACCGGTGACCGCGCAGGACGGCCGCACGGCCCTCGCCGCGTCGCTCGCTGGTGAACGGTCCATCGTCACGGGCCGCATGGTCCGGGTCGGGGGTGGCCGGTGAGCTCTGACCTGTTGGTCCTGGGCCACGTGCCCTGGACGCCCATCGGGCAGGCCTGCGGGGCCGTGCCGGGCGTGCGGCTGGGGGCAGCAGGTGAGCTGGCCGGCCACCGCGCAGCATCCCGGAAGCCGACCGGCATCGTGGTCGGGCCGGGCGACGATCCGCAGCGGTCGGCCCGGGTGGCCGCGGCCGTTGGCGTGCCGGTGCTCATCGAGCCCGTCGGTGCACTGACCGCTGCGGACATCACGGAGTTGCTGGCGACCGCGGAGATGAGTGGCGCCAGCCTGTTCGCCGGCTTCCGACGCCGGTTCGAGCCGGACGTCCGCTGGTCGCGCGGCACTGTTGCCGCCGGCGGTATCGGGCTGACCTGGGGCGTCCATGCCGAGGTGTTGCGCAGCCGGGCTGCCGACCCTGTGACGGAGGCTCTCGACCTCCTTGACACACTGTCACTGATCTCAGGCTGCGTGCCGACCTCGATCAGCCGCTTCGACCGGGGCCGTGGTGCGCCTGTGGTGCTGAACGTGCTGCTCGACCATGGCACGTCCGGACACGTCGTGGTGCGTGCCGCGGAAGGCGAGCTGCCGAGCGGTCCCGAGCTGGGCACATTCCGGGTCATGGGCTCGCACGGCACCGTGGCCGGCGACCTGGACCTGCCGGGCCAGACCCTGACCATCGATGGCAGCGTGAGCCACGAACGTGTCGGTGCGGACGGCGCGACACGGCTCGTGGCGGCGTTCCTCGCCATCGCCGCGGGGGCACCTGGGCCGCGACCGGTCGAGCTGCGCGGGGCCATCCGCGATATCGGGCTGCTGGCGACGGTGTCGCGCCGCGGAAGGGGGAGTCGATGAGGTTGGTGGCATTCCGGGGGCCCGGATCGGGGACCCGGCTGGGCGCAGTCGTGACCCGTGGCGACGAGACCGGCGTCATCGACCTGCGGGCTGCCGATGCGACCCTGCCCACGGACGTGTTGACCCTGCTCGAGTCCGGGCCCGCGGCGATGGAGCGGGCTCGCGCCGTCGTGGCGGAGGGCCGTGCTCCGCTGGTGGACGGGGTGCGACTCCTGGCGCCCTTGGCTCGCCCGCCCAAGCTGTTGGCCGCCGCGTCCAACTACCAGTCCCACATCACCGAGAGTGGCCTGCCGGAAGTCGACAAGGCGCGCATCGTGCCCAAGCTGTTCCTCAAGCCGTCGAGCTCCATCGTCGGCCCGGACGTGCCGCTGGAGCTGCCTTCGGTCAGCGATTCGGTAGACTGGGAGCTGGAGCTGGCCGCGGTCATCGGCACTCGCTGCCGTGACGTGTCGCTGGACTCGGCGCTCGAGGTCGTGGCGGGCTACACCATCATCAACGACATCTCGGCACGTTCCATGAGCTGGGGCCTGCCCGACCGTGAGCCGAACGCGTGGAACGACTTCTTTGACTGGCTCAACGGCAAGTGGGTCGACGGCTTCGCGCCGCTCGGGCCATGGTTCGTGACCGCCGACGAGATCCCGAACCCACAGGCGCTCGAGCTCGAGCTCCGTGTCAATGACGAGCTGCGGCAGCACGCGAACACGAGCCAGATGATCTTTGGCGTTGCCGAGCTGGTGTCCTTCGCGTCGCGTTTCATGACCCTTGAGCCGGGCGACATGTTCGCGACCGGGACCCCGGCGGGCGTGGGGGCGACCACACGCACCTATCTGGTGCCGGGGGACGTGATGACCGGCACCATCGAGGGACTCGGCTCCCTGACTACGCCGGTCGTGGCCGGGCGTGCCGGCTAGCAGGCATCGGCGGTCATGAGCGCCATCACGCTGGTGGTGGTCGGCGGCTCCGTCATCGACGGCACCGGCGCGCCGCGACGCTCGGCGGACGTGGCCATCGCCGACGGGCGGGTGGCGGCCGTCGGGGACCTATCCGCCGTGGACGCCCCCCGGCTCGATGCCACAGGGATGGTCGTGGCGCCTGGTTTCGTGGACCTGCATGGCCACTCAGACCTGACCCTGCTGTCCGACGGCCGGGCACGCAGCGCCGTCGCCCAGGGCATCACCACCCAGGTCGTCGGCAACTGCGGCATCGGTCCGGCCCCGGCGCCACTCGACCAGGCCGTGGCGATCCGACGTGCCATCGCGCTCATCGACCTGGACCCCGACGTGCCATGGGCCTGGACCACCATGGCTGCCTACCGGGCCGCACTCAGTGGTGCCCGGCCGGCGCTGAACGTGGCGACCCTTGCCGGGCACCTGGCACTCCGGATCGCCGTTGCGGGGGAGCGTGGCGGCACGCTGGTCACCTCGGAGATCGCTGCGCTGGAGGCGTACGCGGACGCATCGCTCAACGAGGGTGCCGTGGGCATCTCCACGGGCCTGATGTACCCGCCGGCCCGGTCCGCCGATCGTGCCGAGCTGGCGGCACTCGGTCGGGCCGTGAGGCGCCATGACGCCCTGTTCGCGGTCCACATGCGGGACTACGGTGATGCCCTGCTGCCGGCGGTGGATGAAGCGCTGGGTATCGCGCGCGATACCGGCTGTCGGCTCCAGATCAGCCATCTCGCCGTGGCCGGTCGACGCAACTGGGGGTCGGTCGCGCGCGCGCTCGAGCGGGTCGATGCGTGTCGCGCCGACGGCCTCGATGTCGGCGTGGACATCTACCCCTACCTCGCGGGCAGCGCCAACCTGTCGCAGCTGTTGCCGGGTTGGGCACAGGAGGGTGGCTCGCTGGCCATCGCCGAGCGACTTGCCGACCCTGCGGTCCGCCGGCGGATCCGCCAGCAGTGGCGATCGACCCTCCATCTCGGCTGGGACGAGATCCGTGTCTCGCTGGTCGACGACGAGCTGCGTGATGCCGTCCTTGGGCGGACCATCGAGGAAGCCGGGGGCGTGCTTGGTCTGGCACCCGATGCAGCGGCCCTGGAGCTCATCGCGCGGACCGCGGACAGAGTCCAGATGGTCGCGTTCGGGCGCTCCGAGACAGACTTGCTGGCGGTACTGGGACACCCCTCCGCGGTCATCGGCTCCGACGGTCTGGCGCTCGATCCTGATGGTGCCACCGGCATCGGCCGGCCGCACCCCCGCTCCTACGGTTGCTACCCGCGGCTCCTGGGGGAGATGGTGCGCGAACAAGGCACGCTCAGCCTCGAGCGTGCCATCGCGATGTCCACGTCGGGGCCCGCCGACCGGGTCCGGCTGGCCGACCGAGGCCGTATCGCGGCGGGCGCCGCTGCGGATCTCGTGCTATTCGACGCCGACCGGGTCATGGACGGCAACAGTTTCGAGCAGCCTGCCTGCTTCCCGCTGGGTATCGAGCACGTGCTTGTCAACGGTGTGCCGGTCATCCGCAACGGCATCCAGCTGGACACCGTTCGCCCGGGCCGGGTGCTCTCGCCCGGGTAGACGCACACGCCCATGCAGCGGATGCCCGACGCCTGGCAGGTCCCCGATCCGAGGGTATGGCCCGGATCGATCTCGGGTCTCGCCCGATCGCCCGGCAGTGGCCGGCCAGCACCTCCAGCCTGGCTCGGAAGGCGTCCGTGGAGGCCATGGGCGCCCACCTCTGCCACAGGTCGGCATGCCGTGCTGCCCCGCGCCGACCCACCCGCTCCCCGCTGGCACCCACGATGCAGGCACATGCGCCGGGATCGGCGGAGGAGCGCGACGGACGCCCGTGACTCGGTAACGTGGGGACTCGTGGTGCACCGGTCCGCTCCGTGATCCGTCAGCTCCCGGTCCTGCCATGCGGCGCCGAGACCCAGCATGGCTCGACCACTGCTCTGAAGCACACGTACGCCCCGGAGCCAGTCCGTGGAGTGGCTCACCAGTCGCTCCGGCTGGCGGCCCGCGGGAGCCACGTGGCGGGCACGACGATGTCTCGCGGGATGTCACGGATGTCGGCGATATCCGCCATGGCCGCATCCTCCGCGAGCTCCCGGACCAGGCGCGCCAGCACCCGCCGGGCCCCGTCCGAGCCACCCAGCGCCAGTCCCCACTGCGTCGGCCGCGCGATCATGACGCCACGTGCGCCGAGGCCGAGGGCGATCAGGGCATGGCCGCCGCGCCGGATGCCTCCATCGACATACACTTCGCTGCGGCCGTCGACAGCGGCGACACAGTCCGGGAGTGCCATCGCCGAGGGCATCGAGCCCTCGAGCGTGCGGCCACCGTGGTTGCTGACCACGATGCCCCCGAAGCCTCGGCTGGCGGCCTCTGCGGCATCCGCCGGGTGCAGGACACCCTTGAGCACGACCGGTACGCCGCAGGTCGCAGCCAGCCGTTCCGCCCAGGCCCAATCCAGGTGGCGCAGCACGGGCTCGTGGCCGGAGTGATGCGCGAACACGATGCGCTCACTCGTGAAGCCACCGACGGGCCGGGCACTCGCATCAGCGTCCGAGGTGACATCGATGGTCAGGACGATGGCCCGCACCCCGGCCGCCACGGCGCGGGCCACCAGTGCGCCGGTGAATCCGGCGTCCTCGAATGGATACAGCTGGAACCAGAGGTCGATGCCGGGCACGGCGGCAAGCTCCTCGACGGGCGTCATGCTGCTGGTCGAGAGCACCATCGTGCCGCCCAGGGCAGCCACGGCGCGGGCGATGCCCAGCTCTCCGTCGGGGTGCGCCAGGCGCTGGACGGCAGAGGGTCCCACGATGATGGGATGGGCCACCTCCCGACCCAGGAACGAGGTCGCGATGGATGCGTCCCAGCTGCCAGTGAGGCGACGCGGCCGGAGCCACCACGCATCCCAGGCTGCCTCGTTCTCGTGCAGCGTCCGCTCGTCGCGGGCGCCGGTCACGAAGTAGCCCCAGGCATCGGGGCCCATCGCCTCGGCCGCCGCGGCTTCCAGGTCCGCTATGGGTGCCAGGTCGAGGTCCGGCGACATCACGGCCGCGCATCCGGGTTGACCGCGTTCCGGGGACGACCGCCGTCGAGCACCCGCAGAGCCTCGTCTGCGCACAGCAGCGCCAGCTCGCGGCGTGCCTCCACGGAGTACCACGCCACATGTGCCGTCACCAGCACGTTCGGCCGTGACAGGATCGGCCGGTCGAGATCCGGCGTCGGCTCGTCCTCCAGCACGTCGATGCCGGCCGCCGATACATGGCCCGACACGATGGCGTCGTCGAGCGCGTCGAGATCCACCAAGCCGCCGCGGCTGGTGTTGACGATGACCACCCCCGGCTGAGTGGTAGCCAGCCGGACCGCGTCCACGAGGTGGTAGGTCGCTTCGGTGAGCGGGCAGTGGAGGGTGATGGCATCTGCGCGCCGGAAGAGTCCGTCAAGGCTGACCGGTTCCGCGCCGCGTTCGCGGATGACTTCGTCCGGCAGCATCGCGTCGTAGCCGATGACCTGCCACCCGAACGCGCTCGCACGCTGCACGACCTGGGAGCCGATGCGGCCCATGCCCACCACGCCCAGGACCCGTTCCGACGGGCGATGGACCGGCGGCAGCAGGTCATAAGCCAGGAATCGGCCGGCGCTGCGCCATGCGCCCGCGAGCGCATCCAGGCGCCGCGCGGCGGCCATCAGCAACAACACCGTGTGATCCGCGACCTCTGCCACGCAGTAGTCGGGCACGTTGGCGACCCAGATGCCGCGACGGCTGGCGGCGGCGACGTCGATGAGGTCGTAGCCGATGCCGGCCCGGATGATGAGCCGCGCGTGGTCCAGGTGACCGATCTCCGCCTCGCGCAGCGCCAGCGTGCCGTCGATGATGACGCTGGCGTCAGCGGCGGCGAGGGCCGCGTCCGAGGGGCTCGTGCCATCGGGCAGCACGATCACGTCCACGGCGTGCTCGCGGAGCCGGTCGATGCCCGGCTGCAGCAGCTGCCGTGAATCGGTCACGACCACGCGGCGGGCGAGTGTCTGGGTGTCGATCATGGGACCTCCGGAGACGGACGGATGCGTTGGGCCACGAGTGTGCCCGCTGCCGGCGACACCAGCGCGTCGTTGACGCTCACCGTTTCGCATTGTAGATTGTCGACAATGCCCGTAACGTGCCGTCGGTCCCACCCGCGATGCCCCGGCCGCGCAACGGTCGTCCGGGTATGACGACACGACCCGTGACCCGATCGCGAGCGATCAGCGATGTCGCCGCCATGCTCATGCCCGGCGGCGTCAGTTCCAGCCTTCGGGCGATGCAGCCCGGGCGTGTCTTCGTCCGGGCTCGAGGCAGCCGCCTCTGGGATGCGGACGGCAACGAGTACGTGGACTACCACGCGGCGTTCGGGCCCATCATCCTGGGGCACGCCGACGCCGGGGTGCGGGAAGCGGCCATGGAAGCCATCGACATGGTGGACATCGTCGGCCTCGGGTCGACAGAGCTCGAGGTCGAGCTGGCCCAGGCGATCCAGCGCCACGTCCCCTCGGCGGAGCAGGTCCTGTTCGCGAACTCCGGATCGGAGGCCACCTTCCATGCCATCCGGGTGTCGCGCGCCGCGACCGGGCGGCGGCTGCTCGTCAAGTTCCAGGGTTGCTATCACGGCTGGCACGACTACGCGTCGGCGAACGTCATCAGTCGCCCGGAGCGGATGGGATCCATCGACCCGACCTCGGCGGGCATCCTGCCCCAGGCCCTGGAGTGGCTGGAGGTGCTGCCCTTCAATGACGTCGAGGCGCTCGAGGGCCTGATGGCCAGCAAGGGTGACGAGGTGGCGGCCGTCATCCTGGAACCCGTCATCCACACCATCGGCTGCGTCATCCCAACACCTGAGTTCCTGGCCGCCGTCCGGCGGACCACCATGGAGCATGGCTCGGTGCTCATCTTCGATGAGGTCGTGACCGGCTTCCGGCATCACCTCGGCGGGTACCAGGCGATCGCGGGTATCCGACCCGACCTGACGACGTTCGCCAAGGCCATCGCCAATGGCTATCCGCTGGCCGTCGTGTGCGGTCGCGCGGACCTGATGGCCAACTTCAACACGCTCCCCGGCGGCACTGTCATGTTCGGCGGCACGTACAACGGCAACCCCTTGTCCGTGGCCGCAGCGCTGGCGACCATCGCGCGTCTCGAGGCCGGCGACGGGGCCATCCATCGCTACCTGTTCGAGCTGGGTGACCGGATGCGTACCGGGCTCCAGGGGATCGTCGACCGCCTGGGTATCCCCGCGAGGGCGACCAACCTGGGCTCCATCTTCGTGCTCTACTTCACCGACCGCGACGTACGCTCATACGACGACGCCCTGACCAGCGACCCGGACGCGTACGTGGCATTCCATCGGGGCATGACCGAACGCGGCTTCCTCATGCCCGCCATGAACCTCAAGCGCAACCACCTCACCGCCGCACATACCGTGGAGGACGTCGACCGGACCCTGGGTGCCGCAGAGGACGTGCTGACCCAGATCGCGGCCAGTCGCCCGCGACCGCACGAGCGCGCGGGTCTGCTGCGGACCGCGCCGGGTGTCGCATGACCGAGCCGGCGGCCATCGCGACCAGCCCCGCGGTGGGTGTGCCGAGGGTGGTGTTCTATGATCCCATCCGTTCGGACTGGAGCTATGCCATCGAGCGCTCCGTGCTGGAGCCCGAGGGCGTGGAGCTGGTCATCCCCGCGGATGACGCTGCGGCGGAGCAGCTCATCGAGGACGCGGACGTCGTGATCGTGACCGGCATCGGCCGGCTGGGTGCCGCCCAGATCGGTCGCCTCCGGAATGCCGTCGGACTGCTGTGCTACAGCATCGGCATGGACCAGGTCGATGCCGACGCGGCGGAGACCGCCGGGATCCCGGTCCGGAACGTTCCCGGCTACTGCGCCGACGAGGTCGCCGATCATGCCCTGACCTTGTTGCTCGCAGCCTGGCGGCGCCTCATCCCCATCGTGGACGACACCCACCGCCTGGGCTGGCCTGCGACACAGGCGGGGCCGGACGTCCGGGCGATCCGGCGTATCCGGGGCACGACCCTCGGCATCCTGGGCGCGGGCCGTATCGGCACCCGGGTCGGCACCCGGGCGCGCGCATTCGGCATGCGCACCATCGCCGCGGATCCCTGGAGCGCGGGCTCGGACGACCTGCCCGTGCTGCCCCTCGTGGACGTGCTGGCGCAGGCAGACGGCCTGGTATGTTGCGCGGCGCTCACCCCGGAGTCTCGGGGCGTCCTGGACGCGTCGGCCCTCGCGGGCGTGAAACCGGGCCTCATCCTCGTGAACGTGGCGCGCGGCGGGCTGGTCGACGAAGAGGCGCTCGCGGCTGCCCTGGCAGACGGCCGCATCGCATACGCCGCGCTGGACGTTCGGGACCCGGAGCCGCCAGGCGCGACCCGCGACCGGCTCGCTGGCGTGCGCAATGTCGTTGAGACGCCGCACATCGCAGCGTCCTCCCAGGAAGCCGTGCTGGACTTGCACCGCGAGGCCGCCGAGACATGCCTGGAGATGCTTCGCGCAGCTGGACGGCTCGACCCGATGAGCGCCTGACCGAACGACCTGATCCCGGATATCGACAAGAGCCCGACGCCGAGGCGCCGGATCCGCACGGAGGGAGACGTCACGCATGGTCGACGAGTTGCTTGCCCGGATCGCACCCAGGGACTACGCGCAGGTGGGCCGATTGGTGCTGCCCGATCCTGTCGTGGCCTGGATCGAGTCCGGCCAGGCGGCTCCATGCGACAACGAGGCGGCCTTTGGGCGCTGGCGTCTGCTGCCCCGGATGATGCGCGGCGTGGCCGACGTGTCCACCGCGACGACCATCCTCGGCAGCCCGGTCGCGGCGCCCATCGGGGTCGCGCCCATCGGTGTGCAGGGCGCCTTGCATCCCGACGGTGAGCGGGCGATGGCGCAGGGCGTGGCAGCCGCCCACAGCCTGTGCATCATCGCTGTCAACTCCGTCAACCCCATCGCTGCGGTCGCCGCCGCCGCACCGGACGCAGCCCTGTGGTTCCAGCTCTACAACTGGCCCGACCGCGCCGCACTGGGTGCGGTCATCGATGAGGCGCAGGCCGCCGGCGTACGGGCCATCGTGCCCCTCGTCAACACGCCCGTGATGTATCCCCACGTGCCCGGGTCGGTCGGTTTCCGGGTGCCCGCCGGTATGGAGCTGGCGCATGGTGCCGCGCGTCACGGCTTCGATGCCAGCCTTGACTGGGGCTACATCGAGTGGCTCGCGTCCCGCACCAGCCTGCCTATCGTGCCCAAGGGCATCCTCCACCCCGACGATGCCCGTCACGCCCTGGATGCTGGCGCCCGGGCGATCCTGGTCTCCAACCACGGCGGCAGGCAGGTGCCGCGCTCGGTCGCGACCCTGGACGCCCTGCCGGCCATCGTGGCCGAGGTCGGCGACCGGGCCGAGGTGTATCTCGATGGCGGTGTCCGGTCAGGCACCGACGTGCTCGTCGCCCTCGCGTTGGGGGCGCGAGCCGTGTTCGTGGCGCGGCCCGTGGCCTGGGGGCTGGGGGTTGGTGGCGTGACCGGGGTGAGTCGCACCCTGACCACGCTCGGTTCGGAGCTGTCGAGGGAGATGGCGATGTGCGGTGCGCGGTCTCTGGACGAGTTGACGTCGGAGCTGCTGGTGCGGGCCGGCTGAGGTGGTCGAGCGTATCCGGGTCCGAAACGTCTACCCGCTCGCGGCTGCCGACCGAGGGCTCCTGGAGCGCGTCGATTCCCGCCTGGAGTTCGTGCACGAAGGCGAGGACACCTCTGCGTGGGCGGCATCCCTCCGTGATCCGGATGTCCAGATCATCATCGGCAGCTACCCGCCGCCGGATCTCGAGGCGACACCCCGGCTGCGCTGGCTCGTCACGGCGGGTGCAGGCGTCGACTATCTGGTGCCCACGGACCCCTGGGGCCATGGCCTGACGGTCACCAATGGCAGCGGCTTGCACGCGGTCCACATCGCGGAGTACGTCCTGGGCGCCGCGCTCTTCGCCCGGCAGCGCGTCGTGGCCCGACTGGTCGATCATGTCGCGCATCGCTGGGCATCGGACACGGACCGCATGTCCGTTGCCGGCCAGCGTCTGCGCGGCACCACCGCTGCCATCATCGGCTACGGCAGCATCGGCCGGGAGGTGGCCCGCCTGCTGCACGCGTTCGGGGTGCGCATCCTGGCGCTCAAGGCGAACCCGCACGAGCGCATCGACACGGGCTGGCGGGAGGTCGGCACGGGCGACATCGAGGGCCTGCTGCCGGCACGGTTCGCGGGCCCCAACGAGCTGCTGCACGTGGTCGCGCAAGCAGACCTGGTCGTCCTCACGCTGCCCGGCACGCTTCGGACCGCGGGCCTGGTGGATGCGCAGGTGCTGGCCGCCATGCGGCCCGATGCGTGGCTCGTGAACGTCGGGCGCGGATCCCTGGTCGATGAGTCCGCGCTCGCCGCGGCCCTCCGAGCGGGACGCATCGGCGGCGCCGTCCTGGACGTGACCGTGGCAGAGCCGCTGCCGCCCGAGAGTCCCTTGTGGGACCTGCCGGACTGCCTCGTGACCGCCCACATCTCGGGTACCGGCGACGTCGACGAGCTGTGGCACCAGAGTGCCCTGCTGTTCGCGGAGAACCTGCGACGTGATCTCGTCGGCGAGACCCTGCTCAACATCACATCAGGTGCCACAGGCTACTGACGGCCATCAGAGGAAGGGGAATCGGGATGCGGGTCACCGACGTCCGGACACTGCTGTTGACGGCGCCCTGGACGGGCGATCCCGCGTGGACGACCGACGGCAACGCGGCCTTCACGACCGAGGGCGAATTCCGGCGCTCGAGCGCGATCGTGGTCGTGGACACGGACGATGGCATCGTGGGCATCGGCGAGACCGTCATGGGCTACTTCTGCGCGGAGGCCGTGCCGCCCATCGTGGAGGCCTTCACGGCGCCGCTGCTCGACCGCTCCCTTGGCCTTGACCCGCGCTTCCCGGCACGCTGTTTCGACGAGCTCGCCCAGCGCAGCCTGTGGTGGGCGCGGACGGGGCTCGGGCTGTCGGTGCTCTCCGCGGTCGACATCGCGCTGTGGGACATCGCTGGCCAGGCGGCGGGTCTGCCGATCCATGCGCTGTTGGGTGGCGCTGCTCACGGTCGCCTGCTTGCCTACGCCTCGGGCGGCACAGGCAACTGGCCGGTCGAGGCGACCGTCGAGCAGGCCCGGCGCTACGTGGACCGAGGGTTCCGGGCACTGAAGCTGGGAACGGGCTTCAGTGGCCGGCCAGGCACGTTGGCACGCGGCTCGGTGCCGCCGCCATACGGGACCTGGCACGCTCCCACGACGGCGCTTCGGATCCGTGATGAACAGGACAAGTTCTCGGCGCTCCGCTCGGCCTTCGGGTCCGGCATCGAGCTCGCGGTGGACTCTCACGCTGTCCAGGTGCGCGAGCCCTGGTCCCGACGTACTGCGCTGGACCTGGCCCACGCGATGGAGCCCTTCGACCTCATGTTCTACGAAGAGCCGCTGCGCTATGACGACGCGGAGGGGTATGCCGAGCTTCGGCGTTCGACGCGCATCCCCATCGCGGGTGGTGAGTGCCTGACAGGGGTGGAGGAGTTTCGGGACTGGATCAACGCAGGCGCCCTTGACCTTGCCCAGCCCGACGTCGCTCACGTCGGTGGCATCACGGTCGGGCACCGGGTCGCCCGGTTCGCCGAGATCAACAAGGTCGGGCTGCTGGTCCACACGGGGGCGTCCATCGGCCCCGGCTGGATGGCCAATCTCCACCTCGCCTTCGCCAGCTCCAACGCGCGTGCGGTCGAGGTGGCCCTGGCACCAGACAACGTGCGAGCCCAGCTGCTGCAGGAGCCTCTGACCCTCCACGACGGCGACCTGTTGCCACCGACAGCGCCGGGCCTCGGGGTCAAGCTGCCGCCCGACCTGCTGGAGCGCTTCCCGTACAGGTCCGGCCAAGGCGAGGTCGCCTAGATGAGCAGGCAGCCGTTGGGCGTCGGCATCCTGGGTTCCGGCAACATGGCGATGGTGTACGCGGACGCGCTCGCGACCCAGGTAGACGGTGCGCGACTGGTCATGGTCGCGCTCGGCAGCCGGGCCCCCGGCCTCGCCGACGAGCACGGTGTGGCAGCGGCAGCGGATGCTGCTGCACTGCTGGCGCGCCCCGACGTGGACATCGTGGTCATCGCCACCCCCCACTCGACGCATCGTGCGCTGGCTCTCGCGGCTGCTGCCGCGGGCAAGCACGTCTACCTCGAGAAGCCCATGGCACTGGACGTGGCGGAGTGCGATGCGATCATCGACGCGTGCGCGACGGCGGGCGTCCGGCTGACGGTCGCCAAGCAGACTCGGCACATGCAGATGTCGATGCGGGCCCGTGAGCTCATCGATGCGGGCCACATCGGCGAGGTCCGTGTGGTGCGCGCCACCAGCCCTGCGTCCGGCTTCGAATTGCCACCTGGCCACTGGCTGAACGACCCACAGGAGGGAGACCTGTTCCTGGACTGGGGTTCGCACGCCTGCGACTCGTTCCGCTGGTTCACCGGATCGGAGCCCGAGCGCATCTACGCCGACTACGCAGACTTCGGTGATACCGGCTACCGATGGCCGACCGGCCTCGTCCAGGTACGCATGACCAACGGAGCGATCTGCCAGGCCTTCATGGCCTACCAGGTCGCAGAGCCCGGGCTCGGGTCGGGATCCAACACGCAGTATCAGATCATCGGGGCTGAGGGCACCATCGAGTGGGATCTCGACCAGATCCGGGTGGCCAGGGACGGCCACTGGCGGACGGAGTGGCAGCTCGAGACATGGCTGACACCATGGCAGCCTCGTCACGCGCGTCGCATCGGGAATACCGCCCGGCAGGTCCAGGGTTTCGTGGATGCCATCCGGACCGGGGGTGAGACGCCTGTCAGCGGTCGCGATGGGCGGACCGCGATCGCGATGGCAGGTGCCGCCTCGCGATCGGCCCAGACCCATGAGGTGGTGGTCATGGCCGCCCCGGAGCGATCGTGATGCGCTCGATCGCGGACCACGGGGGCACGCGTCGAGCAGTCGGTCTGCGGTCCCCGTGGAGTTTTGACAAAACCGGCCGGGTCGCAGCGACCGAGCGTGCATCCGTCACCCATCCGCCACCGGCGACAGCGTTGACGCCCTCCGGCCGCCCGCCTATCATCCCGCCTGTCGAACGTATATTGTCGACAATCACTCGTGGCCAACGTTCGACGCCGCAGAGGGTGTGGGCCTGCATCAGGGAGAGCGTCCCGCGTGACCGCCGTGACCAGAGGGATACGCGCGATACCCGGCAGGATGGCCGGGCGTGTGGACCGACTCAGCGACAACGCCTTCGGGCTGCTGTCGTTCCTGCCTGGCGGCCTGCTCGTGTTCCTGTTCGTGCTGCCACCCATCATCGCCGTTGCAGCCATGAGCTTTCTGCGCATCGAGCTGCTCAAGGACGACATCATCCGGTTCGTGGGCCTCGACAACTTCCTGGTCCGGATGCCTCGCGACTCGGCCTTCCTGGAGGCGATCCCCAGGACCATCATCCTTGCCGCGGGCGTGACCATCGCGACCGTGCCGCTCGCGCTCGGAACAGCGGTGCTCCTCGCCCGGACGTTCCGTGGCTCGCGCATCATCGGCATCGCCGTGCTGCTGCCCTGGGCCGTGGCACCCGTGGTCACGGGCCTCTACTGGAAGTTCATCTTCAACTCCCAGTTCGGGCTGGCGACCGCGGTCGCGAATGCCCTCGGGCTTGCCAACGGCCCCGTGAAGTGGTTGGAGTCATCCACGAGCGCCATGCTCGTGGCCATCGTGGCCACCGCCTGGCGGATGGTGCCGCTCATGGCACTGCTACTCCTGGGTGCCCTGCGGACGGTGCCCGAAGCGCAATACCGGGCAGCGCGCATGGACGGTGCCACCGCCTGGCAGACGTTCCGCTACGTCACCCTCCCAACCATCGGCCCGACCCTCGCGGTCGTGAGCATCATGACCGTCATCCTGTCGCTGCAGATGATCGACATCCTGTTCACGCTCACCGGCGGCGGGCCGGGCACCTCGACCACGGTCATCACATACCACATCTACCGGAACACGATCGGCAGCCTCAGCTTTGGCTATTCGTCCGCGCTGGCGGTCGTGCTGTTCCTCATCATCCTCGCCTGCAGCGGGCTGTTGCTTGCGGTCCGGTATCGGCGTGCCCCACCACCGATGGTCGTGGAGGACGAGGACGAACTGCTGCAGGCGAGGTTGCACGTGGGCCGTGTCCCGGGCGCCACGGCAGCGTTCCTGGCCCTGCCCCGGATGACCCCATATCGACGGCGCGTGCGGGTCCCTCGGGTGGTTGGCAAGGTCGTGGTCGGGGCGGCGACGGTGTTGCTCATCACGTGGCTCGTGGGCCCCATCATCTGGGTCGCCATCACGAGCGTCCAGCCCGAGTACGCCGTGACGCAGCTGCCGCCTCAGCTCACCGCCGACCTGCGCCTGTCCAACTTCACAGACCTGCTATCGCGGCCCGACTGGCAGGCCTCCATCGTGGTCAGCCTCGTCGTGGTCAGCCTGGTGACGCTGTTCACGCTGCTGTTGTCGGCGTTGGCTGCGTATCCCCTGGCGCGCTACTCGCTGCCCGGTTCCCGGGTCGTGATGGTCCTGCTGCTGTTCACGCAGATGATCCCCGCTGTGGTCGTGGCTATCCCCATCCTGCTCATCTTCCGGTTCCTGGGCCTCAAGGACACCATCCTTGCCTTGGTCCTGGTCAATGTCGCGTTCTGGATCCCCCTCGTCGTGTGGCTGCTCCGGAACGTCTTCCAGGAGGTGCCCCGGGCACTCGAGTCCGCGGCTCGCATCGACGGCTGCGGCCGTATCGGCACCCTGTTTCGGGTGGTCATCCCGGCGGCCTGGCCGGGTCTGTCGGCAACGGCCATCCTGCTGTTGGTCGGCACCTGGAACGAGTTCCTGTTCGCGGTGATCCTGGGAGACCGCAATGCGGTGACCGTGACGCGACTCATCGGGTTCGTGCAGGCGACCGTGGGCCCTGAGGGTCCGCCGCCATTCACGCTCGTCGCCGCTGCCGGAGTCACGGCGTTCCTGCCGTGCCTGGTGCTGGTGATCCTGTTCTACCGGCGCCTGATGGCCGGCCTGAGCCAGGGGTATGTCAAGGGATGAGGAGGTGAGCTGCAGATAACTAGGATGGGTCGAGACCAACGGCGAGACAAGACCAACGAAGGATGGTGGACCGTGAGTGATCGCGACAGGATCGAGCAGGACATGCTCGGCCGGCAGCTGAGCCGGCGGACTCTGCTCAAGGCAGGTGCGGTTGCGCCCTTCGGGGCAGCGATGCTGTCTGCCTTGGGTGGACGCGTCGGGGCGCAGAGCCCTGCAGCAGGGTCGGGCGGACCAGCGCCCGACTTCAGGGGCGTGACGCTCCAGGTGTGGAGCGGTGGCACGACCGGACCGCCCGCCGAGAAGGCGGCCGCTGAATGGGGCGCCCTGACCGGCGGCACCGCCATCATCACCGTGGTGCCGTTCGCGGAACGAGCACTCAAGTTCGCGGGCCTGATCGTGGCCCAGGATCCGGCAGTGGACCTGCTGTATACCTCCGGCCAGTTCGCCGGTCAGTTCGGTGACCGGCTGTACGTGGATCTGGATGACCCGGCACTGGGCATCGACACCAGCATCTTCGTGCCGGCGACCCTGCCCGTGCTCAGCGCAGACGGCGGGCTGCGGGCGCTCCCGCTGCATTCCGAGATGGAACTCTATATCTACAACAAGACCATGTTCAAGGTCGCCGGGCTCGACCCCGACGCGCCCCCCACGACGTGGGAAGAGTTGTACGCGGCCTCCGCGGGGCTGACCGACGGTAGCCGCTACCCCGCGGCGATGGCATGGGGCGGCGCCTATGCCGCGCCCATCTATCTCGTGTACCTCAACAGCATCGCGGGGGCCAAGCTGCTCTCCGACGACCGGACGCAGGTGTTGTTCGGCGACGAGAACGGCCTCAAGGCCTTCCAGACCATCGAAGCCGGCATGAAGGCTGGCTTCTTCGATCCGAACCTCGGCCCCGACGTCGAGGACTACGCCGTCGGCACGATGTTCAACAACGCCCAGACGGCATCCATGATCAATTTTGCGGAGTTGTGGGGCTACGCCACCGGCGGCGACCCGACCAACTTCCCGACCACCATCAAGCCGGAAGAGGTCGGCGTCGCAAAGCTGCCAGGTATCACGGCGGGCACCAGCGGCAGCGTCAACGGCTTCGAGGGATTCGGCCTCAACCGATTCGGCGTCCAGCAAGCGGCGGCAATGAGCTTCCTGGAGTACCTCTCCACGCCGCCTTTCCAGGTCCAGATGAACCTCGCCAAGACGCTGCCGTCGTCCAACACGGCGGTGCTGGAGAGCCCCGAGATCCAGGCGGTCTACCCCATCGGAGTGGTGCTGGCCGCACAGGGCCAGGAGAACCTCGATCGCTACGCGGCGCCCTACGACTGGACGCCACCCGTGAACGAGGCGCTGGGCAAGATGTATCGGGGCGAGATCGGTGCCCAGGAGGCCCACGACACGGCAGTCGCCGGCGTCGAGGACATCGTCCTCCAGTACCTCGCGAGCTAGCTGTGGCGGACCGGACCTGGTCCGTCAACCACCGTTGACCACCGTCAGGCCGGGGCGTCCGTCCCGGCCTGACCGACTCAGGAGAGAGGCGTGAGCATGACCATCGGTTACGGCATCATCGGCACGGGCATGATGGGCTCGACCTACGCCGAGGCGATCCGGACGCAGGCCCCGAGTGCCCACCTCGTGGCCGTGACGGGCGGCTCACGCTCGGGGGCCTTGGCCGCCGAGTACAGCGTGCCGGCACTGCCCGATGCGGCGGCGCTACTCGCCCGCACCGACGTCGACGTCGTGGTCATCGCGACGCCGCACACCAGCCACCTGCCACTGGCGCTCGCAGCAGCGGCTGCCGGCAAGCACATCTACCTGGAAAAGCCGATGGCCTTGACCGTAGCCGAGTGCGACGAGATCCTGGCCGCCGCCGACGTGGCGGGCGTCACGGTCACCGTCGCGTCCCAGTCGCGCTACAACGACATCTCCATCCGCGCCAAGCAGCTCATCGACGACGGCACCGTGGGACGCATCACGATGTTTCGGGTGACCAGCCCGACCGTCGGCTGGGATGTGCCCGCGGACGGTTGGTTCGTGGACCCGAAGGAGGGTGGGGCGTATCTCGACTGGGGCCCGCATGGCTGCGACACCCTGCGCTGGTTCACGGGCTCGGAGGCAACCGTCGCCTTTGGCCTGTTCCAGAACTTCGGTGGCATCTCGGCCGTCGACCCGAGTGCCATGGTCACCTATGGCCTGTCGTCGGGCGCGATGGCGCAGTTGTGGATGAGCTACGAGATCCCCGCGCCAGGCCTCGGCTCCTACATGCAGTGGTTGTGTGTCGGCGAGCACGGCATGCTCGACTTCACCAGAGACGTGCTCAAGGTCGGTCGTGGCACGGAATGGACGGTGGACCTGGAGCTGCCGGCGTGGGACTGGACGGTCGATCCCAAGGCGCCACGTCGCATCGGGCTCACGGCACGCCAGGTGGAAGGCTTCGCCCGGTCGTTGCTCGATGGCACGCCACCGGAGGTCACAGGCCGTGACGGTCGCGCGGCCATCGAGATGGTCGAGGCCGCCATTCGCTCAGACCGCACCCGCGCGGCCGTGGCGATCACCGGCTAGCGACGCGATGGCGGTCCCGGGCGTGCCACGTCCTCTCCGCGCCAGTCGTCAGCCGTCGATGGCCAGTCGCACGAAGTGGACAGCGGGTGCTCGGTCGGGACCCACGCCGAAGAACACCAGGCCGGCCATGCCATCGTCGAGCGCGATGGGCATCGGCTGGCCGAAGGTCCAGCCCCACATCGAGCCCCAGAGCCCGGCATCTGCCTCGCGGCGGTCGTGGACGGTGGCCAGTTCGCCGACCACCTCGCCGCTGGCCTCGTCGAAGATGACCAGCTCCTGGTCCGTGGACCATGTGGCGCCACCGTCCGCCGACACACATGCCCGGATGCCCCGGGGCGCCGTCCGACGTGCATAGGCCGCGAGCAGCCGACCGTCACGCAGTGCGACGGTGTTGACGGGGCCGCCGATGATGCTGGTGTCGAGGTCGCCTGTCCAGGTGTGCCCGCCGTCCGCACTCCAGCCGACGCGTGCCGGCAGTGTCACGTCGGTCACCACGTCGTGCGCCCACACCAGGGACGCGATCCGGCCGTCCGCGAGCAGCGACACGCGCTGGTCATAGTGCGCGATCCGGCCAGTCGGGTCGTTGAGCATCGGCGGCATCTCGGGCCAGGTGCGGCCGTCGTCCGACGACAGCGCGGCCAGCGCGTGATAGCGCTCGAGCCAGCGCGGCATGTATGCCCGACCGTGACGCTCCAGGGGGAAGACCCACCGCTGACCGCCGACGTGCAGCGGCGGTCCACACGGGATCGCCCACTCATCGGGATGCCGACGGGCGTCGATGATCCGGGGCGCCTCCCAGCCATCCTCGAGGGTGCCCCGGACGATGACGGAGTCGGCGTCGGTGAGGCCTGCCGCTGCGTCGTCCCAGTCGGGTGCCCCAGGCTCCGTGATCCACATCCGGGCAGCGGTCAACAGCAGCGTGCCCGCGGCCGACGCGCCAAGATGTGGGCCTGCCAGGGCTGCCCGACCGGCCCGGGGATGCGCCGGCGGCAGCTCGCTCGCAGGCATGTTTGGCGTCGCTTCCAGCGGGGAGGGGATGCGCGTCCACGAGGTGCCGTCGTCGTCCGATCGGTACAGGGGCACCCCGCCGTCGGGGCTCATCCGCGCTGATCCCAACCGGAAGCCGCACAGCAGCACCGGCCGTCCGGCCCGGTCCGGCACCCGGCAGATCGTGGTCCCCGAGTACGACTCAGGCCGATGATTGGGATACGGATTGTGGTGGACCCGCTGGTGGTCGATGACCCGCACCGATGCCTCCGATCCCTGCATACGGGGTCCGTGCCTGCCACGGGCCCCTCAGGGGCTGATGATTGCATATTGTCGACGATCTGCGGGCTGTGCCGGCGGTCGCCGGGCTGCGAAGACAGCCGTGTGGCTCAGGCGATGATGAGCTCGCCCCCGTGGATGTCCACGTTGGTGCCCGTGATGTAGGTCGCCTCGTTCGAGAGCAGGAAGCTGACGAGCGCCGCGATCTCTGCGGGCTGGGCCAGGCGCTGGAGCGGGATCGACTGGCGGACGCGCTCCAGTCTGTCGGCATCGATGCCATCGCGAACCATTGGCGTGTCCACGATGCCGGGCGAGATGGCGTTGACGGTGATGCCCACCGATGCCCATTCGCGCGCCAGGTGGCGGGTCAGGCCCAGGACACCCGCCTTTGCCGCTGTGTAGTGCGCCCCACCCAGGGTGGACGTGGCACGTCCGGCCATCGATGCCACATTGACGATGCGTCCGGCGCCACGCGCGACCATCGATGGCTGCACGGCCTGGCTACACAGGAACGTGCTGCGCAGGTTGGCGTTCACGACCAGATCCCATTCCTCGGGGCTGATGTCCACGACGCGAGTGGGCCGCAGGATGCCCGCGTTGTTGACCAGCAGGTCGATGCCCCCGAACGCCTCGATGGCCGCAGCCGTCATCGAACGCACCGATGCAGCGTCGGTCGCGTCCACCTGCAGCGCGAGCGCGCTGCCCCCGTCGGCGACGATGGTTGCGGCGACCTCACCGGCGGTCAGCGAGTTCAGGTCGGCGATGACCACGGCAGCGCCATCGGCGGCGAGCCGTTCCGCGATGGATCGCCCGATGCCTCGGGCGCCACCGGTGACGACCGCGACGCGGCCGGCGAAGCGGGAGCCGCCTTCAGCCACCGCCCGCACCGACCACCACGGTGCAGCTCCTGCGCAGGAAGGCGATCTCGAGTGAGACAGACGTCTCGTCGGTGATGACGAACGATTGGGCGCAATCGCCGACGCGCCGTCCCCACTCGGTGATGATGCCCGCCTCGTCTGCGACCGTGGTCCATTCCGAGGCCTGGACGGCATACGCGCCGGGTGCCAGGACCGGGGGCAGTGGCACCGCCGGCGTGAGCCCACGGTCCGCGCCTTCGACCAGGCGCACACCCAGCACGCCACCGGGCAGCGCATCGCTGATGAGCATCACCAGGTAGCTGCAGCCGCCAGCGTCATTGCATGACAGCACGTACCCCGCGGCGAGGTCAAGCGTCGCACCACCGACCGGTGCGAGCGGGCTGGCCGCAGGATCGGGTGAGCCAGCAGGCCCCGGGATCGCGGACGGACCTTGGGCCTCCACGCTGCCGGCGACCAGCAGCATCGCCAGCGTGCTGGCGATGAGCACTCGCTTCAACAGAACCTCCTGGACAGTGACCTCGACCCGGTCATCCCAGGGTGAGTGGCGGCCACGACGCAACGACGATACAGGTCGCTCGCCAACGATGGCTGGTTACGGTCCCGAGTGCAAGCCCCGATGAGTGCGTAGGGGTGAGGAGCGGTGCGCCCGGTCGCCACCGAAGCCGTGGTCACGCCGCAGGGTTCCGGCTCGGGCGCCTGGACCGTGCTACCGCTTGGACGGCGGCGTGGTCGAACGGCCCGCAGCGGCAGCCTGTCGCTGGGCGTCGCGGCCAGCCTTGGCATCGTCGCGTGCCTTGATCTTCTGTTGCTGCTCGCGTGCTGCGCGATTCTGGCGTGCCCGCTCCTGCGACGAGCGCAGGAAGTTGCGGTACCAGGAGGCGAAGCTGGCGGCGAGGATGCCCACGAAGACCGCGACCAGGATGATGGCCACCACGTCAGAGGGCTGGACCAGGCGTCCCGGTGCATCCGGCTGGGCGCCGGGTGACAGCAGGAACAGCAGCGACCACAGGATGCCGTCGACGAGGCCCAGCAGGGCGCCCACGAGGTAACTGGCACGGGGTGCCAGGAAGCCGCCGATGAAGAACACGAACAGGGCCGTGGGCGGCAGGGTCAACTGCACGTACAGCGAGACCAGGCTCTCGACACCCGACGGGAAGATGCTGCCGGTGATCGTGCCGTCGGGCTGCGTCGTGGCCTGGCTGAGTAGCATCGCGAGCACGAATGCCAGCGCCAGCATCCCGAACGGGATCCACAATTTGGGGCTGTGGGCGAGCATGCCAGGGAACGCCCGTAGGTCTTCCCGGATGTTGGGCATCCGGAACATGCCCCGCAGGCCAGCCGACTGGGGCGGCGTGACGTCGATCGTGTCGAACTCCTCGTCCTGCGGCTCGTCCACACGCGTGAGCTCTCGATGTCGGCGGCGCGCTTCGGCGCGGTCGGTGTTCTTGGCGCGGGCCAAGGGGCTTCTCCTTGCGGGCATGGCGGACCTGGGCGGTCGCTGCGGCGCATGGATGTTACCGCCGATACGCGGGACATGATCGGGAGATAAGAGGCTGCGATCATCATCGGCCACAACGCCCGCCCTGCGTCCCGCCCGGATACCCGCCGGGAGGTCGATCCATGTCACTTGGCTTGCGTGCGTCCCACGCGCGTTCGATGGTCGCTGCGTGTCTCGTGGCGACGGTCGCCATCGCCCCATACAGCGGGCTCCACACCGGCGTTCGTGCCGCGTCCGGACCGCCCGGACCGTGGTCGCCGTCACCCGATCTTGTCGTGAGCGAGGTCGTCACGGGCGGCTCGTCCGCATCCGATGAGTGGGTCGAGGTCCATGACCACGGCTCCCTCGCGGTCGACCTTGGCGGCCTGGAGCTGGTCTATGTGACGGCCGCGGGGGGCACCGTGACCCGCAAGGCGAACTGGGAGCAGAAGATCCTGAAGCCAGGCGCCAGCCTGTTGCTTGCCAACGAGGCGGGCGCCTTCGCAGGTCTTGCCGACGGCACCTGGTCCGGTGGCCTGGCCGCGGCCGGGGGCACCATCGTGTTGCGTGTCATCGGCGGCGAGGTCGTCGACTCGCTGTCGTGGGGTACTGCCGCAAGTGCCTGGGTCGAAGGTCGCCCGGGACTGGCGCCGCCCGCAGGATCCTCTCTCGAGCGACTACCGGATCACGGCGACCGCAATGGCCGCGACACCAACGACAACCGTGACGACACCTGGGTCCAGCCGCAGCCCATCCCGGATGCGCGAAGCGTCGACCCGACACCGGGGCCAACGCCCCGACCAACGGCCGAGCCGACCCCGGAGCCAACCGCGCAGCCCACACCCGAGCCAACGCCACGACCAACGGCCGAGCCAACGCCGGAGCCAACCGCGCAGCCCACACCCGAGCCAACGCCACGACCAACGGCCGAGCCGACGCCGGAGCCGACACCCGATCCCACGGCCGAGCCGACGCCGACCCTTGCGCCCACGTCCGCACCTACCCCGCGGCCCACGCCCGCACCCCTGCCCATCGCCGATGCACGAGCGCGTGCCCTCGGCACCCAAGTAACCGTCGAGGGTGTCCTCACCACGTCACTCGGCCTGACCGATACCGGCAAGGGCGCGTTCATCGAGGACGACACGGCCGGACTCGCGCTGTACCTGCCGTCCGCCACCTGGCCAGCTATCTTCGCGGGCCATGCCGTTCGCGCGACCGGGGCCATCAGCTCACGTTACGGACAGCTGACCCTGACCCTTGCGGCCGGGACGGACCTGGTCGACCTCGGGGCGGGCACAGATCCGACTGCCGTGGAACTCGGGGATGGCTCTCCGGAGGCCGTCGAAGGGCGCCTGGTCGTGGTCCGCGGCACCATCAGCGGGTCACCCGATGACCTGGCAGACGGGTTCGCCGTGGACTTGACGGACGGCCGGACCAGCCACCGCGTCGTCGTCGCCACAGGCACCAGTATCCAGCGCAGTGTCCTCTCGTCCGGTCGACGTGCCGTCATCCGGGGTGTCGTTGGCCAGCGTGCATCCACTGCCGCGGGCACCAACGGCTATCGCATCTGGCCCCGGTCACTGGCCGACATCGAGGACCAGCCGAGTCCGACCCCACAGCCCAGCCAGTCACCCAGCGCGACCGCCACGCCGGACGTCAGCCAGCGGCCCGACCCCACGCCAGGAGCGACGGCGCGCCCCGGGCCCACAGCCAGCGCGACCGCACGGCCGAGCCCGACCGGCACGCCCGTCGCCACGCCGACCGCGACGCCCAGGGTATCTCCCCGGCCGACCGCGACACCGCTGGTCGTGCCGGTGGTCTCCATCGCGGCGGCGCGCGGCATGCCTATCGGGAGTCGCATCGCCGTCGAGGGAACCGTGACCGTGGTGCCCGGCCGCGTGCTGCGCAGTGGGGTCACGTTCCTCCAGGACGGTACCGGCGGCATCGCCGTGGAGCTGCCTCGGGGCGTCGACGCCGGAACCATCGTGCCGGGCGTCATCGTTCAGCTCGCGGGCAAGCTCGCCAACCCGTACGCCAACCTGGAGTTGCGCGGCGGCACGGTCACGGACCTGGTCATCCTGGGTCGGGGCGGCGTGCCGAGCCCGGTGGTCATCACGTCCGGCGGCATGTCGGAAGCTCGTGAGGGAGAGCTGGCGCGCATCACGGGTGTCGTGGAGCGGGTCGAATCTGGCAGCAGTGGCTCCCTCGCCATCACGCTCCGCGACAACGGCGGCGAAGCACGCGTGTTCGCATTCGGTGGGCTGCACCTGGCCCGCGACCGGTTTCCTGCCGGATCCCTGTGGACCGTCAGTGGCATCGTCGGCCAACGCGAATCGACCTCCGGTGCCGGCGACGGCTACCGCATCTGGCCGGGCGACGCGGGCGACCTGGTCCGGGGTGGCACGACGCCAACGCCTCGACCGGGCCCGACACCGACCCCGCGCCCCGGCGCGACACCCAGCCCACGACCGACCGGCACGCCCAGACCGGGCACGAGTGCGCCGCCGGCCAAGCCGGTCAGCATCAGATCAGTGCAGGACGGCCAGACCGCCACCATCGAGGCCACCATCACGGCGCCCGCGGGCCTCATCGACGGTGATAGACGTCGAGTGACCGTCCAGGACGGCAGCGGTGCCCTCCTGTTGCGGTTTCCTGACGGCGCCAGCGTGCCCGCCGTGGGGACTCGCGTCCGTGCCACGGGCAAGGTGGGTACCTGGTACGGCGGCCTGCAGCTTGCGGCGGAGACGCCACCGACAGCCCGGGGCAAGGGCCCGGCCGGGCCGCTCGTCCTGCGACGGGCCCCGGGCGCGGCGGACGAGTGGCGACTGGTGCGGCTCACGGTCCGCATCACGGATGTGGCTCGTTCGGGTGATACATGGCGCGCGGAGGCGACCCTCGGCGCAGGCGGCGCCCTGCCCATCGTGGGTCTTGCCGGCAGCAAGATCCCGTCCACGGCGCTGGGTGAGGGACGGAGCGCGACCATCACGGGCATCGTCAAGCGCGCCTACCCCACTGCGTCCGACCAGCGGTTCGCGGTGGTGCCCCGGACCGCGGCCGATATCCAGCTGGGCCGGGACCCCAACACCGTGGCTGGCGTGGGCTCGGGTGACGGCGGGCCTGGCCAGCCGAGCGCCAGTGGCCCGCCCGACGGGGACACGTCCGAGCACGCCACCGGCCGGACGACCACGGCCGTCGTGGACACACCACTGGCGGGACTGACCACGCTCGCCGGCCGCAACGTGCGTGTGTCGGGCGTGCTCCAGGTGGTCGACCAACGCGTACTGACCATCGACGACGGATCGGCGCGTGCCCAGGTCCGACTGCTCGATGACGACCCAACCTTCGAGCCGCCGCTGGTCGCGGGTGAAGTGCTCAACGTGGTCGGTGTCGTCGCGGAGCGGGACATCGGCGGCTGGGAGGTCGTGGCACGGGTCCAGGGCGTGGTGCGGGCCGCTTCCCTGGCGCTCCCGACCGTGGCTCCCTCCGTGCCCGTGGCGCCGCCATCGAGCGCGCCCGGGCCGGCCATCGCAGTCGTCGGGCCCATGCCGCCCACGACTGCGCCGTCCGGTGACCCGCTGCGACTGGTGTTCGCGGTCCTCGTTGGTGGTCTGGCGGCCGCCGTGGTGATGGCCGGCGGCCTGCTCATGACGCGTCCGCTCCGTCGACGATCGGCTGGTCAAGGCGGGACGCCAGCTGTGGGCACGGACGGTCGGCTTGACGCCCCGTGAGTGAGATGCCTATGGTTCCGCGAACCGCCGACCCCGTGCGGGCATGCCGAGTGAGGAGCCACGTTGCCCAGCGCGGACCGCCGGATCGCCCTGCCCGACACCGATCGCCAGTATCACATCGACCTGGCGCCGGGTGAGCTGGCGGAGCACATCCTGCTGCCGGGGGACCCGGCCCGGACCGAGCGCATCGCCGGGATGATGGACGAGGTGGAGGTCCGGCGCGAGCATCGTGAGTTCGCATCCGCGACCGGGACGTGGCGCGGCATGCGCATCTCGGTCGTGTCCACGGGCATCGGCACGGACAACATGGAGATCGCGGTCGCGGAGATCCTGGCCATCACCCAGCGACCCACCATGGTGCGCATCGGCTCCTGCGGCGTCCTCCGCGACGACATCGCGCTGGGTGAACTCGTCATCTCGTCCGGATCGGTACGCCTGGAGTCGACCACCAGCTACTACGTCCACGATGGCTATCCGGCCGTGGCCGACTACACCGTGGTGGCGGCCCTCGTGGAGGCCGCCGCGCGCTTAGGGCACCGCGCCCACGTGGGCCTCACCGCCACTGCACCGGGCTTCTACGGTGCGCAGGGCCGTCCGATACCACGCTTGCCCATCCGTTACCCTGACCTCGCCGCGGAGATGGCAGCCCAAGGGGTCATGAACTTCGAGATGGAAGCATCCGCGTTGCTCATCCTCGCCCAGCTGGCGGGCTGTCGTGCTGGCGTCGTTTGTACCGCGTTCGCCCAGCGTGCCGAGGGCGTGTTCCTGGACGCGGCCGGCCGCCCTGCGGCCGAGCTTGCGTGTATCGAGACAGGGTTGGAGTCACTGCGTATCCTCGCCGCGATGGATTCGCAGGTCCAGGAGTCAGGGGCGCTGCATTGGCGCCCATCACTCTGGTCCGGGATGGCACCCTAGTAAGAGACGTATCCTGCGGAGATCCGGCAGATGTCCGGGTCCCGCGACTGGCGACGGGGTCGATCCGCGCCGAGAAGAACGAGGAGGATCCGGTGGCTGAGGCCTACTGCGTCAAGGACAAGAAGAAGGTCGAGATCAAGGACCCCGAGAAGATCACCATGAAGAACGGCAAGCCCGCAACGAAGGGCACCTGCCCCGAGTGCGGTGGCAGCGTCTTCCGCATCGGCGGCTGACCGTTCGCCGGGGCTGACCCTGGCCGGATCGAGCGCCATCGCGAGCGCCGGTCCATCGATCGCAGGACGCCCGGCCTCGTGCCGGGCGTCGTCGTGTCCGGCCTAGACCGGTGTGCGCCGTCCGGTCGTGCCCCTGGTGCGCGGGCTGCTCGGCGCGGGCGTGCCCTGTTGCGAGGCGTAGCCTGGCCGATGCGTGTGCACCCGGTGACCGGTGCGACGGCTGGGCCATCGCGTCGGGCGCTCCTGACCGATGGCCCAGCCGGGTACTGCACATCCGTCGGCTGGACTGGCCATTTCCGGTCGATGCTACGTTGCCGACCGACGTACCGTTCAGCCGGTGCACGCCCGCTGCGCAACCGGAGACCCCGAGACCGGCACCCTGGTGACGCACCCGCCGACCCGCCATCCCGTCCGGTCGTGGTGAGCGCATCTGGTACGATCAGCCGGAGCCCAACAGCGTCACCCTATCCTGACGCTCCGCCCGACGGTCGCGTCCGTCCCACCCCCGAGCATGCCCGCACCCGCCCAGCAGCCCTCCCGTCCCGCACCCGTGCTCGCGCTCGACCTGGGGGGAACGCATCTGCGAACGGCAGTGGTGGATGCACAAGGTGCCCTCACCGCTCGACGGCGCACCCGATCGCCCATCTCGCAGGGAGCCGCGGCCGTGGTCGAGGCAGCCACCCGGCAGCTCGACGAGACCCGCGTAGCACACCGTGCCACGGGCGGCGAGCCGCCCGTGGCGTTGGGCATCTCCGCTCCCGGTCCGCTCGATCCAGTGAGTGGCCGGCTCATCGACCCACCCAACCTGCATCACAGCCTGCACGGCTTCGCGCTTGGTCCCGCGTTGGGCGATGCCCTCGGCCTGCCCTGGTCCCTCGATCGGGATACCAACGTGGCGGTCCTCGCCGAGTCTGGCTTCGGGGCGGGTACCGGCTTCCCGGACCTCGTGTACGTCACGGTCTCGACGGGTATCGGCGGCGGCATCATCACCAGCGGCCGGTTGCTGACGGGCGGCCAACGGGCGGCCGGCGAGGTCGGCCATATCTCGGTCGATATGGATGGGCCCATCTGCGGCTGCGGCGCGCGCGGTCACCTGGAGCGCCTGAGCAGCGGCACCGGCATCGCCCGGTCGGCGCGCGAGGCGCTGGCCACGGACGTGCATGCGCCCGTGCTGCGCGCCATCGCGGCGCGCGAGGCGCCCCGGCCGCTCGAGGCGGTCCACGTGGACGAGGCTGCCAGTGCCGGTGACGCTGTCGCCATGGACATCATCGCCCGCGCCATCCGTGCCTTTGCTGCGGCCATCGTGTCCATCGCGAACCTGTTCGCGCCGGACCGCATCATCGTGGGTGGCGGTATCGCCATCGCGTGGGGGGACCGGCTGCTGCAGCCGGCGCGCGATGCGGTAGAGGCACACGCATTCCGGGTCCAGGCGGCCCGTGTCCGGATCGTACCGGCGGCGTTGGGGGACGACGTCGGTCTCATCGGGGCGCTGCCGCTGGTCGAGTTCAGGGTCTAGATCACATATCGGGCGGCATCGCCGCCGCCATCACCTGATGGGCGCCACGGTGCTTATCGCAATCGACAGGAGGATCTCATGGCCGTCAGGGTCGGTATCAACGGATTTGGTCGGATCGGTCGACAGTCGCTCAAGGCGCTCATCGAGCGCACGCCCGAGGTGGAGGTCGTGGCCGTCAACGACCTCGTGGACACGGCGATGAACGCCCACCTGTTCAAGCACGACTCGACCTACGGCGCGTACGCCGGCACGGTGTCGCACACCGCGGACTCGCTGGTCATCGATGGCCGTGACATCAAGGTGCTCCAGTACCGCGACCCGGCCCAGCTGCCCTGGAAGGACCTCGGCGTCGATGTGGTGCTCGAGTCGACCGGACTGTTCACGGACGCCTCCAAGGCCTCCGCCCATCTCGAGGCGGGTGCCCGCAAGGTCATCATCAGCGCGCCAGCCAAGGGTGAGGACATCACCATCGTGCTGGGCGTCAACGAAGCCAACTACGACCCGGCCGCGCATCATGTCATCAGCAATGCCAGCTGCACCACCAACTGCCTGGCGCCCGCGGCCAAGGTCGTCCACGAGGGATGGGTCATCAAGCGCGGCCTGATGAACACCATCCATTCCTACACCAACGACCAGAAGATCCTGGACGTGGCGCACAAGGATCCGCGGCGTGCCAGGGCCGCCGGCCTGAACATCATCCCCACCAGCACGGGTGCCGCCAAGGCGCTGGCGCTGGTGCTGCCGGAGTTGAAGGGCAAGTTCGACGGCTTCAGCCTGCGGGTGCCAACGCCCACGGTGAGCGTGGTCGACTTCACCGCGGAGCTGGAGCGACCGGCCACGGCCGAGGAGCTCAACGCAGCGTTCCGGACCGCCGCCGCGGGTCCTCTCCAGGGCATCCTGGGTGTCTCGGACGAGCCGCTCGTGTCCACTGACTTCCGGGGCGACCCCCGATCCTCGATCATCGATGCCGACTCCACGATGTCCCTTGGGGGCACGTTGGTGAAGGTCATCGCGTGGTACGACAACGAGTGGGGCTACAGCTGCCGCGTGGCGGACCTCGTCGGCTATGTGGCCGCTCGCCTGGACGCCGCCCCGGCGAGCGCCTAGCCCATGGACAAGCTCACGGTCCGAGACTTCGATCCGGCCGGCAAGCGCATCCTCGTCCGCGTCGACTTCAACGTCCCCATCGAGGATGGCCAGGTCAAGGACGACACGCGGATCCGGGCGGCCATCCCGACCATCGAGTATCTCGCCAAGCGAGGCGCCATCGTCATCCTCATGAGTCACCTTGGCCGGCCCAACGGCAAGGTCATCGAGTCGGCACGGCTGCGCCCGGTCGCGGAGCGGCTCTCGGCGCTGCTGCGCATCCGCGTGCCATGCACCGGCGACGCCCTGGGTATCGGTACCCAGGACGCCCTCGGCCGGATGAAGCCCGGGCAGGTGATCCTGCTCGAGAACCTCCGGTTCCACGCCGCGGAAGAGGCGGACGACCCGGCGTTCGCGGCGGCCCTCGCGGCCTATGGCGACATCTATGTCAATGACGCGTTCGGGACGGCGCATCGCGCACATGCCTCGACCGTGGGCATCGCCAAGCTCCTGCCTGCCTACGCGGGCCTGCTCATGGAGAAGGAGATCGCGAACATGTCGGGCCTCCTGGAATCCCCGCAGCGACCGTTCGCGGCCGTCATCGGCGGCGCCAAGGTGAGCGGCAAGATCGCGGTCATGGAACATCTCATGGACCGTGTCGACTCGTTCGTCATCGGTGGCGGCATGGCCAACACGTTCCTCGTCGCCCAGGGCATGTCCGTGGGCAAGAGCCTGCTCGAGAAGGACCGGGTCGAGGACGCCAAGCGCATCCTGGAGACGGCGGAGGAGAAGGGTGTCGCCATCCACCTGCCGACTGACATCGTGGTCGCCAAGGAGGTGACCCGCGGCGCCGAGCACAAGATCGTCGCCGCGCACAAGATCCCCAACAGCTGGTCTGCCGTGGACATCGGACCGCAGAGCATCCTCGCGTTCGAGGCAGCCCTGGATCCGGCGAAGACCATCGTCTGGAACGGCCCCCTGGGTGTGTTCGAGGTGCCCACGTTCGGTGACGGCACGCGTGCCATAGCGCGCTACCTGGCCGGTCGAGCAGAAGCGGGTACCACCGTGGTGGTCGGTGGTGGCGACTCCGTCGCAGCCGTGGAAGAGCTGCACCTGGCCGAGAAGTTCACCCACGTGTCCACGGGTGGCGGCGCCAGCCTGGAGTTCCTGGAAGGCAAGGAGCTGCCGGGTATCGCGGTGCTGCCGGACCGGCCGGTCCCGCAGATCGCGGCCGGCAAGCGCGCAGATGGGAAGGCAGCGAGCAAGTGACCCTCATCGAGCTCATCGACGCGCAGGAGATCCTGGACTCCCGCGGCAACCCGACCATCGAGGTCAGCGTGCTCACCGACGACGGCTCGGTGGGCCGGGCGGCGGTCCCCTCGGGTGCCTCGACGGGCGCCCATGAGGCGGTCGAGCTGCGTGACGGCGACAAGCGTCGCTATGGCGGCAAGGGCGTCCTGACCGCGGTCGAGAACGTCATCGACCTCATCGCGCCGGAACTGGAGGGCGAGGACGTCGCCGACCAGGCGCGCATCGACGCCCGGCTGATCGAGTTGGACGGCACCCCCAACAAGGGCAAGCTCGGCGCCAACGCGATCCTGGGAGTCTCCCTGGCCGCGGCCCATGCGGCAGCGGCATCCACGGACCAACCCTTGTACCGGTACCTCGGCGGCGTCGGCGCGCGCATCCTGCCAGTGCCAATGCTCAACATCCTCAACGGCGGCAAGCACGCCCTGGACTCCACGGACTTCCAGGAGTTCATGGTCATGCCCGTCGGCTTCGACACCTTCAGCGAGGCCCTTCGGGCGGGCACGGAGGTGTTCCACGCGTTGCGTGCCGAGCTGCACGACCTGGGCTTCGCGACGGGTCAGGGCGACGAGGGCGGCTTCGCGCCGTCGCTCGCCTCCAATGCCGCGGCCATCGAGACGGTGCTCAAGGCCATCGAGCGAGCCGGCTACCGGCCAGGCGAGCAGATCGCCATCGCGCTCGACCCCGCGTCCACCGAGCTGCTCGACGGCGAGCCCGATGCGGACGGCCAGCTGACCTATCGGCTGGAGAAGGAGGGTCGCAGCCTCAAGACCGCCGAGATGGTGGACCTGTGGTCCGACTGGGTCGCGAAGTACCCCATCGTGTCCATCGAGGACGGCCTGGCGGAGGACGACTGGCTCGGTTGGAAGCTGCTGACCGAGCGCATCGGCGACCGCTGCCAGCTGGTCGGTGACGACCTGTTCGTGACCAACCCGGAGCGACTCCAGCGCGGCCTGGACGAGCGATCCGCGAACGCCATCCTCATCAAGCTCAACCAGATCGGCACCCTGTCCGAGACGCTCGACGCTGTCGGCCTGGCACAGCGCCACGGCTGGGGCGCGATCATCAGCCATCGATCGGGTGAGACCGAGGACACGACCATCGCGGACCTGGCGGTGGCCACCGGTGTGGGCCAGATCAAGACGGGCGCGCCGTCACGCTCGGAGCGTGTCGCCAAATACAACCGCCTGCTGCGCATCGAGGCGGAGCTGGGCGCCAGCGCGGTCTTCCCGGGTCGTTCGGCGCTCGCGACCAGCCGGTGAGCGCCGGCACCCTGACCTCGGTCGATGCGCCGCCACCGGTCGTGCCCGGTCGGTTCATCGACCGTGGCGCGGTGTTCGCGGGCTATGTCGGCATCGGCATGGCCGTCGTCATCGCTATCGCGTTCGCGCTCATCATCCCGGTCCAGACCATCGTATTCGTGTCCGCGCCCATCGCGGGCGTGATCATCGGCGGCTACGCCAACAACCGCTCGGCCCGCTGGCGACCCATGAAACGGGTCTTCGCGAACGCGGCATGGGCGGGCTTCGTGACCGGTCTCACGCTGGCCATCATGTACGTCATCCTGCGGCTGCTGTTCGTGTTCGCGGACACCGGCACGATGCCCGATGGCTCGACCCTCGCCTGCACCATGGGCCCCGATTGCACCTACCAGCGCTATGCCGCTGATCCGACCCTGGCGCCGTACCTGGTGGAGGCCGGCATCACGGATGGGCCATCGATGGGTGCCGCGGTCATCCACGACCAGCTCACGGGCGGCCTGATCATCATCCTCGCCGTTGTGGCAGGTGCTGTCGTGGCCGCGGGGTTCCGGTCGGTGCGCACGCCACCACCAGCGTCAGTGGCCACCGGGGTCGTGCCCGCCGGCTGATACCCACCGTCGGTGGGTCAGTCGCCAGCGTGGGTCAGTTCTCCAGCAGCGCCTGGAGCATCGGTCCCGCGAGCGCTTGCCAGGTCGCGGTCTCGTGTCCAGTCGGCGGCGTGTCGTCCACGGTCACCGGCAGCCCGCGCGCCGTCAGGCGCCGTTCCAGCTCCTGTGACCCTTCGATGATCCAGTCGTAGTCGGTCGCGCCGTAGCCCACGTACACCCGCAGGCCGGCGAGGGGCGCCGTCACAGCCAAACGGAGCGGGTCGAACGAGTCCCGGGTCGCTTCGTCTGGATACATCCAGGCGCGTTCCGGGTGTGTGTCCAGGGTGATGGCAGGGCTCAGGGCGCCAGCACCGCCGAAGCGGTCCGGATGGCGGAAGACACCATGCAGCGCGGCATAGCCGCCCATCGACAGGCCGGCCAGGAACTGGTCCTGCGGATCGGCGGACACCGGGTAGCGCGCTGCCAGAGCGGGCATGAGCTCGTCCGCGATCCACGTGCCGTAGGCGCCGTGGTCGTAGCCATCCGCGCTCGGCGTGGAGTCGATGCCCATGCTGTCGTCGATGCCCGCCGAGACGAGGATGATTGGCGGGATCAGGCCCTGCGCGATGAGGTCCCGGGCGATGACATCGACACCGATGCCATGGAACCAGGCGCCCACATCGCCGCCCTGGCCGTGGAACAGCACCACCAGGGGATATGTGTGGCCGGCTTCCGGGGGCTCCGGCAGCCATACCAGTGCCGGCATGTCACGACCCAGCGCGACGCTGGGGATGGTGATGGCCTCGACGCCGGCACGCGGCGGCGGCGGCTCCCGGTCGGTCCGCTGGCTGCGCTGGACGACCCAGGTCACGCCACCCGTGACAGCTGCGACGACCAGGACCAGCGCACCGGCACTCAGCCACAGCCGCCGGCGCCGACTCATCGCGGCGGCCCCGCCATCAGCAGTTGCTCACCGGTCCGGGGAGCATCAACGCGCGGCGGCCCATCGAACGAGCGGC